>Ga0208338_1000137_pt1 | contig 16232 bp, 13 predicted proteins | sample ForSoiNitrogNN91_FD_187858 | JGI IMG/M metagenome (GOLD analysis project Ga0208338, IMG submission 187858) | Forest soil microbial communities from Browns Valley, California, USA, that are Nitrogen fertilized - NN91 (SPAdes) | ecosystem: Environmental > Terrestrial > Soil > Temperate forest ...
GGATTTACGCGGATGAACGCGGATTTATGAAACAGGTCTTGCAGAATAGAAAGACGGGAAGGCCTTTTGTTGGTGAGGTGCCGGTGCCGGCGTTGCAGAAGGGACGTGTGCTCGTGCGCACCGTAGCTTCGTTGATCAGTGCGGGCACGGAGCGCGCGGCGGTCGAGCTTGTCAGCAAGGGTCTGGTCCAGGAAGCGAGGCAGCGACCGGATCTTGTTAAGGCTGTGGTCGCGAAAGTGAAGAGCGAGGGATTGCTCAACACGTTTGCGTCAGTGCGCGACAAGATGGCCGCATCGCAGTCGCTCGGTTACAGTGCGGCGGGGATCGTTGAGGCAGTCGCAGAAGATGTGACGGAGTTTCGCGCGGGCGATCGTGTTGCGTGTGCGGGTGTCGGTTTCGCGTCACACGCGGAAGTGTTGTCGGTGCCGAAGAATCTTTGTGTGCACTTGCCTGATGGCGTGAGTTTCGAGTCAGGAGCTTACGGCACGCTCGGCGCGATCGCGTTGCAGGGCGTGAGACTTGCGGAGCCGACGCTCGGTGAATCAGTCGTAGTGATTGGTTTGGGACTCGTGGGCCAGCTCACGGTGCAACTGCTGAAAGCGAACGGATGTCGAGTATTTGGATTGGATCTGGACCAGTCGCGTGTGGCGCTCGCGCTCGAGTTGGGCGGCGATAAAGCGGTCGTCTCGAGCGAAGCGGCAGCAAAAGAGATCGAGACATGGACCAAGGGCTACGGCGCTGACGCCGTTTTGATCACTGCCGCCACCGATTCGAATCAGCCGATCGAGCTGGCGGCGCGTGTCTCGCGCTTGAAAGGACGCGTGATCGTCGTCGGCATGACCGGCATGGACATTCCGCGCGCTCCGTTTTTCAGTCGTGAGCTCAAGCTCGTCATTTCGATGTCGTATGGACCAGGGCGATACGATCCGGAGTATGAAGAGCGCGGCCACGATTACCCGCTGCCTTACGTGCGTTGGACTGAGAAGCGAAACATCGAGAGCTTTCTCGAGCTGATTGCTGACGGGCGTCTCAACGTTGAGCGACTGACGACGCACCGCTTTCCCATCGACGAAGCTGATCGTGCGTACCAGTTGATCTCGGGAGAGTTGCAGGAGCCGAATCTCGGCGTCGTGCTCAACTACGATCCCGAGTCGGAAGTGATTCGCAAGGTGTCGCTTGGTGCAGCTTCGCCGGTGCGGAAGTCTGAGAAGTCGATTGGGCTGGGTGTGATTGGCGCGGGCGGTTACGTGCCGGCGATGCTGTTGCCACACTTCAAGACCGAGCGTGTTGAGTTTCGCTCGATTGCCACTGCCACGGGCGTTACGGCGCACGACGTCGGCAAGCGATTCGGATTTGCGTACGCGATGTCGAGCGCTGAGGAAGTGTTGGATGATGCGAGTGTAAATCTCGTCGTGATCGGCACGCGCAACAACACGCACGCCGAGCTCGCTCGCAGCGCACTCGAGCGCAACAAGCACGTGTTTTGCGAGAAGCCCCTCGCGCTCAACGACGAGCAGCTCGATTCAGTGTTGGAAGCGGCGCGAAGCTCGCCCGCGAAACTGATGGTCGGGTTCAATCGTCGTTTCGCGCCACTGACGCAACGTGCGAAAGAGTTCTTCAGTAATGTTGACGCGCCGCTCTCGATTCTTTATCGCGTGAACGCTGGTCGCATTCCGAACGAGCACTGGATGCAGAACGCTGAGGAAGGCGGTGGCCGCATCATTGGCGAGGGTTGTCACTTTGTCGACTTGATTCAGTATCTGGTTGGAGCGCCGCCGGTTTCTGTTTTTGCGGAATCGATTGGGGCGAGATCGAGCAAGATTGTTGATGCTGATTCGGTCATCATCACGTTGCGTTTTGCGGATGGATCGAATGGTAGCGTCGCGTATCTCGCTGAGGGTGACAAAGGACTCGCGAAGGAGCGCGTCGAGATATTTGGAGGAGGCCGCGCGTTTGTGCTCGACGACTTCCGTCGCGCGACGCTCTACAAAGACGGACGCGAGGAACAGGTCGCGTTAAAGGCACAGGACAAAGGCCAGCAGGAACAAGTACGCGTCGTTTGCGCGAGCGTGTTGCAGGGCGGAGCGGCGCCGATCGGTCTCGACGAGCTGGCCGCCACGACGCGCGCGACATTTCGGGTGCTTGATTCCCTCCGCGAACGTCAACCTTTCGATATCTGAATCCACAGATTACACAGATTTCACCGATCGATCTGTGTAATCTGTGGATGGCTTTATGTGTGGAATTGCTGGAATTGTAGGGCTCGAACCTGAGCGGTTGATGGCGGCGATGCTGGCGAGCATCGAGCATCGCGGGCGTGATGATTCGGGAACTTGGGTTTCGGAGCCGATCGATTCGTCCGAGCGCCGCGTGTGTTTGGGCCATCGACGGCTCGCAATCATTGACACCACTCCTGCCGGCCATGAGCCAATGTTCTCGCACGATGGTCGCTACGCCCTCACGTTCAACGGCGAGATTTACAACTATCGCGAGCTGCGCGAAGAGCTGCGCTCACTCGGTCATGAGTTTCGCACAGACTGCGACGCCGAGGTGTTGCTTGAAGCGATCTCCGAATGGGGCTGGGACGCCGTCAGTCGTCTCAACGGCATGTTTGCCTTTGCCGTGTGGGACAACACGGAACGCACGCTCACACTCGTCCGCGATCACGTCGGCATCAAGCCACTCTACTACGCTTTCATTCCCGCTAAGAACGCATTTGTCTTCGCATCAGAGATCAAAGCGATTCTCGCGAGCGGATTGATCAAAGCGGAGCTCGATCCAGAAGCACTGCACCAGTTTCTAACGTTTCTTTGGTCGCCCGATCCGAACACGCTGTTTGCAAACATCAAGACTGTTCCACCCGGTCACCTGCTACATTTCCACAACGACGAAATCAAGGTCGCGCAATGGTGGGACGTCTCCTTCACCACGATCGAAGAAGGGAAGAACGAAGCGTACTGGCGCGAGCGCGTGCTCGACACACTCGATCGCGTCGTGAAGATGGAGATGGTGGCCGACGTGCCGCTCGGCTCGTTTCTTTCCGGTGGCATCGACTCGTCAGGCATCGTCGCGATGATGGCGCGACACAGCAACGGTCGCCCTATCAGCACGTACACCGTCGGCATCGAGAGTGAAGATCTGCGTTACGACATCATTCCCGACGACGTGCGCTGGGCGCGTCGCGTCAACGAGCAGTTGCAGACGGACTATCACGAGATCATGTTGAAGCCTGCGGTCGCCGATCTCCTGCCGAAGCTGGTCCATCACATGGAAGAGCCGCCGATCGACATGGCGATTCCGAGTTACCTCGTCTCGAGCGCAGCACGCGAAACCCTCACGGTGATGCTTTCAGGCATGGGCGGCGACGAAGTGTTTGCCGGTTACCCGCGCCAGATGGCGATGAAGATTGCCTCCGCCTTCGATCCGGTGCCGAACATGCTGCGACGACCGCTCATGAGAACCGTCGCCGGAGCGCTTCCCGGCGGACGCCCCGGACGCCTAACAGCACCGCTAAGAAACGCCAAGAAGTTTGCGCGCAGCGCGGCGCTCGACTTTGAAGATCGCTATCTCGGTTACGGAACTTACTTCACTAACGAGATGAAGCGCAGGCTCTACACGGACGAATACCGCGCAACCACCGGAGAGCTCGATCCGTACGCCACACATCGCGCCTATTTCGCGCGCGTGGCGGACGCCGCTCCGCTCAACCGGCTCCTGTACGTCGATCTAAAAACGTTTCTGCCGTGTCTCAACCTGATGACGACTGACAAGACGTCGATGGCCGCGAATCTCGAGGTGCGCGTGCCGTTTCTGAATCGCGAGATGATCGAGATGGCGGCGCGCATGCCGCCGCGGTTGAAGCTGCGTGGGCTGAAGCGGAAGTACGTGCTCAAGCGAGCGCTCGAAGGCGTTTTGCCAAAAGACGTGGTGTGGCGGAAGAAGGCTGGATTCGGGGCGCCGATCCGTTCCTGGCTTCGCGGTCCGCTGCGGCCGCTCATCGCGGACCTGCTTTCGGAGGAGACGGTGAAGCGCCGCGGGATATTCCGTCCGGGCGAGGTGAAACGGGTCCTCGATGCTAACTTTTCGGGCCGTGAAGACTATAACCTCCACGTTTTCCAGCTTTTAGGTCTTGAGCTCTGGCACCGCGTGTTTATAGATTAGATCTGCAAAACATTGACAAACGAGAGCCTCGCGGGCTAACCTGCTTGCGCGAGCCACCCCGGCTCAGAACTCGAGAGCCCTCACAGGCCTAAGAAGTCCAGCTCAGTATGATCACACAGCAGGAACTCGATCTAGCACCGCCCATGGTGAATTCGCCGGAAGGCAGAAAGTGTGTCCTCCTCGTCGAGGACGATCCGGCGCTGCGGCGTTATCTGGAAGTGGTGCTGGAACGTGCGGGATATGAAGTGGTTTCCGCCGGCGATGGTCTCGAAGCGATGAAGTTTTTGTTGGGTGTGCGAATCGACGTGATCGTGACGGACGCGTTGATGCCGAACCTTGATGGTTACGAGTTGTGCCGCTTCGTGAGGAACAGCCAGCACCTGGCCCATGTGCCAATCATCCTGCTCAGCGCGCTTGATCCGAAGAACACTACCGACGAATCCGAGCAGGTCAACGCGTTTCTCGCCAAACCCATCTCGCCCGAGGTTCTGCTTACTTGCATAGCGGAACTTGCCACGGATTTACACAGATAAATACACGGATTTAGTTTCGATTTATCAGGCTCTCCAAGGGTGTGTAGGAGATGCCCTGTGCGGAGGCGACGGCTTCGTAGGTGCAGTGGCCCGCGTAGGTGTTGACGCCCTCTTTCAAACCGGGATCTTTTGAGATCGCGTCGAAGAAACCTTTGTTCGCGAGTTTCAGTGCAAAAGGCAGCGTCGCGTTAGTCAACGCGAACGTCGAGGTGCGTGGCACCGCGCCCGGCATGTTGGCAACGCAATAGTGCAGCACGCCTTCAACGTAGAACGTCGGATTCGAGTGCGTGGTTGGATGTGTCGTCTCGATGCAGCCGCCCTGATCGACAGCGACGTCGACGATCACCGCGCCATTCGGAACGTCTTTCAGCATCCCGCGCGTGACGAGTTTCGGTGCGGCGGCTCCGGGCACGAGCACCGCTCCGACAATCAGATCGGCTTGCGAGATCGCGTCGTGGATCATGTAAGCACTCGACGCGAGTGTCGAGATCTTCGAAAGGAAAATATCGTCGAGTTCGCGGAGTCGATCGAGATTGTTATCGATGATCGTGACGTGTGCGCCCATGCCGACCGCGATCTTCGCAGCGTTTGTACCAACCACACCGCCACCGATGATCACGACGCGCGCGGCGGGCACACCCGGAACACCACCCAGCAAAATTCCGCGCCCGCCACTCATCTTTTCGAGATAGTGCGCGCCGACCTGGATCGCCATGCGTCCTGCGACTTCCGACATCGGCGTCAGCAACGGCAATGTGCCACGACGATCGGTGATCGTTTCGTAAGCAATGCCCGTCACTTTGCGATTAATCAACTCCTGCGTGAGCGCGTGATCTGGCGCGAGGTGCAGGTACGTGAAGAGCAACTGGCCTTCGCGCATGCGTGGATACTCGGGCGCGATCGGCTCCTTTACTTTCACGATCATGTCGGCGGTGGCCCAAATCTCGTCAGCCGTACCGATAATCGTCGCTCCCGCGCGTTGGTAGAGATCGTCTTCAAAGCCGGAACCTGCACCGGCATTGGCCTCGACCCTGATGTCATGACCCGCATCTTTGAGCGCGCGCACGCCGGCGGGAGTCAGTCCGACTCGATACTCGTTGTCTTTAATCTCTTTCGGCAGGCCAACAATCACAGTTTTATTCTCCAAGTAACCGTCCACAGATTACGCAGATTACTCAGAGAAAATTCCGTGTAATCTGTGGATGGCTTTTCTTATTGGGGCGATTCGAGCTGGTCGATCTGGGCGCGTTGTAGTTTGCCGCTGAAGTCGACATAGATCGACTTCCACTCAGAAAAGATGTCGAGCACCTGGGTTCCCGCTTCGCGATGACCGTTGCCGGTGGCTTTGGTGCCGCCAAACGGCAGGTGTACTTCCGCACCGATCGTCGAAGCGTTCACGTAAAAGATGCCGGTGTACATCTCGTTCATCGCTTTGAATGCGCGATTGACGTTTTGCGTGTAAATCGCGGCGGACAAACCGTAGCGAACACCGTTCGCGATCCGGACCGCGTCTTCGAGCGAGTTGGTCGGAATCACGGTCGTGACTGGCCCAAAGATCTCTTCCTGCGCGATACGCATGTCAGGTGTAGCGTCAGTAAAGACGGTCGGCTCGATGAAATGACCATTTGCGTAATCGCCTTTCGCGAGACGGCGGCCACCGCAAGCCAAAGTAGCACCATCGTCGTTACGCCCGATGCGGATGTAACTCATGATCTTCTCGACCGCGTCGTTGTTGATAACTGGTCCAACATCGGTCTTCGGATCAGCGCCGTTGCCAACGCGCAGCGCTTTCGTGTGCTCGACGAGCCGCGAGACGAACTGTTTGTAAACTTTCTTGTGAACGATCAAGCGCGACGACGCGGTACAACGTTGTCCTGACGTACCGAAGGCGCCCCAAATGGCCCCTTCAACAGCTAAATCGATATCAGCATCGTCCATCACGATGATGGCGTTCTTGCCGCCCATCTCGAGCGAACAGATCGCGTTTCGCTCAGCGCACGCAGACGCGACGATGCGACCGGTTTCAGTCGATCCGGTGAACGAGATCAAACGCAGGGCGGGATGATTCGTCATCGCCGCGCCGACAGTCTCACCGTACCCGGTGACGAGATTTACAACGCCCGGCGGAATCCCTGCTTCTTCACAAGCTTTCACGAGGTTGTAAGTCGAAAGCGGCGTGTCCTCGCCGGGTTTGATGACGACGGTGTTGCCGCAAATCAACGCCGGAATCAGTTTCCACGACGGAATAGCCATCGGAAAATTCCAAGGCGTGATTAAACCGCAAAGACCAACAGGCTGACGCACGCACATCGCAAACTTGTCGCGCATCTCAGCCGGTGTGGTGAAGCCGTGCAAACGACGACCTTCGCCCGCAGTGTAGTAAGTGCAATCGATTGCTTCCTGAACGTCGCCGCCGGCTTCTTTCAAAACCTTGCCCATCTCGCGCGTCATGTCAGCGGTGTACTGCTCTTTGTTCTGGATCAGGATCTCACCGAGACGAAAGAGAAGCTCAGCGCGTTTGGGCGCGGGAGTGTTACGCCAGCGATCGAACGCGCCCTGTGCGGCGTTAACTGCTGCGTTTACGTCGTCGCTGGTCGAGAGTGGAAAACGCCCGACGATGTCGCGCGTATCAGCCGGATTGATGTTTTCAAACATCTCGCCTGACTGGCTGTCGACCCATTCACCGTTGATGAAGTTCTGATAAGTTTTGACCGCGGCGCGTGCGGCGTTGCGCGCCGCCAGTTTCCCGCTGGTTTTGGAGATTGCTTTTTTTGCCTGAGCCATAAATGCCTATTGATAAGTGAACTGGACGATCAGCGGGATCTGTCGATCGCCCTTCACGTCTTTCTGAATTCTGATTACGTTGAGCACGATTGGATCGCCCGCCTTCAGTCCGCTCAATACTCTCGTGAAATCCGCGAGCGAATTTACCGGAACACGATTAATGCGACTAATGATGTCGCCTTCCGTCAGCATCGGTTGGCCGGCTGGATTGCGAAGCTCTGCGACGAGACCATTGGCATCGATGTCTTTAACGTAAAGACCCTGGACGCCCGTCAGATGGCGATCGGCGAGCAGTTGCGGCGTCAGCTCGGCGAGCGTGATGCCGAGATGCAGTGCGTTGCCACGCGGGTCGTTGCTTTTCGGATCGGTGGTGCTGGTTGGTCCAACCCATTCGCGCGTGTTTGATGGCGGTCGCTCGCTCAGCGCCACGCTGACGGTTTTCTTATCGAGCTTGCCGTTGAGGTCTCTCAAGTAAGAGAGCGTGACCTGCTGGCCCACCGGCGTGCTCGCAACACGTTGAATCAGATCCTGCGCGTTGAGCACGGGGGCGTTTTCGAAGTCGACGATGATGTCGTTGGGTTGTAGACCTGCTTTCGCGGCGGGCGTCGGCAGTCCCTTTTCTTCCGCTGTTACTGAAGTGACGATCGCGCCCTTTGCTTCAGCCATGCCGTAAACTTTTGCGTACTCGTCATGCACTGATTCCAGCGTGATGCCGAGGTAACCGCGCTTCACTTTCCCTTGCGCGATTAGCTGTTTGTAAACGAACGCTGTTTCGTTGGCGGGCAGTGCGAAGCCGATGCCGTTGTAGTCGCCAGTCGACGTGGCGATCTGCGAGTTCATACCGATCACTTCGCCGCGCATGTTGACGAGTGGTCCGCCACTGTTGCCGCGATTGATGGCGGCGTCAGTTTGCAGAAAACGCTGGAAGGGGGTGAATGACGGTGTTTCGCGTTCCTTCTTCGAGATGATTCCGGCGGTGACGGTTTGATCCAGGCCGAAAGGCGAGCCCATCGCGAGCACCCAGTCACCGACCTGCGCGGCGTTGGAATCGCCGAGCGTCACAGTCGGAAGATCCTTCGGTGCTTCGATCTTGATCACGGCGACGTCTGTTTCCGGATCGACGCCGACGACGGTACCGCGATACTTCTCACCTGATTGCAGACCCACGGTGATACGCGCCGCGTCTTCGACGACGTGGTGGTTTGTCAGGATGTAGCCTTTTGAATTGATGATGAAACCGCTCCCGATGCCACGCGAAGGTCGTCGTTGACGGCGGAACATGTCGAGCAGCGGATTGGTCGACTGATCTTCCTTGTCTTCGTCTTTTTCGCTGATTTCGGGCTGATTTTGGGTGGTTTCGATATTGACGACAGCCGGCTCAACGCGCCTCGCGATCTCCGCGAACGAGGCGGAGAGCGCTTCGGGCGCACGGGCAATCTGCATGTCAGGCTGTGCGACGGTCGGGCGGCCGGACAACATCGCGCCGATGCCGATGCCGGCCAGCAAACACGCCACGGCGAGCGCGGCGATCCAGACGCGGAGTTTTCTCAGGATGGTTCTCTCCTGGTCGGTTGTGCTGCTCTTGGAAACAAACATATTTCACCACCTTCGGGAAAAATCAGGCCGCAACGAAAGGGATAGAGTATAGCGAAAGGGTGGTCAGGGAGCAAAAAACTAAGGACGCAGGAGGACTTTGAGGACGCCTTTAGTTCCGGCGCGGCGCATCGCATGGACGCCTTTTGAGAGCGAATACTCCTCGCTAATCAAACTATCGACATCGATCGCTTTCTTTTTCAGCAGATCGAGCGCTGGTTGGAAGCGGCCACAGCGCGAGCCGACGATCGAGATCTCATCAACCACGATAGGCGCGGCGTCGAGCTCCGTTTTGCCGTGAAATGTCGACTTGAGCACGAGTTGACCGCGTGGACGGAGCAGCTCGACGGCGAGACCGAAGCCAGTCGCAGATCCCGAAGCTTCGACGACAACATCGAACTCGCGTTTACGTTTGGCCGCGAGTTTCGGGCTCGTCGTCTCGATGCCGCGTCGTTCAGCGATGCGGAGTTTCTCAGCGTGCTTGCCGATCAGGACTACTGACGCGCCAGTTAACGCGATCACTTGCGCGCAGAGCAGCCCGAGCTTGCCGTCGCCGATGACGGCTACACGGTCGTCGCTGTTGATTGTTACTCGTTCAAGCACACCGCAAGCTGCGGCGAGTGGCTCGGTGAAGACTGCATGCTCGTCAGGAACGTTGTCAGGAACAGGCAGGAGGTTCACTTGCGGCAGTTGTAGAAACTCGGCGTGCGCGCCATCGCGCCCATGAATCCCGAGCACTGTTCGTGTAGCGCAGTGTCTCGAATCGCCGCCGCGACAAAGCTCACATGCGCCGCATCCAGCATTGATCTCACCAACAACACGCTGTCCACTCTCGTCGACACCAACAAACTCATGCCCGATCGTTCCACTAAACCCCGCATACCCACGCGCAATCTCCAGATCGGTATTACAAATGCCCGATAACACCACACGCACGTTAGCCTCATCAGCACGTTGCGGTTTCTCTATGTCTTTAACTGAAACCTTATTTCGATCAACTCGGAGGGCAAGCATTTTTTGATCACAAAAAGCACAAATCAGGCCACATAAAGCACATAATATTTTTTGTGTTTTTGTGCTTTTTTGTGGCTAAAAGGTCTTACTTCTCGTGTACGCATTCTGAGGCGTGAGCTCGATCACCTGCTTCGACCCGATAACCGTGACCGGCAAACGCCACTCGAGCTGCTCGTCGCCCGAAAGCGTCGCGTGCAGCCACCAGTTCCCCGGCGGCAACGACACCGATCCGTGTCCTTGCTTATCAAGGCGCGCATTAACCGGCGAGCGTCCCTTCATCCGTTCCTTCAAAAAATCTTCAAAGCGTTTGCCTTTCGGCGGCTCGGTGAAGAACTCGTGTCGCACGGCGATGATATCGACTGGATACAAACTCACCGCAACATCCAGCGCTGGACCAACACTCTCGGGCGTCTGCCGGATCACAATCTGCAAGTCTGTCGTCTGCTGATTGAGCGCCGCTTCAGAACCGCTCGCCGGCAGTCGTCGATAAATCAACCAACCCGCGCCGACCAGCAAGAGAATCAGCAACCCCTGCAACGCGACGATCGCGAGGCTACGCATCGTGCCGGAACGCTTCAGACCGGAAATGTACGAACGAGAAACCATTACTGCGCTTTCAGTCCGCGAACAAAACTCACGAGTGAATTAACTTCTTTTTCGTTGAGCTTGTTAGCGAACGAGGGCATGTTGCCGCGCGTGTTGCGGCCGTTCATGATCGAATTGAAGATGCGCTCGTCGCTGACGTCGGTCTGCCACTGCGCGTCGGTCAGGTCGCGCGCGTGACTGTATTTGCCCTTCGAAGTCTTCGCTGCGCCGTCGAGGCCGTGACACGAAACGCAGTAACGGCGGTACGTTTGCGACGCGGGACGCACGTTATCATCACGAGATCCCCGCGCAAATCCCGCGAGAGAAACCACGACCATCAGAGCTAAGACGCAGATTCGCATGCGCGCCATGATACATGTTTATCCGGAAAATCCTGTAATCCTGTGAAACTGATTTCCGGTTTTGTTATGATGCCCGCCGTAATCCCCGAGCCAGCAAACCAGGACAAACCAATTGACTGAAATCGAGATCACAAAGCTGCGTGAAGAGTGTGGCGTGTTTGGAATCTACGGCCACCCGGATGCTGCACGTTTGACTTATCTCGGCCTCTACGCGCTGCAGCATCGCGGCCAGGAGTCGTGCGGCATCGTCGCGTCGAATGGCACGGAGCTGCGCTTCGAGCGCGCGATGGGTCACGTTTCCGACGCCTTCAATCAAACGCATCTCGATCGACTGCAAGGCCCGAGCGCGATCGGCCACGTGCGCTATTCGACCTCGGGCGAGGTCTCGATTCTCGAGGCGCAACCGTTCTGCGTTACCTGCCAACACGGGCAGATCGCAGTTTGTCATAACGGGAATCTTCCGTTTGCACGTGAAGAGAAATTGCGACTCGAACGTGAAGGCGCAATCTTTTCTTCTACTTCTGACACGGAAGTCGTGCTGCACGGCGTCGCGCGCTCGCGGCTGCCGGTGCGTGAAGCGATACCGCAAGTGTTGGCCGGCACTGAAGGCGCATTCTCGATGTTGTTTTTGACGCCGACAGAGCTGATCGCGATTCGTGATAGTCGCGGCTTTCGACCGCTCGCGCTCGGACGGCTCGGCGATGCGTGGGTGCTTGCGTCTGAAACATGCGCGTTTGATCTGATCGATGCGCAGTACGTGCGGGATGTTGAGCCGGGCGAGATGATCGTGATCGATCAGGATGGTTTGCGATCGTCGAATGCGTTGCCGCCGCAGCGACACTCGATGTGTTTGTTTGAGCACGTGTATTTCGCGCGCCCGGATTCGTTGATCTACGGCCGCTCGATCAATGAGTCGCGACACAAGATGGGACGGAGACTCGCAGTCGAACAGCCGGCGGATGCTGATATCGTCGTGCCGGTGCCTGATTCGGGCACAGCCGCGTCGATTGGGTACGCGGCGGAAAGTGGCTTGAGTTTTCGTTTCGGGCTCGTGCGTAATCATTATGTGGGACGCACCTTCATCGAGCCGCGACAATCGATCCGCTCGTTCGGAGTGCGCATCAAGCTCAACCCGGTGCGCGATCTGATCAATGGCAAACGCGTGGTTCTGATCGACGACTCGATCGTGCGTGGCACTACGTCAAAGAAGATCGTGCGCATGGTTCGCGAAGCGGGCGCGAAAGAGATTCACGTACGCATTAGTTGTCCGCCGACGATCAGTCCGTGTTACTACGGTGTCGACACGCCGAACAAAGAAGAGTTGATCGCGGCGAATATGAGTGTTGAGGAGATTCGAAAGTTTATCGAAGCGGATTCGCTGGGTTATCTTTCACTCGAAGGAATGATCGCGGCGACGGGGCTGAGTCCTGATTCCTCGTGCGTGGCGTGTTGGAATGGTAAATACCCGACGCGCATCACACGCGAAGCGGAGACGTATTGGGAACGCGAGCATGAGTCTGTAGCGGCTGAGAGTTGAAATGAAATTTGTACTCTTGATAGTCCTGGTGTTTACGGTTTCGGCGGAAGGTTTCTCCCGCAGCGGCGCAACGACGCAGCGGGGATTCGATCATGCCGTCGCGCCGTTGCGCCGTTGCACGAGTAATCTTTCTTCACAAACAGGCGACATCTCGATCGAAGTCTTCCAGGTCCTCGATCTGCCGCTCAGCATCCACCAAGCATCGCTAACGAAAAACGAGCGTGGCCATTTTCTGCAACTCTCGCTCAGCAACAGCTCGGATCTGAAAATACTCGGGCTCCGCTATTCGATCGTTTCAATCGATATCCGGAATGAGGTTCAAATACGTGTGAATCGCACGGAAGGTCTCGCGCTGCCCGCTTATGGCCTGAAGACCCTAACCTTCAAAACCCCGATCAGGCTCAAGTTAAAAGATGGCGAGCGACTGATGTTGATGATCGAGCAAGTCGTCTCGCGCGAGTCTATCTGGGAAGTAGTGAAAGCAAAGGAAGCGATCGAAGCGTACGCGCGCGGAGATTTTTCCGTCGTGCCGAGCGTGATGCGCGTTTCGAATCAGGTCGATTCTCCGCCGGCTGGGCGGCCCATCCGTTTCGAAAGATATTAAAGGCGAGGACTACTGATTGGGACGAGCAACACGAGGCTGTGGTTGTGCGATTGCAGTTCTCCTCGCGGTTTTTCTCGCGGGCGCGTTTGTCACGTGGCGCTATGTTTTGCCCTGGTGGCGAACGCAGCCGCCGCCGGCCTCGGGTGGCGAGCTCACGATCCGCGTTCTCGATGTTGGTCCAATCAACGGCGACTCAATCCTTATCTCTTCACCGTCAGGTAAGACCGTGCTGATCGATGCCGGCGACACGACGAAAGGGAAAGCCGTTGTCGAGGCGTTGAAGCGCAACAACATTCAGCAGATCGACTATTTCATCGCGACACATCCGCACCCGGATCACATCGGCGGCGCCGCTGAAGTTTTCAAGGCGGTGAAAGTCTTGAACGTGATTGACAATGGTCAGCCGCCGAGCGGGCTACAGCAAGCCGCGCCACCACCGAAGCAGGCGAACACGAAGAAGCCACCACTGCCACCGTTAAAGGGCAAAACAACGAAGACGAATTCCTTAACAAAGTTCTACGACGATTACAAAGCAGCCGTGAGCTCGAGCGGCGCTCATTACGAGACAGCGAAGCCGGGAACGAAATACGATCTCGGTGGTGGAGCGCTGTTGTTGATACTCGCGCCGTCGGAGCCGCTCTTCACGAAAGACAAAATGACCACGGGTGGCAATGAGCCAAACGCCAACTCGATCGTCGCGCGACTCGACTATGGATCGTTTTCGATGATGTTAGCGGGGGATGCGGAAGAGCAGACTGAGCATCGTTTGCTGACGAAGGACTTAGATCTGCGGAGTCGAGTATTGAAGATCGGTCATCACGGATCGAAGTACGCGACGTCGAAAGATTTCCTGGATCGTGTGCAGCCGGAGGTGGCGATCGTTTCGTGTGGCGCGTGGAATCGTTACGGACATCCGTCGCAGGCCGTGCTCGATCGTCTGAAAGCGGCGAATCCGAATATGAAGCTCTATCGCACCGATTTGCAGGGCGAGATCACCATCACGACACGCGGCAAAGAAAGTGATATGACCATCAAGCCCGCTAAGGAAACAACTGAAGACATGTGGGCCGGCCGCATGGCCCAGAAGGACGACTCATCGCGCTCGGGCTTCATTGCGTATGGCGACTTCGGTCCACCACCAAAGACAAAGAAGACAGAACAAAAGTGAGCCACGGATTACACGGATAAACACAGATGAAAAATCCGTGTTCATCTGTGAAATCTGTGGCTAAAAATAGAATGAAACAATCAATCTCATATAGCGATGCGGGCGTGGATATCGATGCCGCGACACGCGCTACCGACCGGATCAAAGATCTCGCGCGCAGGACCTTCAACGAGCGCACGCTTTCCGAGATCGGCAGCTTCGGGGGCATGTTTGACGGCGCGTTTCCCGGTCTCGCGCAGCCTGTTCTCGTCGCATCCGCTGATGGCGTCGGCACAAAACTTAAGATTGCCTTTGCGACGGGCGTTCACAACACGGTCGGCCGCGATCTCGTCAATCACTGTGTTAACGACATCCTGGTCCAGGGTGCGCGACCGCTGTTCTTTCTCGACTACATCGCGACCGGAAAGTTATCGCCCGATGTCGTGGCCAGCATCGTCGAGGGCGTGACGAATGGCTGTCGTGAAAATGGTTGTGTGTTGCTTGGCGGCGAGACAGCGGAGATGCCGGGCTTCTACCAGGATGGTGAGTACGACATTGCCGGATTCATCGTCGGCGTAGTCGATCGCGCGAAGATCATCGACGGTAAGACGATCGCGCCCGGCGACGTTCTACTCGCACTACCTTCGGCTGGACTACACACAAACGGCTACTCGCTCGCACGGAAACTCTTTTTCGAAGTTGCAGGCTATCAACCTGACACCCATTTGCCCGAGTTGAGCATGACCGCCGGTGACGCGTTGTTGTTACCACACGTCAGTTACCTGAAACCGCTCGAACGCTTGCTCGACAAAGGTGTGATCAAAGGCCTGGCCCACATCACCGGCGGCGGGCTCACTGACAACATTCCACGCATTCTTCCTGAAAACACTGCCGTCCGGATCGAGCGCGGCTCGTGGCCCATACCGCCGTTGTTCGAGTTGCTGCGCAAACTCGGTAACGTTTCCGACGCGGAGATGTATCGCACGTTCAATATGGGCGTGGGAATGGTGATCGTTTGTGCTGCGAGCGATGCGGATGCGATTAAGTCAGAACTTGTTGAGTCTTACCGGATCGGTAATGTCATCAGCGGCAACCGCGAGGTATCAATCTGAAAAAGAGAATTGCGATCCTGATCTCCGGTCGCGGATCAAACATGCTGGCGCTCAGTGATGCGGTTCGCGACGGTGGCATACCGGATGCGGAGATAGCGATCGTGATTAGTGATAAACCCGGCGCGCGTGGGTTGGAGCTCGCGCGAGAGCGTGGAATCGAAGCCGTTGCGATCGAACGTCGTGGGCGTAATCGTGAAGAGCACGAGCAGGAGATCATCGCAGCCCTGCGCGAGCGACACGTGGATCTTGTTTGTCTGGCTGGTTACATGCGGTTGTTGTCGCCGTGTTTTGTCGAGGCGTTTCGAGAGAAGATTCTCAATATTCATCCGAGTTTACTACCTGCCTTTCCCGGGCTCGATGCTCAGCGACAGGCGCTCAATCATGGCGCGAAGGTGAGTGGCTGCACGGTACACTTTGTTGACGAGACACTCGATGGTGGTCCAATCATCGCGCAGCGCGTCGTGCCGGTGATTGAGGGAGATACAGTTGATAGTTTGTCAGACAGGATCCTCGAACAAGAGCACCAGCTTTACCCTGAAGCTGTCAACTTAGTTTTGAACGCGGATTAGAACAAGTCAGGAAGAGGGGCTTGCCCCCGCTTTATCCAACTCACGGCGGGGGCAAGCCCCTCTTCCTGACTTGTTCTAATCCGCGGCTAAATTGTTTTCCCCAATGACTCGGCGCGCTGGAACGCCGCCCAGACAGCCTTCGACAACACCGTCCGCAAGCCACCCTTTTCCATCTGATAGATCGCTTCCGCCGACGTGCCGCCCGGCGACGTAACCATATTCCGCAGCTCC
>Ga0208338_1000138_pt1 | contig 16186 bp, 9 predicted proteins | sample ForSoiNitrogNN91_FD_187858 | JGI IMG/M metagenome (GOLD analysis project Ga0208338, IMG submission 187858) | Forest soil microbial communities from Browns Valley, California, USA, that are Nitrogen fertilized - NN91 (SPAdes) | ecosystem: Environmental > Terrestrial > Soil > Temperate forest ...
TCCCCTCGTCGACGAAGGTTGGTTGGGTCAGTCTCGACAATCTGGTCCATGTCGATGAGGGGACCGGGCCGGCGGCGATCGATCGTTTGAACCGCAAGCGGCAGGTGACGTTGCTGGCCAACATTAGGCCGGGTGGCTCGCAGGCGGCTGTCATTCAGAAGATGAATGAGTTTGCGAAACAGATCAATATCGATCCGTCATATTCAACCGGCTTGGCGGGACGCTCGAAGGAGCTTGGTCGCGCGGGTTATTACTTCTTGCTGGCGTTCGTTCTGTCGTTTGTCTTTATGTACATGGTGCTTGCGGCGCAGTTTGAGTCGTTCATTCACCCGATCACGATTTTGTTGACCCTCCCGCTCGCGATTCCGTTCGGCATCCTGGCGCTGCTGATGACGGGACAGACGGTGAACATCTTCTCGGGACTCGGATTGTTGCTGTTGTTTGGGGTGGTGAAGAAGAACGCGATCTTGCAGATCGATCACACAAATCAACTGCGTGCGCGTGGCATGGAACGGCTCGAAGCAATCATTCGTGCGAACCGCGATCGCTTGCGTCCGATTCTGATGACGACGATCGCGCTCGTAGCGGGCATGTTGCCGTTGACGATCTCGACTGGTCCAGGCTCGGGAACGAATCGATCGATCGGCGTGCTGGTGGTTGGCGGACAGACGCTCTGTTTGTTGCTGACGTTGTTGGCGGTGCCGGTTTTCTATTCGCTGTTTGATGATTTGGCGCGCAGTCGTGTTTGGGGGTGGAGTCGTGATCGCGTGCAAGGCTTTTTTGGACGCGTGCGCCGGAGAGCGGCGACGGCTGCGGCGTCATTGATTTCGAAGCATTGAGGTGCTTGAAGAGGTGTTCACGCAAAGACGCAAAGATCGCAAAGGCGCAAAGGCGCGCCCGAGTCTTTGACCCGCCTTTGCGTCTTTGCGATCTTTGCGTCTTTGCGTGAAAAAAGAGTTAGGAAAAGTAATGCTAAATAGGATTTCGCTATCAGTCATTCTCGTTTTGGTTCTTTGCTCGCTTGCGAGCGCGCAGGAAAAGAAGCCGATGCCGGAGATGAGTCGCGTCGGTGTTGATACGAACCAGGCGCACCCGCTGTCGCTGCGTGAAGCGTTGGCGATGGCGCTGGAGAATAATAAAGACATCGAGGTCGCGCGGCAAAATGTGCGGATTGCGGAGTTTGATTATCTCGGCTCGCAGGGCGCTTACGATCCGCGCTTCACGACCCAGGCTTTTTACGAACGCATCGAGAGCCCGATCTCGAGCTTCCTCGCCGGCGGTCAGAACGGCTCGACGATTCAGACCGATTACACCGGCACCGCGCGTCTCGAAGGACAAACGCCGGTGCTCGGCGGCAATTATCGTCTCGACTTCTCGTCGGTAAAGCTGAACACGAACAACCAGTTCACGGCTCTTAACCCGTCGTACCCGACGTCGCTGACGTTCAGTTACACGCAACCGCTCTGGCGCGGGCTCAAGATCGATCAGACGCGGCGTCAGATTCAGATCGCGCGCAAGAATTTAACGTTGACCGACACGCAGTTTCGACAGCGCGCGATCGACACGATCACGAACGTGCAGCGTGCTTACTGGGATCTCGTGTTTGCCCTGCGCAATCTGCAAGTGCAACGCGATGCCGTCTCAACTGCGCGCGAACAGCTCGAGCACAACAAGCGTCTCGTTAACGAAGGACAACTCGCGCCGATCGACGTCGTCGCTGCTGAAGCGCAGATCTCATCTTTCGAGCAACGCGTTTTTGGTGCGCTCGAAGAAGTCTCGCGTACTGAGAACAGTCTCAAGAACATGATCGCGCAAGATCAGAAAGCGAATCTCTGGTCTGAGTCAATCGTGCCGACTGATTCGGTCGATCTCGCGTCGCCCGTCGTGTCTCTTGGTGACGCTTTGAAGACTGCGATGGAGAACCGGCCGGAGCTGCAGCAGTCAGACGTGTTGAAGGAGATCAATCAGATCGATCAAAAGTTTTTCAAGGATCAGACGAAGCCGGCGGTCGATTTAGTTGGGACTTACGGTGTTACCGGTCTTGCCGGTTCGGTCAGCAGCAACATCGTGAATCCGTTGACTCAATCGAGCCTATTACAGCGACAACGAATCGATGAGCTTTCTGCACTCGCTGGTCTCGATCCGCTGCCGGTGATTCCGCCGCAGCAGTTTTCACAGGATTTGCTCGGCGGCTACGGGCAGTCATTACAAAACCTGCTGGCGAATCGTTACGGCACTGCCCGAATCGGAGTGCAGATCAGTTTGCCTTTGCGTAATCGCACTGCTGAAGCGAACCTCGGCCGTTCCCTCGTTGAAGGCGAGCGCATCGGCACGCAGCGCAAGCAACTCGAGCAAACAATTCAGGTTGATGTTCGTAATGCATTGCAGTCGGTGCGCAGCTCTGAAGCTCGTTTGCGTGCGGCAGTCGCGACGCGTGAAGCCAACGAACAGCAGTTTGCAAGTGAGCAGAGGAAGTTAGACGCGGGTCAGTCGACGGTGTTTCTCGTGCTGCAGAGACAAAACGATCTGACTGAATCACGTGGTCAGGAGTTGCGGGCGCAAACAGATCTGAACAAGGCGATTGCAGACTTACAACGAGCCACGGGCAATGCGCTGAATGTGAACAGTATCGTCGTGCGAGTGCGCTAACAGGTTTCCCCGTGCGGCAGCACCAACGACGTAGCGGTGGGTTTCAGGGGGCGAAACTCACCGCTTCCTATTTTTAAAGAATTGCTTCGACGAGTTTGAACGCGACAACAATTGCTACAACACCGCCGATCGAAGCAATTAAATACCACGCAGGCTGCTTAGCTCGACATGCTGGGCAACGGGTTCGCGTGGGGGACACGTCCCTTTCACAATTACGACACATCATTTGAATTACTTCCGCCGCTAAGACATACAAGCTACACAAAAATGAATTGGGGTTCAGTTTTGTGTCTTCGTGCTTTTTTGTGGCTCCATTCTAACATTGGTCCATAGGGGAAAGTGATCGGAAACTTCAACTTTTTTATCGATTCCAAAAGCAGCAGCTTCCAGTCCTCGCAGCCAAACCCAGTCAAGCTTCAGCTCGATCGGGACAAATAGAACTTTGCGTCTAAACGTAGACTGATCTTCAAACGGAGTTTTCCATCCTGCGTTCGAAAAAAGTTTTTTGACTTTGCCGCCGACGTTCGGCTCCCAGGTGTTGAAGTCGCCCATTACCATCGCCGGCATGCTGGCCGGAAACTTCGCGAGATCGTCGAGCACGGCTTTGTACTGCTCCAGCTTCTTATCGATCTTGATGCGCGTTTCCGCATGCGCTGAATAAATGCGCCAGCGACCATTGGGCATTTCGATAGTAGCGCCCAGCGCGACGCGACGCCGCTGGCCTGGTCCAGGATGCGGCAGCACGATGCGATGCACGTCTGACAACGGGTAGAAACTCAAAATCGCGACGCCGGTTTCCTCTTCGTCAGTTGACTTGACTGACGGCGGCGCGGCCCAGGCGTAGTACATACCTAACGCATCGGCGATCGTCTTCACAGTGTTGTTATGTCCGGTGCGCTTCTTGTGACGATCGACTTCCTGGAGCGCGAGTATCGAAGCGCAGCCGATCTCAGGATCTTCCTGTAGCAACTTGATCATGGTCTGGAGATCGTCGCCGCTGCGCCAGCGGATGTTGTAAGTGATGACTTTGATTTCAGTGGGCGCGGAAGTTTGTTTCCGGATGGTAGCAGCTTGCCCTGATTCGAGAAGCGGAGTGTCGTTGTGGCCTACGAATAGAGAGAGCAAGAGTACAAGTACCATCATATCTCCAATCTTCCCTGGTTAGTTTCTGGCCGTCATTTTAAGCTAAACTTCGTCCATGAGTATGTCCGAGATTAAACTCGATATTCTTGCGGTTTTTTCACATCCTGATGACGCGGAGTTGTCGGTTGCGGGAACACTGCTGAAATTGAAGTCCCAGGGTTATCGCACGGGCGTCTGCGACATGACGCGCGGTGAGATGGGAACGCGCGGCACTCCCGAAATTCGCGCCCAGGAAGCACTCGACGCGGCGCGCCTCATGAAACTCGACGTGCGATTGAATCTCGAGCAGCCGGACGGGCATGTGCAGCCCACAGAAGTGGCTCGCACCGCGCTAGTTCGCGTTCTGCGCACGCACCAGCCGAAAGTTCTCATCACGACGCACGAAGACGATCCGCATCCGGATCATGCGAACACGTCGATCATCGTGAGACAGGCAGCGCGGCTCGCGACGATGAAGCGCTATGACGAGGAGTCGGGCCTCGCGCCGGTGCCGATGCCCGCGATCATGCACTCGCTTTTCTCGCGACGAATCGTGCCGTCGTTTGTGGTTGATGTGTCGGAGTTTGTGGATGAGAAGATGAGCGCGATCCGTGCTTACGGCTCGCAGTTTTACGACGCGGCGTCGAAAGAGCCCGCGACGCGTATCAGCCAGCGCGGGTTTTTGAGTGAGATTGAATATCGGATGAGATACTTCGGATCTCTGATTGGCGTCGAGGCCGGCGAGCCCTTTTACGTCCGCGAAGCGCTAAACGTCGACGACCCGCTCGCACTGCTCACGCGCCCGATGAACATTTACTCTTAAGTCCTATTTGGATTTTTTCTGAGGTTCGAGTATTGCTCTCGCGATCGCAATCGCCGCCACGGCGCGTGGACCTTCACCCTGAAATCCCCTCGCGAGCTCGACAGCCCGATCTAATCCTGCAGCACGAGATCTTTGAAGATCCCCTCGACACATCGATGCGACGCGCTTTATTCGCAGCCTCCTCTACGACTTCCAATGCTTTGTCTTTGTCAGTCTTGGCGAGTATTTTTGCACTCTGAGCCAGCACCCACGTCTTGACGATCTGAGTTAAATCGCCTTTGTGGACCAACTCCAACGCTTTCCCGTGTAATCCGTGGCTTAATTCGCCGCGGTTGCTACTGGCTCTTTTCGCTTTTCGAGCACTGTGCGTGCGATCGCGAGTGTGGCGACAGCCCGAGGCGTTTCTCCCGTGAATGTTTTGGCGAGCTGAATCGCTCGCAGTAGATCGGCGCGCGCAAGATGCCTGAAAACAGCCAGCAAGTCAAAATCTTCAGCCGTGCTTTGCGACACCACCGTCATCATCTTCGTTCGCAGAACCGAAGCGATGCGGCTGTCTTCACCAGTATAAGTGTCGGCGCCGTTTGCGGCTTTCACCACTTCATTGAGAACTTCCCACGCACGAACACGATCGATCTCCGCGAGTCCGACCGCAACCGCGGTCAACGCTCGCCCACGATCCGGATCGCTCGCACTGATGCGACGACTTTCCGCCAACGCCTCGTCGAGCAGATCCGTTGCGCGTGAATGCTCGTTTGCCATGACGAACTTCGCCGCACTCGTCAACGCCCACACCTTTTGAATACTCGTGAGATCGCCGCTTTTGACGAGCCGACTTATCTCGGAGACGTCTTTCTTTCGCACTGCGAGTTGCACCAGTTGGAAATCTGTATACGCCTTGACGCTCTTACGCAGTTCCGTGTTCTCGATCTTATCGACGAGATCTCTTCCGCGCGGATCGCCCTTGTCAGAGAACGCGACTGCATAGTCGGCGTAAATCGCATCGCGCTCTTCCGATGTCTTCGCGCGATCGAGTCGCTCCTGCATGCGTTGCGCCGGATCGCTTTCTTCAGACTCCGGTTGAAGGCCGACGGTGACCGCACGATTGTCACCTTGCTGAAATGTGCCCGGGACGTACGAAGCGAGCGCCGTCATCTGCGTGCGCAAGCCGGGCGCGAGATCGGCAGCATACTGTTCGAACAACGGCAGCAGTCGTTTGATCATCAGGTACTTTCCGGTTTGACCTGACGTGGTGCGATCCTGATCGGGCGCGGCGAGTGGTTGCATCAGGATCTGGTAAGCGACTTTAAGGAAATTGTTTCGCAGCGACTGATCGACTTCGGGCGCAGGCGTTGGACCACGCTGCCGGCTTTGATTTGCGCCGCCGCCCGGCTCGAATGTTACGTAAAGAAAAGGTGTGAACAGGTACGACGAAAGACCCGAGACCGTGTTGGCATCAGAGTTTGGATCGCGTGCCACGAGAGTAAGCAGCACTGTGTAAGCGGCATCTGCGATTTGAGCATTCTTTTCGCGGAGTGCGGACAGAAAGAAGATGGTATCGATGTTGATGCCCGTGAGTGCGGGTGCGGCGAATTGCATGGCGCGTTCGACTTCACCGTCTTCGACGAGTCGTCGCGCGAGTTGCAAACGCTGCGACACGCCGAGTTGCGTGCCCTGATTGTTACGACGTTGATCTGCGTCAGCTTCACTGCGTTGTTTCTCGTTTGCTTCGTCGAGTGACTTGAGAAACTCTTCGCCGAGTTTGCGATCGTGCTTCGCTACGAGTCGAAGGACTTCACTACGAATATCTGGACCACCGCGAACGACGACCGGCTCGCCGGCAGTTTCGAGTCGCTTCATTTCCTGGGAGCGTTTCTTTGCAGATTCGGCGTCGACGATCTCGGCCGCTTCCCACGCGCGCCGGAACAGATCTCTTGCACGCTCGGGATCGGTGTCCCACAGAACGTCTGCGGCTCGCGCCTGCACGCGCGCGCGTCGCGTTTGATCTTTGAAGCCTTTGGCCTCATCAGCGAGAGTGCTGACGAGTGAAATCGCGACTGTGCGTTGCTGCGCAGCCTCGGCGTCTGCGTCTTCGGCAGCGGCTGTTTTGGCTTTTTTCGGTTGGGCGAAAGTGACTGGAACGAACAGAGCAAGGCAGAGACACGCGATTGCGGCGAAGGGTAGGCGCATAGAACACTCCTGTAGGTCTGAAATGCGGATGGATACAGCCGGACGGTTCCACGCGTGCGCGGCGGGCAGGTTCCAAAACATCCACAGATTACACAGATTTTTTTACGGATTTTTCTGTGCAATCTGCGGAATCTGTGGATTAGACGGCAATGACCTCTAATTCGGGATCGACTTCCTGCTTCAACATGCTCTCAATCGCCATCAGCGTGCCGGTAAGGGAACTGGGACAGCTTCCACACGCACCCTGATAGCGAATGCTCAGCGTGTGTTCACTCAATCCGATGATTTCGAGGTAACCGCCGTCACCCATCAACGCCGGCCGTACTTTTTCGTCCAATATTTCGTTGATTTGTAACAGCCGGGGATCGTCACTCGCGACCGCTGCGATTGGTCCACCAACTGCCGCCGCTGCTGCTGCCGCGGCACCATTCACTGCATCAGCCGCGCGAATCGGAACGGCGAGCGCGGGCAGTAGCTCATCCCAGTCGCCCTCGTCGTCTTTCTCGACGGTGATCATCCGGTCCATGTAAAAAACCGAGACTACGTGGCCCACGTCAAACAACGACTTCGCTAACGGATCGTTTTCAGCCAGCTCTGCTGAACCGTATTGCCGTGCGACGCCGTTACTGACGGCCTCGCGCAGAATGAATTTCACGGCATTCGGGTTCGGTGTTTCTTCTATATCACTAATCTTTGGCATGCCGACATTATAGCCTTTCGCAGGCAGGAACATCGAGGACAGAACAAGTCAGGAAGAGGGGCTTGCCCCCGCCCATCGAATCCAACCATCGGCGGGGCAAGCCCCTCTTCCTGACTTGTTCTCTCTCCATTGCTCGCATTTATCTGAACGCTAAATTCCTCTTATATAAAAGCCGCGCTCGTGTTGCAGGAATCATTGCTAATTTTTGAAAGCAGGAATATACTCCGCTCCTCACTTGCCCCCCCTCTCAGAAGGTGAGTCAAGTTGAGATAGAGGCAGGCGATAGCGAGGGTCGCCTGCCTCACTTTTTTGCGGTTGAACTTGTGCTTTGTGCTTGCTACTTTGATAGCGCAATGAACATCGGAATCACGGTATATCCCACCTACGGCGGCAGCGGCATCGTTGGATCTGAGCTCGGCAAAGAACTCGCTGCACGCGGTCACACGGTCCACTTTATTTCTTCTGCGCTGCCTACAAGATTGACTGAGCTCAACGAGCGCGTGCGTTTTCACGAAGTGGAGATGATGTCGTACCCGTTGTTTGAGCACCAGCCTTACACACTCGCGCTCGCAACGAAGATGGCGACCGTAGCCGAAGAAGAAAATCTCGATCTGCTGCACGTTCACTACGCGATTCCACACTCGATCAGTGCGATTCTCGCTCGCGAGTCGCTCAAACCGCGACGACGTCTGCCAGTTGTTACCACGTTGCACGGAACGGACATCACGCTCGTCGGCGCTGACAGATCATATTTGCCGATTACGCGTTATGGCATTGTTCAGTCTGACGGCGTGACGGCGATTTCGAATTACTTAAAAGAAGCGACGCACGAGATCTTTCAGTTCGACGATATCAAGGTCATTCCGAATTTTGTTTGCCAGTACGATTACAAGCGTCTCGAAGTCGACAGCCTGCGGGAAACGCTTGCGCCGCAAAACGAGCCGTTGCTGGTTCACGTGTCGAATTTCCGCCCTGTTAAGCGACCCGTCGACTGCGTTGAGATCCTCGCACGCGTTCTGAAGAAAGGCGTGAAGACGCGTTTGATTATGGTCGGCGACGGCAGTGAGCGCACGAACGCGGAGCATCGCGCGCGTTGTCTCGGGATTTACGATCAGTGTTCATTCGTGGGCAAACAGCCGCGCATTGTCGACTATCTTTCAGCGTCTGACGTGTTGCTGCTGCCGTCCGATCAGGAATCGTTTGGACTTGCGGCGCTGGAAGCGATGGCGTGCGAGGTTCCGGTGATCGCGTCGCGTGTCGGCGGTCTTCCGGAAGTTGTGACTGATGGTGAGACCGGGTTTCTGAGTCCGGTGGGCGACGTAGACAAGATGGCCGCGGACGCCGCGCGTTTACTTTCTGACGAGAAGCTGCGCCGCGAGATGGGCCGCCGGGCGCGTGAGTCTGCAATAGATCGCTATTGCACGGACTGCGTCATTCCTGAATACATCAGTTTTTACGAGCAAGTCATCGCGAAACAATCCGTCTAAGCTATGCATTCATTGATAGTCGGCACTGCCGGTCACATCGATCACGGCAAGAGCGCTCTTGTGCGCGCTTTGACCGGCGTCGATCCCGATCGTCTTCCTGAAGAAAAACGTCGCGGCATCACGATCGATCTCGGCTTTGCCGATCTCGAGCTGGATGATCTCCGTATCGGGTTCGTCGACGTTCCCGGTCACGAGCGTTTCGTCAAAAACATGCTGGCGGGAGCGCATGGCATCGATCTGCTTGCACTCGTGATCGCGGCTGATGAAGGCGTGATGCCGCAGACGCGCGAGCATTTCGATATTTGTCGCTTGCTCGGCGTCAGCAATGGTCTCGTTGTGCTCACGAAAACAGATCTGGTTGACGAAGAGATGCTGGTGCTGGTTGAGGACGACGCGCGCGAGTTGATCGCTGGATCGTTTCTCGAAAGCGCGCCGCTTGTTTCGGTGAGCTCGCGTACGGGTGCCGGGATGGACCAGTTGAAGTCGCAGCTTGTCGATCTTGGCAAACGTGTGCCGCCGCGCTCGAAGGATTTCACCACACGTCTCCCGATCGATCGTGCGTTTTCGATGAAAGGATTTGGAGCAGTCGTCACCGGCACGCTGATCTCCGGGAAGATTACGGAAGGCGACGAGCTCGAGTTATTGCCGTTGAAAGTCAACGTGCGCGTGCGTGGATTGCAGGTGCATAACAAATCGGTCCATGACGCACATGCAGGGCAACGAACGGCAGTGAATCTCGCCGGCATTGATACGGCGCAGATTGAGCGTGGCATGGTGCTCGCGCCTGCCGGGCGTTTGCGTCCCACGCAGATTGTCGATGCTTGGATTGACGTGTTGCCCGGTGCGGCGCGCGCGGTGCGGTCGCGTTCGCGAGTTCGGTTTCATATCGGTGCGGCGGAAGTGCTGGGACGTGTGCGCGTGTTGGGAGGCTCGTCGGTAGAAGCAGGAAGTGGTGGTCTCGTGCAGTTACGGCTCGAAGCGCCTGTAGTTGCAGTGCACGACGATCGTTTTATCTTGCGGAGCTACTCGCCTGCCGAGACGATCGCCGGCGGCGTGATCGTCGATCCATTTGCGACGAAACATCGCGGGCGCGAGATGGACCACGCGCTGGAGCTGTTGCGTTTGTTGATGCGAGACGAGCGAGCGGCGAAGTTCGAAGGCTTTGTACGCGCTGCTGGTATTCGCGGTGTGAGGCTCGCGGATCTTGCGGCAGCGACTGGTTGGACCAACGAAGTACTCGCGAATGTGGCGAAGGAAGTTCAGCAGCACGGATCCGTGATCGAGGTTGGCGGGTTGTATATCGCACGCGATAGTCTCGATCGTCTCAGCACCGCGTTGATCGCTGAGTTGGAGCGACATCACAAACGCGAGCCACTCGCACGCGGCATGCTACGCGAAACGCTGCGCGAGAAAGTCTTCACGCATTCCGCGTCGGAGTTATTCAACGGCGTGCTGGCGCGGCTCGAAGGCGAGGGCAAAGTAGTTTCCGAGAAAGACATCGTGCGCTCGAGTGAACACAGCGTCGGGTTGTCAGATAAAGATGTCGAGCTCAGCAACCGCATCGAAGAGATCTATCTATCAGCCGGAGTCGAAGCGCCCTCGCTCGACGATGCGATGACAAAAGCAAACGTCCCCGCTGCACAACGCGCCCAGGCTCGCAAACTTCTCCAACTACTACTCGACGATCGAAAACTCGTCCGCATCCAGGGCGAAATGTTCATGCACTCGAAAGTGATCCACGATCTTAAAACCAAACTCCTCACCTACGCCTCGCAACACGAACCCGATCGTCTCATCGACGTTCCTGCATTTAAAGATCTCGCGGGCGTCTCACGCAAATACGCCATCCCCCTCCTCGAATACTTCGACCGCGAACAAACCACCCGCCGCGCCGGCGACAAGCGCCTCATCCTCAAACCACGCTAAAAATGTTTACTGGTCTAATTTTTCGTACCTGTTGCCTCACGTAAAAACCCACTCGAAATAGTATTCGTTGCCTCATTTAAAAACCCACTCGAAATGGGAGCGGAAAACGGTGGTAGTTTGCGTCTGGTTTGCGGTGCTAGAGTCAGTGGCGCTGGCGCGGAGGATAGGGCAACGCTGGAGAGCGACCCGAGCGCCGTCGCCGGTGAGTATACGGATGGGCAGGGCCATGCGCTCTGCCCTTTCTGTTGCTCATCCGGTACTCGGTAAAGCGATAAACTCATTCTCTTAGCTCTCGGGCTGTTTAGTGAAAAAGCGATCGTTGTTGCACTGTCGCAGTCGCTGACGCGCAGGTTTCAGACTAGCAGTCGATTTCAGCAATTGATCCTATAAACGCATCAACTTTCGCTTCAGCGCGGCCGGGTTCAAGGTTTTGTAGCTGGCGCGTAAGCGTTGTTTGTCCGCTTCGCTTACCTGGGGAGCGGCCAGCACCCGTTGGTAAGGAGTTTGCGCCTCATCATAACGCTTAGTGACTTTACTCCCCACTCTTTCTTTGGACTTCAGTTTCATGGTGGGCTGAAAGAAGTTGGTGTAGAGCCGGAGCGTCGCATAGAGTTCGTTGAGCAAGGCCAGCTGCGCCTCCGTGTCATAGCGTGCGTAGCCGACCGCGCGCCGCACCACCGAGTAGTTTTTCTGCTCCACAAAACAGTTGTCGTTTTTGCGATATGGTCGTGAGCGCGTGAAGCTGAGTTTTTGTTCCTGGCAGTATGCCACCAAGTACTTGTTGATGAACTCGGAGCCGTTGTCACTATCGATGCCGAGTAGAGAAAACGGCAGTTTTCGGCGCATTTCTTTCAAAGCAGCGAAGACCCAGGCTTGGGCTTTGTTGCGGACAGCCTGCGTCTCCGTCCAGGTAGTGGCAATGTCAGTAAGATCCAAAGTTTGACAATAGTCGCCAGCCGCGGTCCCGCCGTCATGGCCCACCAGGTCGATCTCCACAAAGCCTGGTCGTTGCTCGTCCCACTCGGCAAAGGTGCGGATCGGGATCTGCTTTTTCAATAACGTGCCTGGCTTGGTTCCGCCTCGGCCACGCAGTTCATATTTGCGGCGCTCCGGTTTCAGTAAGCGGTCGATGCTGGCGGCACTGATGCGCAGCAACTTCGCGCGCGTCTGACGATCGCAACTGAACTCATTGTGACGCTCGAGCACGGTGATGAGCTCCGGCAACCAAGGCTGTAAGCGCTTGCCGCAAATGTAGTCCATGATGCGCCACAGTTTCATCAGTGCCGTTTGTACTTTCTCGTCGTAATAACGCGCGCGCTTTCTCTTTACACTCGACTTGCGCTCCACCACGACGATTGTTTGTTTGTCGGTTTGGAGGCGCCGTCCTTCATGACGCAACACCAGCCGCGCATACCAGCGACTATAGCCAGTGGTAGCGATAAACTGGTCCAGAATCTCGCCTTTTTCTTTTTTGCTCGCGCCTCGGTATTGACCGGCGCTCGCTTTGGTAACTTCCTGCCTCGCCTTCATCGTTAGCCTCATCCTCACCTCCAGTGCGGTCAAACACTGGAGCTAAAACACACTCTATTTCGAGTGGGTTTTTAAATGAGGCAACGAATGCCATTTGGAGTGGGTTTTTCGTGAGGCAATTCGTCGTATTGACAGTGGTCCAATACAGGAGTAAAGTCCCGCCACTCTCTCCCCCTCTTTCACTTCTACCTTGCATCGAACGCACAGGAGGTAAATGCTTTGAAGCTCACATATTCCTTACTTCTTCTCCTAACAATTGGTTTAGTGACCTCTTCTGCTTTGGTCCGTCATACGTACTTGTTGCACCAATTTACCGATCGCACTACGAACATCCGATCAAATCCCACGACGTTGGAGCCAGGTCCCGTAGACAAAGCCACAATCGTTTCGACGGAAGACGACGTGCCGCAAGTAATCTCTTTGCAAGTTACACCGTCTGGTTTCGACCCGCGCGAGACAATTGCTCCGAAGGGGAAGTTTCTGATCCTTTTGGAGAATCGAACCGGACGGCGCGATCTCAACTTCTGGCTGGCGCGAGAAAACGAGGGACGTGTGGCCGAATCAAAATCTCAAAACCGCGATTGGAAAGCACAGGTCCAATTCGCGCCTGGCACGTACATCATCGGCGAAACGAATCATCCCGAATGGCAGTCAGTCATTCGCGTGACGAACTAAGTCGCAGTTTCTAATTACAGACACTCTCAATTCCTGATCGAGGCACATAATGAATTCGCCCTTTTCTTTCCTCCGCATCATTCGCTCACTTATTTCATCAGTGCTATTGCTCTTCGCCTGCGCCACTGGCTTCGCGCAACAACAGTCAACCGACGGTGCTACGCCGCTTGGCCTCTCACCCGGCGCTCCAGCCGGCTCCTATGCGTTAAGCGATTTCGAAAATGTAAACCTCTATAACGGCTCCCTTAATTTCTCTCTGCCACTGATGAAAATCGGAGGACGCGGTGAAGCCGGGTATTCACTGATGATGCGGGTCGATCATAAGTGGCTGGTGCAGAAGGAACCCTACGATGGTCAACCACCTATCAACATCTATACACCGATGCCGGGTTGGTGGACCGACATTGGCTGGGCGCAGATTTACAGCATGGGACGGGTGGAAACACGTCAGGGCGGCAGCCGCGACTTTGTGCTTGGTTCCGGTGGCTGTGGTTACATTCATCGCCTGACGCTAACGCGGTTGACGTTCATCGCGCCTGATGGCACCGAGTACGAGTTGCGCGATCAAGGAACTAATGGTCAACCCGTGCTGGCGACCTGTGCTGCGTATAACCGCGGCACCGTTTTCGTGACGGCCGACGGGACCGCCGCCACGTTCATTTCAGATACGCCTATCTCTGATTACCAATACGACAATCCGGCGAACATTCCACCATCGGGTTACATGATGCTGCGCAACGGCACGCGCTATCGTGTGGATGGCGGCAAAGTGACGTGGGTGCGCGATCGCAACGGCAACAAGTTGACGTTTAGTTACGACAGTTTTATGCGAATGACATCTGTAACGGATTCGCTAAACCGGCAGGTGACGATCAATTACGATGCGGGTAGTGGTGCCTATCAGGAGATCACGTACAAAGGCTTTGGAAGCGCTACGCGGAGTGTGAAAGTTTATTTTAATTACCTCTCAAACGTGTTGCGCAGTGACTTCACGCTGCTGACCACCTACCAGATGTTTCCGGAATTGAATGGGTCCGGTAACGGTTCGCACAACCCTCAAGTGGTGAGTGCGGTTGAGTTGCCGAACGGCAAGCAATACCAGTTTCGCTATAACAGTTACGCCGAGTTAACGCGGGTTGTGTTACCGACAGGCGGAGCGATCGAATACGACTACGCCGCCGGTCTGACTGATTCCGTGAGCGGCGTTATCAGCGGCCAGGCCGATAAACAAATCTATCGCCGTGTGATTGAGCGACGCGTTTATCCTGATGGCGGCAGCGGCAGTGGTTTCGCCAGCCGCATGACGTATAGCCGGCCCGAGACGAGCACTACCAACGCGGGCTACGTGACCACCGATCAATACAACGCCAGTGGTACGTTATTAACCCGCGCGATCCATTACTTCTACGGTAGCCCGCGAGCTTCATTATTCCAGCAGCCCACCGAATATGCTGCGTGGACTGATGGTCGTGAGTACAAGACGGAGGCCTTTGGCGCTAATGGAACCACGTTGCTGCGCCGCGTGGAAAATACTTTCCAGCAACGTGCCACGGTGAGCTGGTGGACCGGAGGTGCCGCGACTGCGCCGCCGAACGATGTTCGTATCGCGGAGACGGTCACAACCCTTGTGGATAGTAATCAGGTCTCGAAGCAAACGTTTGGCTATGACGACACTGTTCCCTTCAACAACCAGAACAACGTGAAGGAATACGATTACGGCGCGGGTGCAGTTGGACCACTGGTGCGTGAGACGCGCACGACTTATCAGACGACTTCGACTTACACGGGAACGAGTGTGCATATCCGTAATCTGCCAACACAAGTCTCGGTTTACGATGAAGGTGGAATTGAGTGGGCCCGCGCTACGTATGAATATGACAACTATCCGGTGGATTCAACCCACTCGCCTTTGACGAATCGTCCCAGCATCAGCGGCTTTGATGCGACCTTCACTACCGGTTACCCGACTCGCGGGAACGTGACCGGCACAACGCGGTACTTACTTTCAGGTGGCGCCGTGACCGGCTCGATCTCTTCGTATTTGCAATACGACATCGCCGGCAATGTAACCAAAGTTATCGACGCGCGCGGCAACGCCACCGACCTTTATTACGACGATTGCTTTGGAGCGCCGAACGGCGAGGCGCGGACCCCTTCGGCACCCGCCGAGCTCGCGGGCCTTTCCAGTTATGCGTTCATCACTAAGATCAAGAACCCGCTGAATCACTGGACCTACAGTCAGTTTGATTTTTATCTGGGCGCGCCGGTGGATGGCGAAGATGCAAATGGCGTCGTCGCCAGCGGCACTTACAATGACAGTCTCGACCGGCCCACCCAGATCAGGCGCGCGGCGGGAACCAGCATCACCAACCAGACAACCTTCAGTTACGACGATACGAACCGGATCATCACCACCTCGAGCGATCGCGACACTAATAACGATAATCTGCTGGTCAACTCGGTCGTCTACGACCAGATGGGCCGCACCAAAGAGACGCGGCAATACGTCGGCGGGTCAAACTACATTGCCGTTCAATCGGAATATGACGCGCTGGGCCGGTTGTACAAAACCTCCTATCCCTTCCGACCTTGGTTGAGCGAGACGCCTGTCTGGATCACGACTGTGTTTGATGCGCTAGGCCGTGCTACTTCGGTGACAACGCCCGATAGCGCCGCTGTTTCGAGCAGCTACAGTGGCAACAGCGTGACGGTTACCGATCAGGCGGGCAAAGCACGTAAGAGTGTGAGTGATGCGTTGGGCCGTTTGACCGAAGTCTATGAAGATCCGGCCGGACTTAATTATCAGACTAGCTATCTATATGACGCATTAGATAATCTCGCGCGAGTCACGCAGGGCAGCCAGCAGCGCTTCTTCATGTACGACTCGTTGAAACGATTGGTCCGTGCTGATAATCCGGAACAGGAGACACTGAGCGCGTTGAATCTCACTGATCCGGTTACGAGTCACGGCAACTGGACGGCCAAGTATGAGTACGACAATAACGGAAACCTCACCTCCAAGACTGATGCCCGTGGCGTAGTCACTCAAAATATATATGACGTACTCAATCGACTCACCACAGTCTT
>Ga0208338_1000139_pt1 | contig 16114 bp, 8 predicted proteins | sample ForSoiNitrogNN91_FD_187858 | JGI IMG/M metagenome (GOLD analysis project Ga0208338, IMG submission 187858) | Forest soil microbial communities from Browns Valley, California, USA, that are Nitrogen fertilized - NN91 (SPAdes) | ecosystem: Environmental > Terrestrial > Soil > Temperate forest ...
CGGATCAAGTATTCCTCGACGGCAGCCATCGCTCGGCCCATTCGATACGGATCCGACGCTCCTGAGATCACCGCCCACGACTGCGCGATCGAATCGATGCGACACTCTTCATTTCGCGCCGAGCCGAGCGGCGTGCCGTCGTCGAAATAAGCGCGGCGGTACCAGTCGCCGTCCCATGCTTTTTCCTCGAGCGACTTGCGGAGATTTTCGAGATGTTCACGGTAGCCATCACCGCGCGCCTTCTCCTTGCGTGCATCGACGTGTGGTGTGAAAGTGGCAAGCGTCGTGTAGAGAAACCAACCGAGCCACACGCTCTCACCTTTGCCGCCCATGCCGACGCGGTTCATGCCGTCGTTCCAATCGCCCGCGCCCATCAACGGCAAGCCATGCTGACCGACGGCCAGGCTGCGATCGATTGCGCGCGCACAGTGTTCGTAGATCGGCGCGGTTTCCTGTGAGACCTGCGGCTGCGTGTAGTTCTCCTGCTGATCGGGATTGAGCAGTGGTTGTTCGAGGAACGGAACTACTTCATCGAGCACAGACTCATCGCCAGTCACGCTGATGTAGAACGCCGTCACGAACGGCAGCCACAACAGATCATCAGAGATGCGTGTGCGCACACCGCGACCGCTCGGCGGATGCCACCAGTGTTGCACGTCGCCTTCTTTGAACTGGTGTTGAGCCGCCATCACGATCTGTTTGCGCGTGACGTCAGGACTGCTGTAGACGAGCGCCATCACGTCCTGCAACTGATCGCGGAAACCGAAAGCGCCGCCCGATTGATAGAACGCCGTGCGCGCCCAAACGCGACACGAGAGCGCCTGGTACAGCAGCCAGCGGTTGAGCATCGTGTCAAGCGCCGCGTCTGGCGTGCGCACTTCGATTGTTCCAAGCAACTTGTCCCAGTGTGCCAGCACGCGTTCGAATGCAGCGTTGACGTGACCGGGCTGACGAAAAGCAGTGACGACGGATTGCGCCGCCTCTTTCGACTCCGCTTCGCCGAGCAGGAAAATGACTTCACGCGCTTCGTTTGGCGCCAGATCGATACTGGTCTGGATCGCGGCGCATGGATCGAGTCCGGCCCCGTCTCTTCCGGCCAGATTCAAGCGTCGCAGCGCGGCGGGATTCTCGAATGAGCTGTTCCGACCGATGAACTCCTTCCGATCACACGTCGCACTCAATATGCGTTCGTTCGTTGCCGCAAACGCAACCCGCTCGGCAAACTCGTTGTTGAAAGGGTTCTTCGCAAAGATGGCCGAGTTGTCTGCGTCGATCTCGGTGATTACGTACGGCGCTGACGAAGCTCGCGAAACGCCAAGCACCAGCTCGTTGTAGTTAGTGACTGTTATTCTTCGTTTTCGCGCCGTTCGATTTCGCAAACGCAACAAAGAGATCTTCACAGGCGCATCCAGCGGAGCGAAGACGAGTAGCTCCTGCGAAATCCCGTGGCTCGTGTGTTCAAAGACGCTGTAGCCCTGACCGTGCCTGACGATGTACGGCTCGCGGTCGCGAATTGGCAGAGGCGTAGCCGACCAGACGGTGCCCGAGTCTTCGTCGCGCACGTAGACAACTTCACCGGGCGGATCGCTGACTACGTCGTTGGACCACGGCGTGAGACGATTCTCGCGACTATTGATCGACCACGTGCAGCCGCCGCCAGTCTCAGTGATCAGGAAGCCGAAATCGACGTTGTTACCGATGACGTTGGACCAGGGCGCGGGTGTCCACTGTTCCGCACCGAGAACGGTGACGTATTCACGCCCGCCCTGGTGGAATCCGCCGAGTCCGTTGAAGAACGATAGGTCGGGCTGCGGCACCGTCGGTTCCGGATACGTTTGTGAAGGAACTCGCGGCACAAGCGGCGGCGGGAGGGGCTCTTCAACTCGCGGACGCTCGATCTGATCCTCGAACGACCCGCGCTCCGCGACGATCACAACGCGCGCCACCGCGTGAAGCAGAATGCGATCGGCCTCAGGCATATGATCCGAGCGACGCAGGTAAACTCCGCCGGGTTTGTCCTGCAACGCTTGCAACCCGCTCGTGCGAATCGTCGTGTCGAGATCGCCGTGCAATAGCTGAAGATAGTCGGTAGGTGAGTCGTTCAGAATCACGAGATCGACTTTCAGTCCTTTGTAGTGCAGGTACTCGTGACCGCGAACGAGCTTCTTCACGGTTCGCATGTCGTCGCCTTTATTGATGCGAACGACAATAATTGGCAGGTCGCCGCTGATGCCGTAAGCCCACAGGCTCGACTGCGCCTTCGTATTGAGCGCGAGCACGTGCGGCGTCGGTCGCAACGACGGATCCGAATAGACGATGCGCGCTGCGAGACGTTGAAACAGGTGCGCTTCTTCCGCATCGATCTTGAGGTGACTCATCTCGACCTGCGCCTTGGTCCAGGCGAGACGCAGCTCGCGCTCGAAGATGTTTGGGTCGTGATACTTGTCAGCGAGCGCGAGCGCGTCTTCGCGAGAGCGCGCGACGGCGGTGCTGAACGAGCAACGGACCGTTTGATTCGGAGGAATTCTCACACGCCGTCGCAGGCTGAAAACCGGATCGAGCACTGCGCCTGTCGTGTTTGAAAGCGGGCGATCTTCCATCACCGCGATCGGATTTCCGGCCGTCCGACCGCGACCGAGAAAACGTCCGCGATCCGTTTCGTATTGGACCGCGCCGACCTGTTCACCTTCGGCTGCAACGACGACGTGCACGCCCCAGATTGGTTGTTCGTCTGAAGAGCGTTGGCGCCGGTGGGCGAGGATCGCATTCTCGCCGGGCACGAACTCCGTTTCGATGAATAGATTGCTGAACGCCTGGTGTGCTGCGTCGGCATTCTGACTCGCTAAGACGATCTCCGCATAACTGGTAAGCTCGATCTCACGCGTTCGCGACGAATGATTTGTGAGCGAGATGCGACGCACTTCCGCGTTGTCTTCTGCCGAAACCACGACTTCCATGCGTGTCGCGATCCCTGAATCAACGCGCCGGAAGTCAGCTTTGTCTTCTGAAAACGCGACGTGATACGACTGCGGCTTGCGCCGCACCGGCTGGTGACCTGCGGACCAGACAGCGCCGCTGCGCACGTCACGCAGGTAAATAAACGCGCCCCAGTTGTCGCACGTTACGTCTTCACGCCAGCGCGTGACCGCACTGTCTTCGCACTGTGAATAGCCCGAGCCGGCGGTCGTGAGCATGACGTTGTAACTGCCGTTCGAAAGCAACTGCGTGCGTGGCGTGTTGAGATCGGCGGAATCGTAAGTGCGCGTGATCATGCCCGGCATGGCTTGCGCTACTCGTCCGGTCAGGACTTCTTCGGAGCGCGGATGAGCCGCCGGCACGCCGATAGGTACTCGCTCTTGCAGCAGCAGCTCGGTCGCCTGCACCGCCGGATCCGAGTGAAAACGTTTCGCGCCCAGATCTTCGTGAAGAACGTTCGCGAGTGAAACGAGGCTCATGCCCTGATGGTGCGTCATGAACGCGCGAATGAGCACCGACTTCTGGTTTTCCGGCAGTCGCTCAGCCGTGTAGTCGATCGACTCATAAAAGCCGTATGGACCAAGTGCCCCTTCTTTCTGTAGCCGGCGCAGGTTATCTATCGCCGCTTCCGGATCGATGTCCAGAGCCAGCATCGTGGCGTAAGGAGCGACGACGAGATCCTCGATCAGTCCACGCTTGAGACCGAGACCAGGCACACCGAACGGTCCATATTGATAATTGAAATGCAGATCGCGCACGTTGTACGCCGCTTCGGAGATTCCCCACGGCACGCCACGCTCGCCGCCATATTCGATCTGGCGCTCGACTACTGTTTTGTAGGTTTCGGCGAGCAAAGTTGCCGGGTAATTACGCATGACGAGGAGCGGCATCAGGTATTCGAACATCGTGCCGGTCCATGAAATCAGCGCGCGCCCGCCGTCGACTTTCGTGAGCGCGCGGCCCATGCGGAACCAGTGTTGTTGCGGCACGTCGCCTTTAGCGATACCGACAAAGCTGGCGAGACGCGCTTCGGAGGCGAGCAGATCGTAATAAGACTCGTCAGCGCGTGAGGCGGTGACGTTGTAGCCGATAGTGAAGAGTTTGCGCTCGACGTCGAAGAGAAACGAGAAGTCCATTTGCTCGACGATCTCATCGCAACGACGAGCGAGACGACTGAGGCGCGACAACATGTCTGACGAAGCGCCGGCGGATTGCTCGAGCGCTTTGGTGAGTTTTGCAGCGGCTGGTGAGGCGTTGTCATGAGTGGCGGCAAGTTGGACCAGGGCTTTGTCGCAGAGCTGTGGTATTTCGGCAAATGTCGGAACCTGCTGCAGGAGCGTGAGCACAGCTTCGTCGGGCATTTCGTTTTGGACTGAAGACAGCAAGCGACCCCAGCCCGCCTGCGATTCCGCATCTCGGCGCAATGCTTTGACCTGATGTTGTAGTGCGCCCACCCACCAGCGCAGCTCCTTGAAGCTGGCCTCGCCATGCTCGTGGACGAGCGCGTTCACGATATCTTCGATTTCAGAAGCACGCCGTCCGAGTGAATCAAACAGCGCGATCCATGATGAAAGAATGTCGCCAGGCTCGGCTTGCAAGAGGGTACGACACGCCGCGATCTCGTCGTGCAACTGTCTCACTGTCACGACGTCAGTGCGTTGCCGGAAGCTGCCCAAAGCACTCGCTTCTGACTCGATGGCGTTAATCGTATCGGTCAGTCCGTCGCTCACGTGCGCGTCAAAGAGGCGTGTTTCCGGAAACTCGATGCAGGCCTGTTTGACTGCGATTAAGTGTCCCGCGAGGTTGCCGCTGTCGACTGTCGAGATGTATTGCGGCAGCAATGGCTCGAGAGTTTTGGTGTCGTACCAGTTGAAGAGGTGACCGTGCATCCGGCCGAGTTTCTCTAACGTCGCAAACGTCAGCTCCTGTCGCTCGAGTAATTCGAGCGCGCCGAGGTAACCGAGATCGCGTGCCGAGTGATTGCCGAGCAGTAGTAAGCCGATGTTTGTCGGCGACGTACGATGCGCGACGACGGGTGACGGATCTTCCTGGTAATTGTCTGGTGGCAGCCAGTTATCTTCCGCGCCCACGAAAGTTTCAAAGAAGCGCCACGTGCGACGTGCGATCAGTCGCGCAAACGCTTTGTCCGCTTCGTTCAGAAGCTTTCGCTCTGCTGGTCGCGGCTTGCTCACGAGGTAAGCGATCAGTGGCGACAGCATCCAGATGACGAAGAGCGTGCTGATTTCCGGCAGTGCGCGAGGTTTGAAACTCAACGTGAGTCCGAGCGCGGCAATCGTCAGTATCAACGGCGGCAACATGAAGCGAACGAACGACAGCAAATCGTTCCGCAGCGATCTTTCCGCTTCCGCTGCCGAGACCCATTCGAGCAACTTCCTGCGCGAGATTAGCTGGCGATAGACCGCACGCACGATCGCGTCGCACATCAACCATGCCTGGTGTGGCAGAAACACAAACGAGAGCGCGATCTGTGCGGTGTTGGTGCGAAAGTCGCCCCAGCGGCTCCAGAAATGGCTGGTCCAGGGAATGCCGCGCGGGTGCATTGCGAGACCCGTCGTCACGTGCAGGTAAACGGGAAACGCAATGATGAGAAAAACAAAGAGCGACCAAAGCAATGCCGAGCCGGGAAACAACGCGCACGAAGCCACGAGCCACAGAAACAATGCAGGCGCGACGAGGCTGCGACGAAGATTGTCGAGAATCTTCCAGCGCGAGATTAGCGGGAGCGTGTTGCGGACCTTTTCGCGGCTACCATCCGGCACTGTGGGAAATAGCCAGCGAATAATCTGCCAATCACCGCGGACCCAGCGATGCGCTCGCTTGGCATAAGCTTCGTACGACGCGGGATAATCGTCGAGCAGCTCGATATCTGTCGTGAGTGCGGCGCGCGCAAATAAACCTTCGAAAAGATCGTGACTGAGCAGAGAGTTCGGCGGCACGCGGTTTTCGAGCGTCGTTTGAAAAGCATCAACATCGTACAAGCCTTTGCCGGTGAAGCTACCTTCTCCGAAGAAGTCCTGGTAAACGTCTGACACTGCCGTCGTGTACGGATCGATGCCGGTGTAGCCGGAGAAGACCTGAACAAACTTCGAGCGTGATGCGCTGGCGAGAGCGATGCTGACGCGTGGCTGCAAAATGCCGTAGCCGCGTGTGACGCGATTCGTGGCCCGGTCGATCTGCGGTTGATTGAGCGGGTGAATCGCGGCGCCGACGAGCTTGCGTGCGACGTCGCGCGGAAGCTGCGTGTCGGAGTCGAGCGTGATTACGTAACGAATCGATTTGAGCAGGGCGTCGTTGGCAGTGCGCACGACGAAGCTCGTGTCCTGTGCGCCACGAAGCAGCCGGTTGAACTCTTCAAGCTTGCCGCGCTTGCGCTCCCAACCCATCCATTTGTGCTCGCCTGCGTTCCATTGTCGTTTTCTGTGGAACAGATGAAAGCGCTCGCTGCCGTGGTTGCGATTCAGAGCGTCGATACCGCTTTGCGCAATCGCGAGGAGATTTGAATCGGCGGGTGTTTCTTCCGAATCGGCGTCGGGGAAGTCGCTCAGCAACGCGAAGTAGATGTGTTCATCCTGGTTTGCGAGATAATGGACCTCGAGTCGCTCGACCAGCTCGTGTACCTGCGAATCGTTCAGGAAGATCGTCGGGACGACGACGAATGTCGCAGCGTTGTCAGGGATGCCGGCGGCTGTTTTCATCCTAGGCAACAGACGCGGTGGAAAGAAGTGCGTGAGATCCCAGTTGAGCACAGTGATCGCGAGATCGCTTGCAGGAATCAGGGCCAGCAACGCGGTAACTATCAGAAACGGCCAGCCGACTCCGTAGCGAGACATGAAGAAAACCAGCGGCGTCATGATCAGCACGGTCATGACGGTGAGTGTGCCGAGATAAGTTGCCGTGCAGTGCCGCAGCAGGAAACGGCGCAGTCGCTCCACCGTGCGTGGTTGATAATGAAATTTCGTCTCGAGTTGGTCTAAGCCGGCGTCGATCAGGTAATAACCGACGTGCCGTTGTGCGTGTGATTTTTCGTCTGCGTGAGCGGCGAGATCGATCGCAGCCTGGCCGATGTCGAGCTCGTCGGTGCGCGTTCGTTTGCTGATGCGCTCGATCACGTGTCGATAGCGATCACGAGAGGCAAACTCCATGTGCGCGTAGACGCCGGCGGGATCGTTGCCCAGCAGCCGCTCGATCAAACTGACTTTCTCGAAGAAGTCGTTCCAGTCGAGCGTCGAGAGCAGGCGCATGCTGGTGATGATGTTTCCGACCGTGACTTGCGCCGCAGCTTGTCGCTGGTGTTCCGAGTGAATGATCTGTTCGACCGTCGTGCCCTGGTTTGCGACCTCTTTCTCGATCCAGTTCATCACCGGCATCACGGAGGGATGCTGTTCGCGCAGGCGTTGCACGAGTTGGACCAGAAACGCGTGTGGCAGCGTTTCCTGTTTTCCCAGTCGCTCGTTCAGGAACGACATGACGTTCGCCGGTTGCAGTGAAGCGAGCTCGAGTAGTTTGTCGGCGAGCTTGTCGGCTTCGTCGCGCTCGAGGCGGGCGCGAGCGATGGCGAGTGCGAGACGGCGCAGGTTTTCGACGAGTGCGAGTCGCAGCGTGATCGCGACCGCCCACAGCTCGCCGATCGAGAGTGGTGCAACGGTTTGATATGACGCGATGAATCTTTGCAGCGTGTTGGTGTCGAGGCGCGAGTCAGTGTGTGCGATGAGGGCGAGCGCGACGGCGTAAATTCTTGGATAGTCTGCTAGTTCGCCCTCAGCGAGTTTGGGAAGCTCGTGGTAGTAGCTCGTGGGCAGGTCCTGGCGGATCTCGCGCAGTTGCTCTTCGATGATGTGGTAGTTGTCGACCAGCCATTCAGCGGCGGGCGAGATTGCGCGGCCTTCGCGCAATGCGTTGACGAGAGCTTTGTAGGCAGCTTCGAGTTTGCGGCCGTTGTCTTCGAGACGCGGCAGGAGTTGAGCGCGACCTTTGCGCGTTACGGTTTTGTGTTCGGCGGCGAGAGTTTGGGCGTATTGTTCGAGGCGCTCGACGCTGAAGAACTCAGCCTGAAAAGGCTTCTCGTCAGCGTAGCCCGTTGGTTTACCTAAAAATGAAGACACTGCGTCGATGAACTCACTCATAGAGTGTGCCCGAGTTACACACAAACAGGGGGACTGAAGGCATTTGAGAATAACATTTTTCTCCCGCAAAGACGCAAAGGCGCAAAGAAGACCTGGAAACCTCTTTGCGGGAGAAATTCTTTTCGTGTTGTATACTCTCGCGCGATGCGCGTCTTAGGAATCGATCCGGGGAGCCAGACAACGGGATGGGGCGTTGTCGAAGGCGACGGACGGCGTTACTCACTCGTCGCGTTTGGTTCGATTCGTGCATCGTCCAGCCAGAGATTTTCCACACGCTTGCTGAAGATGTGTACGGGGATCGAGGAGGCGATCGCGCAGCATCGTCCGGATGCGTGCGCGATTGAAGATGCGTTTCTTGCGACGAATGTGAAGGTCAGCATGAAGCTGGGGCAGGTGCGCGGTGTCGTGTTACTGGTTGCTGAGCGCGCGGGGCTGGATATTCATGAGTATTCACCGCGGTTGATCAAGCAGACGGTGGTTGGTTATGGGAATGCGGAGAAGCACCAGGTGCAGGAGATGGTGCGATTGCTGTTGGCGCTGAAGAGCATTCCTTCGCCGCACGATGCGGCCGATGCGCTGGCAGTGGCGATTTGCCACTTCCATCACGCGGCGTTTAAAGAGAGAATCGCCGCGGTTTAAGATTTATCTCAACCTCACGATTGGAGAAACAAAACATGATTCCTCACAAGCTCACGCTTTGCCTGCTTCTCATTCTTTTCCTTCAGATAACCGGGTTCGCGCAGAAGAAGCCGCCAAGTGGTGGTCGGCTCGCTGTCGTGGTTGACGAGCGCCTGGCGGCTTTGCGCGCGACGCCGCAGCTCAACGGAAAACTCGTACGTCGACTCAGCCGCGGACGACTCGTGGCTGTCAGATCTGTGAAGACTGGCACTGACGGCATCACGTTCTTTTTGGTAAATGTCTCAACCCGTACGCATGGCTGGATTCAACGTGACGCAGTTGTCTCACCTTCGCGTTCCGGTGACGATCGAAAATTATTAACGCTGATCCAACAGTCAACCGGCTTCGATCGCATCACCCGCGCACGGATTTTTCTCGATCACTTTCCACGTTCACCTCTACGCCCTGAAGTTCTATTGCTGCTCGGCGACACCGCAGAATCTCTTGCTGGAAAACTATCACTCGACGCCGCCCGCCGTCTCAAAGAAGACCTGGGCGAAGCCCCCGAGTTCACTTATTACCTGAACTACACCGGCCTCGATCGCTACAACCGCCAGCGCGTCGGATTCAGTTTCGACAAGACGACGAAGCGCTTTCACTACGACGGCGCCGCCTGGCGCGAGCTGATCCGCCGTTACCCACGCTCGACTGCGGCTTTGGAGGCCAGAAAGCGACTGTAGGGGTGGCCCTCCGTGGCCACCCGTTGGTCAAACAAGCGCGAATCAACAACCGGGTGGTCACGGAGGGCCACCCCTACAGTCAATCCTTTACTCTCAACTGGGCATGGCGTATGCTGTTACCCATGACACTCAAGCGAAGAACTCAACAAATTGACCTCACTCATGTTGCGGTTCAAGTGGTTGACATGGGTTCTTCCGGAAATGTGTATAACGCGACTTTCATCATCGATACGAGCGTGTTCGAGTCGAGTGCGCCAGCAGCCGAACTCAGGAAAATCGGGATTGAACCGCAGGGTAAAAGAGAATATGAACTCGCCAGCGGAGCAGTTCTGGAATATGAGTATGCCTTTGTTGAATTGCGATTTCTCGATGAAATCACCGCAACTCGAATATTGTTTGATCCAGACGATGCCCAGCCGCGCTTGGGCAGACTAGCTCTTACTGCAGCAGGGTTTACTGTCGACCCAAAAAATCAGACGATAACGAAGCCGTTTGCACGTCCCTTAAAAAAATCCTCCAAAATAGCTATCGCTGGCTGACGTTTCACCGCTAAACTTCCAAAAATTCGTGCCTGCGGGTGTTAATAACGCCCCAACCAACTCGTCTATCAGGGTGTAGACGAAGGAGAAACACCCTTGCAGGCAGCAGTTAAACCCTTGCGATTAGTGACAAACGAACCCGCCAGCGAGCTGGAAGACCTCTTCCAGGCACATCACGGCCGAGTTTTTCGGACCGCACAGCGGATTACGGGCAGCGCCGCCGACGCCGAAGACGTGCTCCAGACTGTTTTCCTCCGCCTTGTAAAAGGCCAGGACGACTACGACTGGTCGCGAAACCCGGAAGCTTATCTTTCGCGCGCCGCCATCAACGCCTCGCTCGATTTACTCAGGAGCCGCGCCCGCTCGAAGTCCGTGTCGCTCGACGAAAGCGAAGTGGATACGATTGCCGGCGGCTATGAGAGTCCGGAGAAGGTCCACGCCGATCGCGAGCTGCAAACACTCGTTCGCGAGGCAGTGTCGCGGCTTGGAAAGACTGCCGGCGAGATGTTTGTCCTGCGTTATTACGAAGGCTTTGACAACAAAGATATCGCAACGATTATGAAGACTTCACCGCTGGTGGTCGGCGTAGTCCTCCATCGCGCTCGCACAAGACTCAGAAAAGAGATTGGGCACTATCTGGAGAAACATCATGAAGCGTAACCAAGAAGATCAGATTCTCGACAAAGTTACTGCCGAGATCCGCAATGAGAAAGTTGATCCCCGCGCAGTTTCCGCAGCAGCAGACCGTGTTTGGGCGCGTGTCTCCACCGCTGCGGGCGCGACTGAGTTTCAGTTACCAACAGTCGACCGCATTGAAGGCTGTGCCGACTTTCAGTCACTGATTCCGGCGCATCTCGCCGGTAAGCTTTCCGAAGCTCGCTCGCTGCTGCTGGTGGACCACACGCACGAGTGCATCCCCTGCCGCAAAGCGATGAACGAGGCGCGCGCGAAGCGTTCGATCACTTTCAAACCAGCCACTCGCAACAAGCGCTACGCGATGCAACCAACTGTCATGCGTTGGGCCATCGCGGCTGCGGTCGTGATCGGTATCGGACTTTTAGCGGTGCCGTTCGTGCAGCGGTTCTGGCCCTACGGCCAATTCGAAGCGACAGTTCAGGCCGCCGAAGGTCAGGTTTACCAGGTTGCCGACACGCGCACTGCCGCAGTCGCAACCGGAGCGAAGCTGCAACAGAACGAGAAGGTGCGTACCGCGAAAGACGGTCACGCTGTTGTTCGTCTGGGCGACGGCTCTCTGATCGAAATGAAAGATCGCTCGGAGCTCTACCTGACGAAGGCAGGCAAGAACACAACGATTCACCTCAACCGCGGCAACATCGTCGTCGAAGCAGCGAAGCAGAAAGACGGGCAGTTGTTTGTTGAGAGTGGTGACTCGCTGGTTTCCGTCACGGGCACGATTTTCTCGGTGAATAACGGCACGAAGGGCTCGCGAATCTCCGTCATCGAAGGCGAAGTTAATCTGAATCACGCCGGCAGTGATCATGTGCTTCGTCCGGGTGATCAGGCCACCACCAACCCTTCGATCACGACGATTCCGGTCAAAGATGAAGTCGCATGGAGCCGCAATGCCGCTAAATACGCATCAGTGTTGAATGGCCTCGCGAACCTCAAAAGCGCATTGAAGAGCGTGCCGCAACCCGGCGTTCGCAATTCCACGCACCTGCTCGACCTGATGCCGGAAAACACAGTGGTTTACGCCGCAATCCCGAACTTCGCGAACACGATTGTCGAATCGCATCGCGTGATTCAGGAGCGCATCAGCCAGAACGCAGCGCTGCGCGAATGGTGGGAGAAGGAACAAAGCGGCCGCGCGCAGAACATGGACCATGTGGTCGAAACGATTCGCCAGTTTGGCTCTTACCTCGGCGACGAGATCGCAGTGTCAGTCTCGATGAACGATCAGGGACGTCCGACCGAGCCGCTCGTGCTTGCTGAGCTGAAGAACTCGCAAGGCTTCCGCCAGTTTCTCGAGCAGGAGATCGCGAAGTATGCAGGCGACAAGAAGGGCCGACCCGAGATCGTGTTCGTTGAGAATCCGATGTCAGCGGTGTCGCAGTCTGATGACAAACACGAGAGACTTTACGTTTGGATTCAGGAAAACTTGCTCGTTGCCAGTCCGAAGTTGGAGCAGCTTCAGGGCGTTGGCACGGCCATCGGAAACGGAAACGTGACGAGCTTCACTGCCACTCCGTTCCGCAACCGCATCGCAGAGATTTACAACTCAGGTGCGGGTTTGGTAGTCGCCGCGAATCTCGAAAAAGTCGTGGCTGCTACGAAGGCTGAGCGCAGCAAAGGTCCAAACGCTGAGAAGCAGGAAAACGCGCTGAACAAGCTCGGCATTCTGAGCGTGAAGTACTTCGTGCTCGATCAGAAAGACACCAACGGCAAGACGCACACCGAAGCTTCACTGTCATTCAACGACGCGAACCGCGGCATTCCTTCGTGGCTCGCAGCGCCGGGACCGATGGGCTCGCTCGAGTACATCTCGCCCGACGCGAACGTCGTAGCCGGTTTCGTTGTGAAGAATCCGGCGACACTCGTCGATGAGCTTCTCGGCGTGCTGGAGACGGTAAATCCCGAGTTGCGCAAGAACCTCAACAAGCTGCAATCGGAGCACGGTCTGAATATCCGCGATGATATCGCTGCACCACTCGGTGGAGAGTTTGCCTTCGCGATTGATGGACCGATCCTGCCGACGCCTTCGTGGAAGATAGTGTTTGAAGTCAACGATCCGGCGCACCTGCAACAGACGCTCGAACGTGTCGTCGCTGACGTGAATAAACAAGCCGCGTATTTCGGTAAGTCGGGATTGACCTGGGAAAAAGCGGACGTCGGCGGTCGCACGTACTACACCCTGCGTTCCGTAGATTTCGGAGCGCTCCAGGTGAACTACGTTTACGCGAACGGCTATTTGATCGTTGGCCCAAGCAGGGCGCTTGTCGAAAGAGCTTTGACCTCGCAGGAGAATGGTTTGTCGCTGCTGCGATCGGCGAAGTTTACGGCGGGTCTGCCGGCTGACGGCAATGCAAACTTCTCGGCAGTGTTCTATCACAACATCGGCGGGCTCGTTCCGGCTGGTGTGGCAACGGCCGCGCAGAACCTTCCGAGTGGACCACAGCAGGCGATCAAATCGATCGCATCTGATATGCCGCCGACGCTGGCTTACGCTTACGCGCAAGGCGACACGATCACGTTCATGGCGAACACTGAAGGTGGACCATTCGGCATCGGTCCGGCAACGCTCCTGGGTATGCCCAACGCGCTCGAGATGCAACACATCATCGGGCGGGGTATGGGTTCGAACAAGTAAGACTTATTTAGCCGCGGATGATCGGTATCATCCGCGGCTAAGAAAGTATTGAGATGAAGCTCGTTTTAATGTCTCTCGTCTCGTGGCTGTCTGCCCTCGCGATCCTCTCGAGTTTCTATATAGGGCACGGACACGGTCCCAGCGTCACGGTAACTTCAATGATCATGGCAGCGCTGCTGTTCTCGCTCGCTTATGCGCCGTCGCTCTTCTGGCTGCGCCAACGCATGGGTGGCTGCAAGCCGGCGCTGCTCTTTCCTCTTGCTTCCGCTGTCGTACTCAATACGCCTGTCTTCCTGATCGAATTTCTTGCGATCGGCAGAACTTTAGCACCCTCGGATGCGTTAGCATGCATTGTTGCTTTTCTGCTGATGGGCACAGTCTTCGGACTCGGTTTCGTTTGGAATTATCAGGACGCAGCGTTATAAGAAGAGAGTATGGCACTCCCCGCTTCGGTTCCAGAAGAACCGATAAGATCTCAATCGGCTCTAATTGAGCCACCAGTGATCGACCTTCATGGTCTCAGCGTTTCTTTCGGTCACCGGCCAATACTAAAGAACCTTCGCGGCGATTTGCGTGGTAAGGCGATTGGTCTGCTCGGTCCAAACGGCGCCGGCAAGACGACATTGATCCACACGCTGCTCGGATTTCACGCACCATCTTCCGGCACCGCGCAGATATTCGGCATGGACATTATCGATCAGACGAAACAGATCCGATCGTTGATTGGCTACATGCCGGAACGCGACTCGTTCATCGCGAAGATGAGCGCAGTTCACTTCGTGCGTTTGATGGGTGAGCTGTCAGGACTGCCTTCGGAAGCCGCGCTCGAGCGCGCACACGAAGCGCTCTTCTACGTCGGACTCGGCGAAGCGCGTTATCGACGGCTCGAGACTTATTCCCTCGGCATGAAGCAGCTCGCGAAGCTCGCGCAGGCGATCGTTCATGGTCCACGATTGATCTTTCTCGACGAGCCGACCAACGGTCTCGATCCACCGGCGCGCCTGCGCATGATCAAGTTGATACGGGAGATTCGAGACAGTGGTTACGCGCACATCGTGCTGTCGTCGCACTTGTTACTCGACGTCGAAGAGTGTTGTGACGAGATCCTGATTCTGAAAGACGGCCAGATCGCCGTTTACTGCAATCTCGAAGAAGAGCGGAAATCGAATCGCAAGTTTCTCATGCTCGAAACGCGCGGCGATCAGGAGAAGTTTGTTAACGCGATTGCGAAACTCGGTTGTGAGTATGCGGTGTCAGGCGCGAATCGATTGAAGATCGTTTTGCAGGGAGGCGTGGAGGTGCGCGACCTTTATCGTCTCGCCGAAGAGCAGCAGGTGCAACTCCGGCGTTTGAGTTATAAGCGCGACTCGCTCGAAGACATCTTTTTGAAGGCAATGGAGAACGGCTATGGCGGTTTATGAGCAGACTTATAAGCCGTACAAAGGCATGCTGACTCCGGAACGGAGTCGCTTTCTAATAATCCCGCGAAACACGTTGCGGGGCGTCTTCAACTCCAAGCTGTTCACCGCGTTTTACGTCATTTGTTTCCTGCCGTCCTTAATCGAGGCGGTGCTCATCTATTTGCATCACAACATCACTGCCCTTGAGATCATGAAGCTGAACGCGCGGCAGTTGATACCCATCGACGGTTCATTTTTCCAGACGTTTGTCCTGGTTCAGGGGGCGTTCGCATTCATCGTCGCGATCCTGGTTGGACCACCGCTTGTCTCTCGCGATCTGCGAAACAACGCTCTCCCGCTTTATCTCTGCCGCCCGTTCTCGCGCACTGAATACGTGATGGGAAAGATGTCGGTGTTGTTGATCCTGCTATCGTTTATCACGTGGGCGCCGCAGTTGTTGATGTTTCTCTTCCAGTCTTACCTGGAAGGATTTGCGTGGCTCAGAGACAATCTGTGGATTGCCAGCGCGATCATCATCGGCGGCCTTGTTTGGATCCTGCTGCTGGCTTTGCTTTCGCAGACTATCTCAGCGGTCGTGAAGTGGCGCGTTGTGGCGAGTGGTGTAATGCTGGGTATAGTGTTTATCCCGTTCGCGTTTGCCGGGATTGTCAACCTGCTTTTCCAAACGCACTGGGCAAACATCATCAGCCTGGCCACACTCATGGGGAACATAACGGCCGGTCTGTTCGGTACTTTCGATCGTGTTGGTGGCCGTATTCAAGTCACTGACTTCGACGACAACCTCGTGCGGGAAGTGTTGCTGATGGAACCGCCGCTGTGGGCCTCGTGGGCAGCGCTGTTTCTCTTTTGTGCCGTCTGCCTCGCCATCCTGCACTGGAAAGTTAAAGCTTACGAGGTGGTTCGTTAAATGGCTTCCGCCGAACAGCTCATCATCTTCGACAACGTCTCCAAGTTCTACGGCGAGATACTCGGAGTGAATCGAGTCAACCTCCAGATCGCGCCCGGCATTACGAGTCTCGTCGGGCCGAATGGAGCAGGGAAGTCGACGTTAATGAACTTGATGACGGGACTGCTGCGATCAACGCGTGGCTCGATCTCAATTCTGGGGATTCCGACGGATCAACCGGAACAACTGTTTCGCAAAGTCGGTTATTGCACCCAATTCGATTCTTTCCCGCGCGGCGTGACGGGCCGCGAGTTTATTACCTCGTTTCTCCTCGTTCATGGTTACGATCGCAAGCAGGCAAACGACCTGGCCCAGCTTGCAATCGAGCGCGTCAATCTCGTTGAAGCTGCGGATCGCAAAGTGGCGGGTTACAGCAAGGGCATGCGACAACGCATTCGTCTC
>Ga0208338_1000141_pt1 | contig 14841 bp, 16 predicted proteins | sample ForSoiNitrogNN91_FD_187858 | JGI IMG/M metagenome (GOLD analysis project Ga0208338, IMG submission 187858) | Forest soil microbial communities from Browns Valley, California, USA, that are Nitrogen fertilized - NN91 (SPAdes) | ecosystem: Environmental > Terrestrial > Soil > Temperate forest ...
ATTGTTTAGAAGGGCGGATTGCGCAGTTTGCTATCCCGGCGGTACGCACGATGGGCGTCCCGTGCGACCGATGAACGTGACAAGGCGAGTACCTTCCTCGATCGGGTGTCTGTCTGGCACCGGTCGGACGTAGTTCCGCAGAGTCTTTTCCATATCCGAGAGCTCGGCGCGCGGGACAAGAATCCAATCGCCTGATATAAGGAACGACTCAAGCTGGTGCTGCTCAAGGTTGCACTCCAAAATGTATCCTGCGTCAATGAAGTTACTCGGAACGTAGCCGTCGCCTTCACCCCATGAAGGACGCTGAGTCGTTTTCTCTGAGTAATACCGATGGCCGTTGCTGTCTTCCGCGAACGCGCTGAACTCTCGCCAATAACGGCATCGGTCGTTCAAGAGATCCACGCCTGGTTCAGTTGCGTTAACTACCAACGAGAGCGGCGGATCTCCCTCAGCAACCTTTCGTCCTCTAACTTTCCCTTGCAGTTGAGTGCGTCGGTACCAACTAGCGTTCGGTGGATCGTACTCGATGCCTGCGGAGGTAATGTATATCGGACGCCGGCCACTGTTCGTTAGATAGATCTGGCCATAGGTAACTTGACGGCCCTTTTGATCACAAACGGTGATTGCGTCCCACCGCAACGAAACGAGAAGCTTGGGACGATCGCGTCGAGAATTCAAAAGCGCCAGCATGAAACTGCTGATTCCGAGTAGCACACCAACGATAGCAGTGATGGTGGTAAACATACGCGTTAGTCCTTAAGGCCGAGTTGGTCCATCCGGTCCTTATGCCGGTGATCCCTGATGGAAAACGTTTGCTGCTGAAGAAGCTCGTCTCCCACATAGACACGAATCGCGATCTCTTCATGCACGTCTTGATACTGATCATGGCTCAAGAGGTAGTCCAGAGAGAGGTCGTCTGTTTCGCCGCCTGGATACAACTGTAAGCCAGGACTAGATGTGCGGCGATAGCACTTCATGTCCGGCTTCTGTGGGCAGGGAACCTCTGCGGCCGAGATCGTCGGCGAGCTGGCGTACTTTCGCGGGACGTCCACCTCCAAGCGGAACTCGTTCGCGGTCGTATCACCCTCGTTGCGAAGCCTAACGCGAAAGTCGTAGTAGTCGATGCGAACGCCGCTGTCAGCATGAGTCATACGGCTGTTTATGATCGGCACCAAGGTGGGAAGCTTCGACTTTGGTGGCTCGTTGTAAATATTCGTGATCTGGTGGGCAGTCTGTCCTCCCTGCTGGTTCTGGCTCGTAACAAAGGAGCCTTCATTAATGTTGATCGTGAGCCTTCCGATCTCGTCGTCGGATGGTTGCTCGAACCGCTCCTCGTGGCGCTGCTTTAGATCTTCAAGCATCTCAGTAGGGTACGTCAGCGGGTTCTTGTCGATGATCGTGTGGTGCTCAGGGCACATCGCTATCACGTTCTCGAAAGCATCGACGTCGGGATACAAGGAATCGTAGCGCGGACCTCCAGAAGATCGCGCGCGGATGTGGCAGACTTCACCCACAATATCTCCGCCTATAACGAGACGGTTCGTGCAGCCAGGAAAGGCACACGTGTTACCGGATACCGCGAATAATCGTTTGATTGTCGACGTTTTCATGCTTGTGCCCATGATCAATTCGTTCTAGTATGTGCCCGCTTACCATGAAGGGCTCCGAACCGACTTCGGGCCACAATTCAATTTAGACCGCAGTATGCAAGCTCACGAGGCATGAGCTTACCACACCGCATGTGGCGCGTTGACCTTCTTAGAAGTGTTTGGTGGGAGTGCCGCAGGCGCACGTTCACCACGAAGGCTGCTGAGCGTCTTTACGGTCGTGGCTTGAAAGCTTTGCTTATATTTGTTAAATGGGCCAAACCATATCAATGACAGCCGACGAAAGACTCAATCTAATACGGATAAAAGTTGGACGGGCCAACCAGCACCTCTGCGACTTAGAGGTCGTGCGGAATACTTTCATCAATGCCAACGCGTATCGAATCGAACGTGAATACCACCCGCCCAGTGGACATAACATTTATCGCGTGTTCGATATCCATAGTCCTCCTGCCGAAATCGGGCTGCTGGCAGGAGATGTGATTCATAATCTCAGGAGTGCCCTCGACCATCTTGCGTACCAACTTGTTTACGTCAACGGTGCGACCCATTCCAAACAAACTGCTTTTCCGATCTGGGATAGCGCATCGGAATACCTAGCTCAACGAGCTAGAAGAGTAAAGGGTATGGCGCAAAGCGCCATAGACATGATTGATGCTTCCGAACCGTATCAGGGTGGAAAGGGCGCAGGACTCTGGGTTCTCCACTATCTGGATATTGCCGACAAGCATCATGCGCTGCTCACTCCACTTATCAACGTTACGGAAGCGAGTTTTACAATTCCCGGTTATTGGGAGCGTGACTACAAAGGAGTTGGTGATGTTGCCTTTCCTAATTTCGGAAAAGCGTTGAAAGATGGAGACGTAATTGCTATACGTGAGGCCACGATGGACAATAATATGAATCTCACGCTCGACGTGGCATTTACGGAGCCCGAGGTTATTGAGGGTAAAGCCGTCATCAAAACGCTTCAGCGTCTTATCGATTTGGTTGATAACCTGCTTTACGGTTTCAAGCCATTGCTCACTTGAACCGCGAACCGCGAGGCGAGGTGGGCCAAGACTCTCGGCACCTGGGACACTGGTACGAACGCAGATCTCGAGATAATGAGATTGCAGCGCAGGAGAGGCATCCCCTGACGCGGACTAATCAATAGTCTTCGATGTGCTTCAGATGAGGTGCTTCGGTTGTTTGAGTAGCCCGATGAATCTGGGAGTCAACCCAGCGTCTATGCCAAACCATTGAGTCTTTCTAATAATCTGTTCATCGGGAGCTGCCATTCCGATGAACTGTACTTTAATGTAGAACCGACTACCATCCGGTACGGTGTAGTTTGGCGTAAGATATTTGGAGTCATCAACCAATCGCTTTGATAGGTTGTATTCATACGCGCCTATACACTGATTTCCAAGTGTCGCGACAATCAACTCCGCTGTATCGCCAGCCTTTAATCGTTTCGATCTAATTCGAGACCCGTGCCAAACACCGTAGTATTCATGCATCCGCAATGATACGGCATCAAAAATTGTGAGCTGCGCTTTCACTTCCACCTTGGGTGAGAATCCTATAGGGGTGTCGTACTTAAATGTCGCTAGCGCAACCATTCTATTCTGCTCATGTTCCTTCTTCATTACGTCAGGCAGTTCTTTCACACTAATGGTATTGTCTTGAGTGTTCATTGGTAATACTGGTGTTCTTAGACCCACCAATTCAAAAGTAACCTTCAACTTATTTGCGGTGAACGATGCGGCTTGTCTCTGAATCTGTGAACTGAGGGCGGCGTGGACGGTGGATAATTGAGCTTCCAGATCCGCAATGATCAGGTGAGGGAAAAGTGGGCGCAGATGGGAATGCTTTGCGAACAATGTCGCAAGATGAATCTCCGACTCGTTTCGGCCGGAGAGAAATTGATGCTCGGCAACCTTCGACCTGAGATAGCTTTGCAACTCCTTTGAAAGAGGCGCCGGCGTAATGAATACCCAGTTTTTGATGACGTAACCTTGATCACGAAGGTTTACGGCTTTCTTGAGATCCTGTCTTATCTTCCTCTGGAAGTATCCAACTGGAGCTGGCATGATCTCTGGGCAGTACACAGCATAAAGCGTTTGCGTTGAGGGTACATACGCGTCAATGCCGCCGTCTCCGGAACTGTCGTTTACAAGCTCGCAGTCCGAAAACTCTGCGCACAAGAGGTGCTGACAAAAAGATTGAAACTCGTCGGGACTTCTAATTTCGCGAATACGCATTTTGGTCTCGGTGCCTACCTGGGCATACTAATTCGGTCATTATATGGCGTCAAACGGATGCGGTAATCGTGGTGAACGCGTAGGGCCAAGCCGGAAAAGGGAAGCGGTACAGGGAGTAAAACATGACTGAATTCATTGCAGTTAACGACATCTTTTCAATCATTGAGTACGGCTCACTGAAGCGGCAAGCACTGATGTTTGACAGAATTACCATGCCGAACTTCCGTAAGACCCTCGAGGGACTACACGAAAGGTTGCCTGACAGGAGCGACCTCTTTGCCGAATTCGATTGGTTAATAGAAAAGGGAATTGTATTTGGCGGAGATATCGACGTTGATGAAGAGGCGTTGAAGAAAGACCCAGAGTATCAAGAGTTCTTTAACCGTTATTTCAACCACCTCATCAGTATAGACCAAACATTCCGTGGAGTTAACATCGCAGATTTGGTACGCAGTAACACGGAGGGGAATGAGCTTGAACTTACTGAGAAAGGCCGAACCGCATGGGAATCACTGAGCGGCCTTTTCGGTTTTCAGGCTAGGGAACTGAGTCTCCAGCTCAGACTTATGAAAGGGTTTGATGCCTATCCAGTCCTCTCATCTTTTATCTCCCCGATGCCGATGGGCCAACAGGAAGACAAAGCTACGGTTGTCCAAATAGTTCTTCAAGAATTTCCCGTGCCTGATGAGCTAACAGCCTGGGAACGAATAGAAGAGTTTCGTAGCGACCCCGACTCTCGGTCAAAATTCTTGGCCTTGAAACACTGGATTAGTGAAGTGGCACGGATGAAGTTACCGCGTACGGAGATCGAAGATAATCTAAGAGCTCGCATTTCCGAATACGAGACTCAGATGAGGCTTCATCGAATAGAACGAAAGTGGGATACGCTCAAGATTATTGCCGGTGTTGATATCGGATTTTTGGCTGCGGCTGATTACAGAGGTTGGGGACCACTTATTACCTCCGCAGGAATATTAGTTTCCAATTTCATTGCGATTAAGCTGCAACAGGTAAAACTTCTTCAGGCAGAACAACAGATACCTGGTAAAGAAATAGCTTACATTGTGAAGGCGAAAGAGACATTTTAGCTGTTGGATAACTTGGTCCACTTGGAATGCAGCGTGAATCGTAATTCGATAAATTCCGGGATCTCTTTCTAGGGAGAGGGGCCTGTCACAAGGTGGGTTAGGGCTAAAGTTTTGGCAGGGCGCTAAGTTGTTTCCGTGGCGGGAACGAGACTTGGTTTGGTTGATCTAGTCAAGTGCTTGTCAAGATGTTTCATCAATGCAGGCCAGGAATTCTGGAAAATGAAGGCTGGTTAGAGGACATCGTGTTGAATTCAGACACACTCAGTAGTAATCTGTGCTGGCTCACTAGCGCTCTGACTAGTTTAAGATCATCGACCCGCGGGCCTTGCCATCCACGAAAAGATTAATGCAACTACCAACTTTAAAAAAGGTTCGAGTTGAGCACATGTCGTTGTACACACGTGCTATCGAGATGAAAATCCATCCCGGGTTGAATTTGATCATTGGCGGGAATGGGATCGGTAAAACCACGCTCGTTAACACAATCCTTTTTGGTCTGGTAGGTAATGCGACCTATGAAAAGCTTGACGGAATCAAAAAAGAAGTCCCACTTATCGATGAGGATTATTTCCACGGACGATTAGAACCGGGTGATCAAGATCTGGCTCAAGTAACCATTACAATTGGCGTGGGGATGGATGAAGTGTCAATCACGCGGGCATTATATCGGCCGCAGATCTTGCGGCTACACCATAAGCGTGCACGCACCCGCGATGTTCAAAGCATTACTGGCAGCCCAGCGGAACTTGAACGGCGATATCGCAAGCTTTTGGAGAGGCTCTTGGGCCTTCCTACTTTTGAGGACTTCGTTTTTATTGTCGCCAATTTACTTATTTTCGACGAGAACAGGCGGACGTTGGCGTGGGACCCAGAAGTACAGAATCGAATGGTTCGGTTATTGTCGGTTCCACGTCAGCTCGATGAGTCATTTTCAAAACTCAGCGTCATGGTCACTCAGAATGATACCAAGGGTAGGCACAAATCCGAAGATCGAAAGCGTATTCGAAGTGCGATCGACAGATGGATGGAAGCGAAGGCCGACGAGGACGTTGAACCCCAAGACGTGGATAAAGAAAGGCAGAATATTGAAAAACGTTTGAATGAGTTAGACCAGCAGATCGATCGGCTCGAGGGCGAGGTCGAGGACGATCGTCTGAAAGTGAATTCAGAGATTCAACGCCTTAAAGAGCTGAATGCTCGGGCGGATGAAATTGAATTGAAGCGAGCACCTCTTATTGAAAAGCAGACTGAACTTGAGAGCCAATTCTATGGAAGTATCTATAAGAGTGTGCCTGCGGCCTACGTTCTCCTTTTGGAGGCGCTTGTAAAAGAGGGCCTCTGTGAATTCTGTCATACCGAAGGCAGACAGTTACGTGCGCTGGGGCGGGAACTGAAGAGCGGCGGCCTTTGCATTGTCTGTCGCAGTCCCATCGATTATTCGAAATCTTTGGAGACGGATAATAAACAGTCACTCGGTGATGAGATAAACTCGATACGCGAAACGATAGAACTGCTCGACATTGAATTGACAACTTTCGGGGCCGCGCAAGCGACCGCCAGGTCTACGATCACCGTACTGCAGGAAGTCCTGGCTGAGAAAACAAGGAGTATCCGCAATCTCGATACAGAACGCTTCGAACTAAAGACTCGATATACTGCCCTGAGCGCAGACTTTAATGGTGACGAACCGGATCCTTGGCTGCTAGAGCAAAATCGCGCGATTAAAAAATTGGACGATGAAATAGAGAAGCTTTATCGAAAGAGGGATGACGCTAAAGCCAAGCTAAGAGAAATAAATGAAAAGATTCTGCAAGTACTTCGGAGTGTTAATGAGAGCCTAACGCCGCTTTTTTCTGAGTTTGCCTCACAATTCCTGGGCACAAACTGTGAACTTGTGATTGCTCAAAGAACTCGCCAGGGAAAGCCTGTGGCGTATATGTTCCCGAGGTTCCTAGATAAGGAACGGCCTAGCATGAATCAAGTCTCTGAATCGCAACGGTTTTTCATCGACCAAGCATTTCGCATGGCACTAATAAGTTGGTTTACACAAACAAATTCAGGTGAGACATTTTGTATCGTCGAAACTCCAGAAGGCAGTCTTGACCTCGCGTATGAAGAAAATGTAGCGAAGATGTATCTGGAATTCGCAAAACAAGGTCATTCCATAATCGCCACGTCGAATCTAAACAGCTCGAAGTTCCTCGTGGAGCTTTTTAGGCATCTTGGGGATAACCCGAAGGGAAAGGTATTAGACTTATTAGCCTATGGCCGTCTTACCTCGGTTCAAGATAGTCATAAGGTTGATTTCAATAAATCGTTGAAGCAGCTCAATCTGCCTCCGCTCTGATTGCCTCCCAATCCGCTGATGATCAATAGGCCCGCTTATCTAAACGATGTGCTTTTCGCCCTGTATGCAGCCGAAAAATTAGGATGGACGGCTTTAGCTCGCACGCATTTTCAGCGAATTCTTTATCTTTGTGCAGCTCTTTCAGATCTAGCGAATTCTGAATGGGGGTACGACTTCAGCAACACCTTGTATGGACCGTTTAACCGTTACATTTCGACTGCTCCCGACGAGTTGGTGCATCAGAGATACGCTGAGGCTATAGAGGTGACCGTCCAAAGAGATTCGAAAATGAAAGCTACTTTTCGAGCTACTGACGCGGGGAAGGAACGTGTGGAACTTATTGCAAAGCTAAGACGAGAACAAAGACGCTTGGCCTGGATTTACTCCGTTATGGGAGTATTGACGGTTTATGGTCCAACTGTAACGAGTAAACTGGCATTTATTGAACCGACTTTCACTACAATGAAGCTAGAGAACAGAAAAGGGGCTATTGAGCTCTCGGGTGAAAACAATCAATCAATTCAACTCCTGCGTCGACTGAGTGATCAACTGGAAAGGGACTATTCTATACACTTGGACACACCTGTTTCCCATCTGATCTTATATTTTGATTACCTCTCACGCGATATTGGAAGGTCTGAGCCTAAATGACGTCGAAGCCAACTGCCGAGGAGACAACACGACTAAAGCGAGTTGCCGACGAGCCTTGGTATTGGCTTCGCGAAAACGTGCCTGAAGTTGCACAGTGGGAAAACGCTCTTTACGTTTTACTAGAAAGCGTAAAGGTGGTTTGGCCAGAGTATCGAATTAATCGAATCAATCTAGCTTTTCTAATAAAGTGGACCAAATCGAGCCTTCCGAGCGGCACACTCAAGATGAGTGATGTTGCGGCAATTCAAAAACAGCAGAATGCTGCTAACTCTCAACTAATCTTTGAAGTCGATTTAGATGGAAACGTGCTTGACGTGATGGATATTGGTTCAGAGATTGATCCGACGGCTGTTATGATTCTTTCCCAATCTCGTGAGGCAGTCATAATGTGGTTCGGGCACAATCTCGACATCTTTTATAAAGGGATGAAATGGAATCCTAAGAACAAAGCGGCCACACTTAAAGAAATGAAGTTGAAGAAGCGCGATGAACTCCTTCCCCTAACTGATTATAGACGGATTCTAGAAACCCACTACGAACAATATATTCGAGGAGAGTCTGGTGTTGATTACTGGTTTCCAGGCGAGAAGAATAAAGTTCTGCGTTCATCACCCGAGAGAATTTTTCAGAAGAGTCTATACATCTTCCTCAAAAATGACTGTGAATGTGATGCTGCGTTGGAACCCATGTTCAAAGACTCTAGTAGATGCGATGTGCGGGCTTCTATCGACTACGATATCTATTTTTTTGAAATAAAGTGGATCGGCTTCTGTGCGACTAAGAAAAAAGATTTGCCCGTAGAGTCAGCAGAGAAACCACGCGAAGAAGAAGTGAAAAATGCAATCGCGGGTACATACCAGACTAAGAAATACATCGAAAAAAACAACTCTGTCGAATACGACAATAAGATAAAACTAGGTGTTGTCGTTGTTTACGATGCCTATCCAAACCCGCATATTCCAATTGAGTATCCGCAGGAGATTAAAGACTTCCCGCTCTTGGATACTGCTGAGTTCGCGCTCGTAACAGTGACGCCGTCAGTTCATGGGAAGAGAATGGCAAAACAAAGGCGAAGCGCATCAAAAAAGCGTTGAATATTCAACGCAATGCTTGTGCAATTCAGTGATTCAGCCTGTGGTTGATATGCTGGCTGCGACTACAGAAGGGAGAGAGTGAATCTTTAGGGATGTCTTAAAACTCACCTAACTGAGGTTTTCTGAGTTCTTGGCGAGCGTCTTTTGAGTCCATTGGTGGAAAGCCCTTTCCAACGGCGTTTGGTGCTAGATTTCCGAAAGACTAAAAAATAGGAGTGATTCTTCCGAGCGTGAACCTGCTTAACAGCTCTACTCACGCCTGGCTTGTTCTTTCGCATCAGCACAAATAGATCTTCGGCAACAAATCCCTTTGTAGCTAACTCATTAATTATTTCAACGTGTGTTAGCCGCTGTTCATTTGAGCAGACCTCATCTGCACATTTGACAATATAGATGCCCTCGTCTCTAAGAACCCGCTTGGCCTCATCAGCCGCCTGAAAATATAACTCCAAGACAGCATCATGGTACTTCTTCGCAGAACCATTTCCACTGGCATTGTTGCGATAGTTCTCCTCAAACCGTTGGTGCCCAAGGTGGGCCGTCTTAGCTGTATGCATATACGGAGGATCAAAAACCACACAGTCAATGGAGGCGTCCTTGTAAGGTAGATCCCGGCAATCGGTCCGCACCGCCAGATCCGTTCGTAAGAGTTCATAGTCATCCACTGGTACATTCTTCCAAAAGACGCCTTTGCCGTAAGTGACATCAGCCACTCTACTAAGTTTGGCAACGTACAGGGCTAAAACACTGGCGAAAACAGTATCGTTGTTCCCTTGATAACAGCTATGGATCAGTTGATTCGTAGCCACGCCCTTGGGCGATTTTCTTGCCTTCTTCCGTTCGGTGGCGTGCTTTGAAGGGGTTGCGACTTTAACGTTGTTTGCCAAATTTCACTGCCTCAGGAAGGTGGCTACACGAGCGGAATGTGGTTATCAATTATGCCTGTGCATGTTTCAATTTAGCACGAAACGTGAGAACGCGTTAATTAAGTCTCGCTTGAGCAATCAGAGTGTTTGGCTCGCACTATGCGGGCTGCTTTGGGATAACAAATGCCGGTACTTCCGTTGCCAGTATGTGAGGTAGTCAGCCGGATTTTGGAAATTCTTCGTGGGTGAAGACGCGTTGGTCAATTATTTTGACCAACTGACCTATAGTGGCGAATTGCGCGGCAGAGATCTTGATGCAAGCTGGGCCTGTCTACAAGATCAGGTGGGTCAAAGTAACCGCGAGTGCGAAGACCGTAAGGTTTGTTTAGGGTTCTTTAGATACAAGTTTTTCGACGGACTAAAACCGAAAGGCCGGTTTGGACCGGCCTCTCAAGGTTGGGTGAAAGCATTCAGCTTTCCACGGTTACTGTCCTCACCCCAGCAACCATAACCCGATTGAGCGCATTGTACCGATATGAAGAAATCTGTCAAATCCAACAAGTCTTAAGAGAAATGCTGTGGGCTATCAGAATTCCTGCCCTCAATCAATGTGACTGATTGCGGGGTGTTCACTGAGGATAAGTATTGGGGAATATTGATTCCACGTCTGAATCAAGCCGCGTTGGTTTGCGGTGTCGGCTCCGATGAAAGGTTAGAGTTGTCGGTGATAAAAGCATCAGTTGCCCTCACGAGATTCTTGATGAAACGAATACTCTTTCGTAGATCTTCTCGAGTGACCGCGTGAGGAGTTGGTTGGCCCACGACAGGCCTCCAGGACCGGTGAGCAAGGTAGCGTCAAATATTTTGTGTAAACGATCGTCTGTTATTTAGGGTCGACCGCTTTTCATCTAAATTTATTACTAGTAGCAGGGGCTGTGGGAACGGTGGAAAAACGCAGTTTGTTTTTCCACGGTTTCCATAGCCCGGATTTTTGCCTGGCGGTTTCATTTTCTGATCTCGCGTCTATTCAAGCGGCAGCCGGTTTTCGTAGACGATGGCAAATCGGTTGAGCGCGGCTTTCCAGTCGTGCACCGGCATGGTCCATTTCTTCGCGATATTGCGCAGCGCCAGGTAGAGCAGTTTGAAGACCGCTTCGTCGTTGGGAAACGAGCCGCGCGCTTTGGTCACTTTGCGCAGCGACATGTTGAGCGACTCAATCGCGTTGGTGGTGTAGATCACCTTCCGAATCTCTGGCGGGTGGGCGAAGAATGGAATCACGCGGGCCCAGTTGCTGCGCCACGACTTCGCAATCGTGGGAAACTTCGCATCCCACTTCAAACTAAACTCAGCCAGTCTTTGTTCGGCTTCCGCTTCAGTCGCGGCGGTGTAGATCGTCTTCAGATCCGCCGCCACTTCCTTGCGCTGTTTCCAGCCTACATAGTTCAGCGAGTGCCGCACCAGATGCACGATGCATAACTGCACTTCGGTTTGCGGAAAAACACTTTCAATCGCTTCCGGAAAACCCTTCAGCCCATCCACGCAGGCGATAAAGATGTCTTTTACGCCACGATTCTTTAGTTCTGTCACCACTTGCAACCAGAACTTGGCTCCTTCCGTCTGCGCGATCCACAACCCCAAGACTTCCTTCATGCCCGTGACCGTGATCGCAATGGCCAGGTAGATCGCTTTGTTTCTTACGTGCCCGCCATCGCGCACTTTGAACTGGATGGCGTCCAGATACATGATTGGGTAGACCGCATCGAGCTGCCGGTTCTGCCACGTCTTCACCTCATCGATTACTTCGTCCGTCACGCTCGAGATCAAGGCCGGCGAGACTTCCACATGGTAGATCTCTTCCAGATGCTGTTGAATCTCGCGGGTTGATAACCCGCGCGCGTACAGTGAAATGATGTTTTGATCGAAGCCGGTGAAGCGTGTTTGATGTTTCTCGATGATCTGTGGCTCGAAGGTCCCGTTGCGATCCCGCGGCACCTCGATCGGCATGGTGCCAAAGCTGCCTTTGAGCGTCTTCGCGGACTTGCCATTGCGGGAGTTGCCGCTCTTATGCCCGGCCGCCTCGTGCTTTTCATAGCCGACATGATCGGTCAGCTCCGCCGCCATCGCCCGCTCCAGCAACTGCTTCGTCAGTTGCTTCAACAGGCCGTTCTCGCCAATGATGTCCTCGGGCTTTTTGTAGTCCTTCAGTAGATTGTCAATGAGCTCGTTGTCTATGGTCATCTTTTCTCCTGGACCAACCTTAACCGGTTAGTTGCTCAATGACCATTTACACAAAACTTTTTACACCCTCGTGAGCAATATCACCCCGCTTTTTGGCAATCTTGTTGAGTTCACTACGAACGCGGGTTGGATCGTAGTGGTTCCAAGTCCAGCCTTCCGTCACATCAATGCTTAAGTACTTAATAAAGATTGTCTTGACCCTATCACTGGTTGGCGTATGAAAGAACTTCAGATCGTTTTCGAGGGACGATTTGTAGAACTTAACAAGATGATTGGTCTCTGAGCCGCGCCCCGAGACTGCATCTGCAGCCTCCACAATTCTATCCTCTATAAAGGTTTCCAGAGCCGCTAGTGCCATCACCAGACTGGCGCGCTTGAGAACTTCTATTTCCGGTGGTGGCGGGTGTTTGTTCAAAGCGTCGAAGTGATTTAGTAGGTCATCAGCGTCCTGAATCGCGTGCTCAAATGTCTGGAAGGCTCTTGATGTCATCTACAAAACTCTAACGTTACCGCCATCACCAACGCTTTTCATTCCCGCATCGTAATACATTCCTTGGATTCCTGAATTGCACGGCAGAATTCGTTATCTAATAACAATGTCGCTGGATTATGTCTTGGAAAGCTTTCACTCGCCTTGCCGTTATTGCCATCCCTTGATCTTCTTTTCGCGATGCTTGGTAGCGAAGCCGGTAAGTAACAACGAATTGAACATTAAAACGACTATGACATTAAATCTTTCGCGAGGTGAACCAATGACATTGATGCCGGACCAGTGTGTTTCGCATGGTCCGCTTCCACGGTAATTGTGTGCTGGATAGTTGGCGGAATGAGTGAACTAACAAGCGGGGCGATATTGTCATCAGCGAGCCCTAGCGGTAAATAACTATGCGCGAACGTGTTTCTTATCTTTCCTAAGGTCTCTAGGTTTTGGTAGAAACTCTTTGGAATCAACCCAAGGCAGTAAGCTAGATCGCATCGGCTAGCGAAAGATGAAATACTGCCACGTGGCGACTCCAGCAATTTGTCTACAGCCCTGCTTTCAATGAAGTGACGCTTTAGCAAAGAAGCCAGTGCGTGATCTATGTAGCTGGCTACGATCAAGACGCACCCTAAATCTGATTCGTTGTTCAGAACATCATATAAATGCTTTGACTCTTCTGAAAGCGTCTCAATCTCCGGGATTGGCGGGTGCCTGCTCATCTCATTAATGGCGGTCGGAGCAAAAAAACTAACTATTACGGTATATTCTTAGGCGAGTAACGATAAAGAGGCCCCACTTTACCCTTTTGTACTTCTTGTCTGTCGGTCTTTCCGTGGCATAGGAAACATATCAGAGAAATAGGAGTCATTGCCATCATGATCGCAGCCGCAAACCAGTTCGACGATGTATCAGCTTGAAGTCAAACGATGGTTGGTAGTTCATAAGTTTTCTGTCGCAGACGGTTGGGACGTGACGATCGACGTTGATTCGATGGAGCGCGGCGAGAAGGGCCAGCATCCACCAGACAAGAGAGCAATTGCGGTCGAATGCGAATCGTGGCTTCGACGACAAGGCGTGAAAATAGTTGCTCACCCTCTCTATGGACGAGCTGATTTAGTTGCAGCAAAGGAAGGAGTGGGAACGATTGTCGTTGAGGTAGAGGGTGATTCCTCACGACAAAAAGAACAAGCAATGTACTCAGCTCTTGGTCAAGTTGTGCTGTCCATGGGCGATCCTTCGCCTCAAATCACTTATGCGCTCGCAGTTCCCGATTCCGAGCACTGGGAACGGCAATTGAAGAAGGTCCCCGCCCGGATCCGAGAGCTTCTCTTGCTGCAACTGTGGTTAGTTTCAGAAGCCGGCGTGCGGAGTGCATGACAGCATTTAGCCACTGGTGACCAAAGAGCCGCTTACTCCAGGTTATGAACAAAGCCGAAGCAATCGCTCGGATCGCCAGACGCACTAAGTTGTCCGAATTCGCTTCTGGAAGTATTCACTTCGCGAACATCAATTCGTCGAAAGATGTCTGGTGGCTCGATATTCCGCTTGCGAAGATCTCCAGTGGCGGAAGTATCGGATTCCTCCTCTACGATCACAGACCTGACCAGCTTTACTATCTGGAGGTTCCAACGTCGTATTTCAGAGATAACCATAATCGGTTAGTCGTTCGGACTGTAAAGCAATGCGTCAGTCTGGAATTGTCTACAGAGACTCACAAGCTGTTTCGAGACGTTAGACCAGCCGGAGGCGGTGTCAACTTTGCCCAATTCCTAAAGTACACCATCTAACCGTATCAGGACCTTGATTCCAGAAGCGTTGGGCAGCTATCGTATTTTCATGTTTAGGCTCATTCTCGCTCCCGCTCCAATGAAATTCATTAAGATCGTCCCTCCTATTATCCTTATTGTTAGTCTCAGCGTGACAACGTTTGCCCAAGGGAAGTATGGCCATTTGAAGAAATGGGTTAATGAATATCCCTTGGATTACACCGCCAAACCAAAAATCGATTTCTTTGCGCTGCCGGAAATTCGTACACCACTGTTGAAATTAATAGGACCTGTAAATCTCAGACGGTTGATGAAAGATTTCGGAATGGTAAACCCAATAAATTTGGTTGACGGATACCTAGTGTAGTGCGTCACAAATAAGGGAACAACGAAACGTTAGCGTCGTGTTAACCTGCAAGGAGGTAGACACGATGCGAATCGCAGCCGCAGTTGAGCT
>Ga0208338_1000142_pt1 | contig 14816 bp, 13 predicted proteins | sample ForSoiNitrogNN91_FD_187858 | JGI IMG/M metagenome (GOLD analysis project Ga0208338, IMG submission 187858) | Forest soil microbial communities from Browns Valley, California, USA, that are Nitrogen fertilized - NN91 (SPAdes) | ecosystem: Environmental > Terrestrial > Soil > Temperate forest ...
CGGATTTCTTCCGGATTGAATCTTGATCGATCAGGCTCTTGTTCCCATGAAAAGAGATCGGTGGCCTCTTCAGCAAGTGTCTTCACGATGATGTACGAGTAAGTGGGCCACGCGTGCTCGAGATCGTACTGCGACGGCACCGCCGGCGAATCGGGATGCGAATGGTAAAACCCAACCACCTCGAGATCATGCTCGCGCGCGTAGCGTTCACCACGCATCAATTCCACCGGCTCGATCAAAAACCGGTTGCGCTTCGCACTCTCCTCGCGCGCATTCGAGATCGGATACGTCTCGGTAACGACTTTGCCATCCGCACCGTAATGACCCAGCAATAGCCCGCAGCACTCGTACGGATAATCCCTCACGCCATGCGCGCGAATTTCATGAAGCAAAGTCTCGGAAATCGTAATCATGCGGCTAACGCCTGCTCTATATCAGCGATGATGTCGTCGATCTTCTCAATCCCGACCGAAATACGCACGAGCCCATCGACAATGCCCCACTCTTCTCTTTTCGACGGCAGGAGATCCCGATGCGAGGCGGTGGCGGGATGCAGCACGCTCGTAAACACGTCTCCCAGGCTCGTCGAGCGAAGTACGAGCTTTAACGCGTCCATGAAACGAAATGCGCCTTCTTTGGTATTGTCGCTTAGCTCGATCGAGACGAGCGCGCCGAGACCGGGATAATGAACACGACGGATACGATCATGTTCTTTTAGATAAGTCGCGAGCGCGCGTGCATTCTCACACTGCCGGTCCATCCGCACTGCGAGCGTTTTCAAGCCTCTTAAAATCTCGTGTGCATCAAAAACTCCGAGCACGCCGCCGACAAGCTTCATCACGCTGATGAGCGCGATGCTATCCATCTCGTCGCGCGTGACCACGATGCCGCCCATCGTGTCTGCATGACCGCCCAGGTATTTTGTCGCGCTGTGAACAACGATGTCTGCGCCGAGTTTTAGAGGCTGGCGCAGGTAAGGCGTCGCGAACGTGTTGTCGATGATCAAACGAGAACCACTTTCGTGTGCGATTTCAGCGCACGCTTCGATGTCGCAGACTTTCAGCAATGGGTTCGAGATCGTTTCTGCGATCAGCACCTGTGGTTTGAGGTCGCGTGCGGTCTCGCGCACAGAATCGAGATCGCTGAAATCGACTTGCGTAGTCTTCACGCCGAAGTTAGCGAGCACGTTATTGAGTAAACCCGTCGTTGCGCCGTAAACATCCCGCGAAGCAAGCACTGTCGAGCCGGCCTTCAAATCACATGCTATGAGCGCTGCATGAACCGCAGCCATCCCGGTTGCGTAAGCGCAGGCGAAGGCGCCTTCTTCAATTTCGCGCACAGCTTCTTCAAGTGCGGCGGTCGTCGGATTACCGTAACGTGTGTAAATGAATCCCTGCTTCTCACCACTGAAGACCTGATCGATCTCCTGCATCGTGTCGTAGGTGAACGTCGCCGAGGCGTAGATCGGAGTGGAGACGGGCTGCGCATCAGGCAATGGACGTCGTTCGCCTGCGTGCACGAGTTTCGTTGTGATATCACGTTTAGTCATTTAAATATCGTTCGCCGCCGTCGCACAATACCGTCACGACAACTGCCGACTCACGCAGCGCAGCCGCCACGCGCCACGCGGCAAACACGTTCGCTCCAGAGCTCGGCCCGACTAGTAATCCTTCTTGACGTGCTAATTTACTCGTCATTAATAACGCATCTTCGGTAGCAACTTCCAGCGTTTCCGTGACCAGCTTCTCGTCAAAGATCCCCGGCGTAAGCGCCGTCGCCATGTGTTTAAGACCTTCGAGCCCGTGCAATGGCGACTCAGGCTGCACCGCGATCGCCCGCAGCCGCACATTCAATTCTCGCAAACGCCGCGTCACACCGACAAAAGTGCCTGATGTTCCGAGGCCGGTTACGAAATGCGTGACGCGCCCTTCTGTCTGTTCCCAGATCTCGTTCGCAGTCGTTTCGTAATGAGCCAGCCAGTTCGCGTCGTTGTTGTACTGATCGGGATAGAAATATTTAAGAGGATTCTCGACGAAGATCTCGCGCGCGATGAGCTGCGCGCCGTCAGTCGAAAGCATCGGATCGGTCTCAACGATCTCGACTCCGTAACTCCTGAGAATTCGTTTGCGCCCGGGGCTCGCATTCTTCGGTAAACAAACTTTCACCGCGTAACCGCGCGACGCCCCGATCATCGCGTAAGCGATCCCCGTGTTGCCGCTGGTCGCGTCGAGGATCGTCATTCCGGGTTTGAGCTTGCCGCTGCGCTCGCCTTCGAGAATCATCGAGAGAGCAGCGCGGTCTTTCACCGAGCCACCCGGGTTCAGATGTTCGGCCTTCGCAAAGACCTGAACTCCCGGGCTCAGTTCCTTGTCGAACAATCGCAGTCGCAAGAGTGGCGTGTGACCGATGTGTGCTTCGACCCGGCCGGGCTCGATATTGGCAACTTCTAAAACGTCGAGATGCATAACTCGTCCAAAAGGAAAACGGTCGCAACTTCCAAGAAGTGCGACCGTTTCGCCGTCAAAATTGCTGGTGGTTAGCTCATCTGCTATCCAACCTGCTGCGCGGCCGCTCGGTCGCGGTGCAGTAGCACCACTGACAATAGCGACAACATGCGCAGGCCTTCATCATGATGCGGAGACTATAGGCTTGCGCTAAGGCAGTGTCAAGCCACGGATCCTTTTGCCGATCCGCATTTTCCGCGTTAATCTGTGACACATGTCTGACTGGCCATCATTACCACTCGAAGAATGGAAAGATACGTGCGCGACCCTCCACATGTGGTCGCAAATCGTCGGTAAAATTCGGCTCGCGCAAACGCCGCTCGTTAACCACTGGTGGAACGTGCCGCTTTACGTTTCAGCACGTGGACTGACGACGACCGCGATGCCTTACGAGGAACGTTTTTTCGAGATGGAGTTTGACTTCATCGATCACAACCTCGTGACGAAGTGCAGCGACGGTAGCAGCGCGATTGTGGTGCTGGGACCGAAGTCTGTCGCGACGTTCTACCAGGAAACAATGGACGCGCTGCAGACGCTCGGCATTGAAGTGAAGATCTGGAAGATGCCGGTCGAGATCGCCGATCCGATTCCGTTCGATCAGGATGACCAGCACCAATCGTACGATCGCGAATACGTCGAGAGGTTCTGGCGTGTACTGCGTTTGTCTGAACGGGCGATGCAGGAGTTTCGATCGAGATTTATCGGCAAGTCTAGTCCGGTGCATTTCTTCTGGGGCAGCTTCGATCTCGCTGTGACGCGCTTCTCGGGAAGGCCGGCGCCGGTGAAACCCGATGCCGATCCGATCACGCGTGAGGCGTATTCGCACGAGGTGATCAGTCATGGCTGGTGGCCCGGGCAGGGACCACTCGGCAAGCCTGCTTACTACTCTTACACCGCGCCAGCGCCTGAAGGTTTGAGTGAAGCCACCGTGCGACCGCAACAAGCTTTTTACAGCAAGGACATGGGCGAGTTCTTATACATGTACGACGATGTGCGAACGTCGGCGCAGCCGGAAGCGGCGTTGATGGAGTTTATGCAGAGTACGTATGAGGCCGGGGCGGATTTAGCACAATGGGATCGCGCTTCTCTCGAAAGAAGTTAGCCGCGGATAAACGCGGATTAGGTTTTTAGCGGGCGCCACAGAGCCGAGAGACGTTTGCCACTCGCGGTTTGCAGCAAGCTCATCAAGCCCATGTACCCGAACCCGAAAAAGAACAGCAGCAGAAACGGTATCGTTCCCCACATGTGCAGTCGCGCTGAGTAAGCAATCGCGAGTAGAAAGTAAACCGCAAAACCCAGCTCCAGCAGCGGCAACAGTCCGCGTTTGCGTTTGTACTTCTTCCGTTTCCACGTGGCGTCCGCAGTGTCTTCAACGCGATACTTCGGCGTCCGCACAAATTCAGACTTCACACCCAGCAGCGCTTCCAGCACCGCGCGCGCATTCGAAAACGCGAGACCGATGCCGAGCCCCATCACGAGCGGTAAGTGCAACAGTCGCGGCGCGCGCTTCTTGTCGAGATACCAAACCGCCGAGCCATAAAACAACACCACCGAGATCGACGAAAAGAACAACAACGGCAGGTCGAGCACCATCAAGTGATAAAACGGCTGGTTGTAACGCACCAGCAGGAGGGGAAACTGCAAAAAGCTCGCGACGATCATCAGCGGATAACTGATGTTGCCCGTCAAACGAAAGAACATCTCCAGCTTCACGCGAAACGGCAGCGGCGCCAGCCAGATGCGCGGGTAAAGCTTGATGCCAACCTGCATCACGCCCTTGGCCCAACGTCGCTGCTGTGCCTTGAACGCGTTGATCTCGACCGGAATTTCCGCCGGCGCTTCTTCGTCGAGCAGGTAAACAAATTTCCAACCCATTAGCTGCGCGCGAAAACTCAGGTCGGTGTCTTCAGTCAACGTGTCGTGCTGCCAGCCGCCGCTCAGCTCGATCGCCTTTCGCCGCCAGATACCGGCCGTGCCGTTGAAATTGAAGAAGCCGCCGGTGCGATTGCGTGTGGTCTGTTCGACGACGAAGTGACCGTCGAGCATGATTGTCTGCAGGCGCGTCAGCAGGTTGTAGTCGCCGTTGATGTGCGACCAGCGCATCTGCGCGCAGCCGACCATCGGATCGGTGAAAAAGTCGACGAGCTTGCGCAGGCAGTCGGGCTTCGGAACGAAGTCGGCGTCGAAGATCGCGAGCAGCTCGCCTTTGGCAAACTTGTTTCCATTCTCGAGCGCGCCGGCTTTGAAGCCCGTGCGATCGTCGCGATGGATGTAATGAATATCGAAACCCTGCGCCGCATATTTCGCGACAACGGCTTCAGCGACGCGCACCGTCTCGTCAGTCGAGTCGTCGAGCACCTGAATCTCGAGCTTTTCGCGCGGGTAGTCGATCGCGGTGACGGCCGTGAGTAGTCGATCGACAACGTATAGCTCGTTGAAAAGCGGAAGCTGGACAGTGATCGACGGCAGCTCAGCTTCGGGAAAATGCCCGGCGGGCGTCGGTACAAAATCTTTGTATCGCCAGAAGTCTATGACCTGCTTGATGCGGTACGCGCCGTAGACCGCGAGCGTGCCGAGGATTGCGAAATAAAGCAGCAGGATGAACCAGTCGAAGGTGTCGAGCTGGTAAAGCGGGCTGATATTGCCCCAGGTTTTGTTGACGAGATCGTGGAAGTACTGCTCGAAGAGGGCTTGCGGCGTCGGGCCCTTCGGGCTGGGCCATGGTGTGGGTGCTGGTGATTGAAAAATCATGAATTACCGTAAGTCCAAAGCGCAAGATTCTACCTTAATGGGACGGCATGTCTCAATCCGCCGGGCTTCAGATCCTGCGATCAGGGGCGCTGTAATCGCTGGGAGCGGCCGCGATGCGCTCCGGCGAGGCGAGCGTGAACGTCATGGGCCGTGGGCTGTGCGTTCGGGTTGTGAGCGAACGAAGGCTCACGTCAACGATTCCGGGCATGACGTAGAACACAGACACACTTCCGAGGAGGGCTCCGGTCAGTAAACGTGACGTGTGCGTATTTTCCCAGAAGCCGAAAAACGTCAGGCTGAAATCTATAGCGAGCGGAAGAGTCGCGAGAATCAAGAGGTTGCGCGGTGGCGTCGCGGTGCTTCTGAGTGAACGGACCAGCGGGTAAAGCAACAACGTAAACGCGAACCCGAAATAGATTCCGGTGCAACGCGAGCAAACGGCGAATTTGTGACCGTCAATGAAATAGGAGCGTGCCGGAATCTGGTGACACATCGTGCCGAACGCTCGATAGATCGCGAAAGCCAAACCGTTGTGACCACCCGCAGCCGCGATCGGAGCCACGAGTATCAGCGAAACGAGCCCCAAAACCGTCCCCGCACTCACCAGCCAGAACACCAGCGGCCTTCGCATCGGCACCACTTGGGGAATGTACTGGCTCATCTATTCTTCCCCCGGATAAAGAACCGCGAAATAGAACAAGTCAGGAAGAGGGGCTTGCCCCCGCTCGTCCAGTCCAAGCTACGGCGGGGGCAAGCCCCTCTTCCTGACTTGTTCATTTCAACTGCCTCAAATCTTCTGTGGCTAAAAGCGGATGACTGTATCCGGTCCACCTTCGATATGTAACGTGTCAACAAACCGAATGTGTCGCGACTCGGTCGTCATCACCACCGAATGCGTCCGTTTGCCCGATCCGAAAAAGCGCACGCCCTTCAGCAACGCACCGTCAGTCACACCAGTCGCAGCAAAAATGATCTTCTTCCCCGGCGCGAGGTCATCCGTGTCGTAAACTTTGTTGTGATCCTTGATGCCCATCGTCTCCAAACGATCGAGCACCTCCTGGCGCGACGGCACCTTGTCTTTGTCAACGCCGAGTCGATCCGGATCGAACACGAGCCGCGCCTGGATCTCGCCGTTCAAACACTTCATCGCGGCGGCCGTGATAACGCCCTCGGGCGCGCCGCCAATTCCCATCAACGCATGAATATTCGTTCCAGCAACTGCCGCCGAGATACCCGCGGAAAGATCACCATCCGAGATCAATCGAATGCGAGCGCCCGCAGCCCTCACGTCATTAATCAGTTTTTTGTGTCTTGAACGATCGAGCACGATCACCGTGAGATCTTCGATGTCGCGTCCGAGCCGCCGCGCGATGTTCTTCAAATTGTCTTTCACCGGCGCGTCAATATCCACGACGCCGCGTGACGATGGTCCAACCACGATCTTGTCCATGTAAATGTCAGGCGCGTTGAGCAAGCCGCCACGCTCGGCAGCGGCGAGAACGGCGATCGCATTGTTCGCACCGAGCGCGCAGAGATTTGTGCCTTCGAGCGGGTCGACAGCGATATCAACTTCCGGGCACGACTCGGCAATCTCCTCGCCGACGCCAAAACCGCCTCCGACTTCCTCACCGATATAAAGCATCGGCGCTTCATCGCGTTCGCCTTCGCCAATCACGACGCGCCCGCGCATCGGCACCGTATCCATCACCTCTCGCATCGCCTCGACGGCGACGTGGTCCGAGAATTTTCGATCGCCCTGACCCATCGTTTTGGCTGAGGCGATTGCAGCGGCTTCGGTCACGCGCAAGAAATCCAACGACAGCTCGCGCTCTGTCCTGAGGTCGTCACCCATCTGTGTCTCCTGGTTAAGGAATCAGGTCAAAATTGCTCATTCATACTAGCATACTAGACAAACGCAACTCTAAACGGTACTCTCACGCGCGCTCTTCGTTTCTGGGCCTCATCACTATGGATCGAAGAATAGAGCTCATCATTTCCAAGATCAAAAAAGACACTGCGGCGTCGTGGGATATTCCTATGCTCGCTGTGCTCGTGAATCTCTCGCCGTCGCGCTTTCGCCATCTCTTCAAACAGGAAACCGGGACGACTCCGGCGCAGTATCTCAGAGACGTCCGGCTGGCGCGGGCGGAAAAGATGTTGCGCACGACGTTTCTCAGCATCAAGCAGATTTTGAAACAGGTCGGGATCGCCTCGAATGCTCATTTCGTGCGCGACTTCCGCCGGAAGTATGGAACGACTCCGACAGCTTACCGCCGCCGCATACGGAAGCGAGCACGATAGCCGCTTTCGCCAAAATTTAGCCGTTTTCGACAACAAATAGCCGTTGACTATGGTCCTGATTGAGACTAGATTGCCGTTCACTCACGAAAACTGAAAACGGAGTTATTAAGAAATGCTTTTCTATTCCTCACGCTCGATTATCTGGTCCACCTGTTTGATTCTCATGTCGACAGCGGTGGCTTCGGCGCAGACGCCTGAGACGGTGGTCGCAACTGTCAACAACATCGAGATCACGCAGAAGCAGGTGGATGATTCGATAGCGGTGCAGATCTACCCGCTGCAGCAGCAGCTCTTCGCGATTCGTAAGGCCGCGCTAGAGAACCTCATCACGACGAAGATTCTCGAGAGCGAGGCGGCCGCGAGGCGCATCTCGATCGATGATCTGCGAAAGCAACTGACACTTGGGGAGGTGAACGTCACGCGCGCGCAGGTCGAAGATGCTTACAAACAGAATGCGTCGTTCTTCGCAACGATGAGTCCTGACGAGGCGCGCGAGCGTTTGCGTCTCGATCTGGAGAACCAGGCACGCATGAAACATTACCGCACCGGTCTGGACGCGTTGCACAAGAAGTGGACCGTCAAGATGAACATGCCGCCGCCGGTGTTTGTTTCAGAGCTCGATGACGGTATCTCGCCTGTTAAAGGGGCGACAAACCAGCGCGTGACGATCGTCGAGTTTTCAGATTTCGAGTGCCCGTACTGCAAACAAGTGCAGAGCGTGCTCAGGCAGATCGTTGAGAGTTATGGCCAGACCGTACGGCTCGTGTTTAAGCACTTGCCGTTAGAAGGCCATCGCAATTCGTTGCCGGCGGCGCGAGCAGCTTATTGCGCCGCAGAGCAGGATCGGTTCTGGCAATTTCACGATGCTGTGTTCGCCGCCGGCAACTTATCGCCACCAGTGTTGGAACAGATTGCTTCGGATCTGGGACTTGGTCTGCCGAAATTTCATGACTGTGTTGCTTCGGAGGGGTCGAGAGCTGCTGTCGCAAAAGACATTGAAGCTGCGAGACTGCTGCGAATCGAAAGCACACCGAGTTTTGTAGTAAATGGAAAACTAATCAAAGGCGCGCTCAGCTTTGCCGACTTTCAAAGAGTCGTCGAGCAGGAGCTCGCTACACAAAAACAATCCTCAAAGAATTAGGAGATCCTCACAATGAAAAGAGCTGTTTGTCTGGTCTTTACGCTACTTCTGTCTTTTGTTGGTCCAGTGCTCGCACAGGAGCGGTCCAACGCCTCCCAGGAAAAGATCGTTCGCGAAACTTATCGCAAACTCGAAATCTACAACGCCGCCGCTCAGATTTTTGACAATGAACGCACACGCCGCCCGTTTCGCCCCACCGCAAGTGTGAAATTCGAGCTTACGGATTTTCGGTCCGGGAGTGTTCAGGAGATCCTGAACAAGCCGTACGCAGAACTGGTCACAATGCCTACGGGTGATGTCGTATCGTTAACGCGTGGTGGTCACGCACAGGATGGTGGACCACAGGAAGCCACCTTCGCTGCCACGTGGGAACGCGGGCAGTACGCTTCGGTTTTCGACCCTGGTTGGACCGTCGCGGATGTATTTCATTTCGAAGCCGCTCGGTATTACGACCTCACTAAGTATGTTTCCTATCGTGTGACTGTCAGGCTTGAAGGTCGGGCGCGGACGTATCGCGCGCTCGCGCTCTTCCGTGAGTCACCCGGCGGGCCGCCGGAGTTTTGGGATGCGATCGTCAATGGAGTACCGAGCGTTTGGGAAGAGAAGCGTCCACCGTATAAAGCGAAGAATGGAATTCTCGTTGAGACGAGTGCTTCGATCGATGCTATTGACATCGGGGACGGTGGCGATGGCGGGAGCACTGGTGATGGCGGGAGCACTGGTGATGGCGGGGACACGATAATCTCGGATGGGGGCAGCGCTACCGAGACGCTCTTCTCATCGACTCCGCTGGGGATCTGGTTCAGTGAAGATGACGCGGAGCATGCATCCGGCCGGCACATCGGCACAGCGGAATACACCGGAAATTGTTCCACGCTGCAGAACCAGCAGCAACGTTGCTCAGTCGGGATCAGTAACTTCCACGCGTTGGAAACGGGTACGCTCAGTAACAACACTTCCCTTTTCTGGCACGTCTCGTCGAAAGATCAGAAGACTGAAAATCGGACCGGAGCACTCGGCAGTACGATTTCGTGCGCGGCGGCGACGGGCGTGGCGGTTTCATCATGCTTCTTAGGCACTAACTGCGGCGGGTCCGCCTCTGTGTCTCTGAGTGTCTTCGTCGCTTCAGCATCAGCATCGATATCGGGCGGCAACCTCTGGCACGATGTTAATGCCGAACACTACAGTTGCGCGCTCGCCACCGCTGGCAATAATTGCACAACACCTGCTTTCAATGGCACTTGCCCGATCGGCACCAGTCCAAATGGATCGGGTTTGTGTTGTTTCAGCAGTGCTGGCACAAACGAGTGTAATGTCGCGTTCGCGAGCCGTTGCATGCGGTTTGGAGGAGAATATGATTTCCTGAGCTGCACCTGTCTGGGCTGCGACACGTGCGGTGGGTCGCCGATCGTCATCGACATTGCGGGTGATGGTATCTCGCTAACGAACCCGGCTGATGGAGTGGATTTCGATCTGAACGGCAATGGCACCAGAGATCGCCTGGGTTGGACGCGTCCCGCTTCTGACGACGCATGGCTCGCACTCGATCGCGATGGCAACGGCACCATTGACCGCGGCGCCGAGCTGTTTGGAGACTTCACCGCCCAGCCACCCTCGAGTAATAAAAACGGATTTCTGGCGCTCGCTGAGTTTGATAAACCGGCAAATGGCGGCAACGCTGACGGCGTGATCGACAGTCGCGACCCGGTCTTCGAGAGGCTGCGCTTATGGCAGGACAAAAATCACAACGGCACTTCTGAGCCGGATGAGCTGCACACACTCGTAGAGTTGAACGTCAGGGCACTCGAGCTGGACTTCAAAGAATCGAAGCGCGTTGATGAGTTCGGGAATGAGTTTAAATACCGTGCGAAAGTTAAAGACGCCGCCAATGCCAACGTCGGACGCTGGGCTTGGGACGTCTTCCTCTCGCACTAAATCCGTCTATAATCCGTGTTATCCGTGGTTAGTTTTTTGCCACGGATTACACGGATTTTTTGAAGGGTGGGAGTGTATTACGAGCCGCTTTTTCTTTCTTTAATCCGAGAGCCCAATCAGCCTGCATGAGAGTGTGAATGTCGCGCGTGCCCTCGTAGATGATTGCGGCCTTGCAGTTTCGGAGATAGCGCTCCACCGGGTAATCGTTTGAATAGCCGTTCGCGCCGTGGACCTCGATGGCCATCGATGCGGCTTTCTCACTGCGCGTGGTTGCTTGCCACTTCGCCAGGCTCGTAGCCTTCGCGTTGGGCTGGCCCTCATTCTTCAACCAGCCGGCGCGCAGCCAAAGCAAGTGGCTCATCTGGTAATCGGCTTCCATCTCGGCAATCTTCTGCTTCACGAGCTGGTGGTTCCCGATCTTCGTGCCGAAAGTCTCGCGCGTGTTTGCATATGCAACCGACGCGTCGCGTGAGGCGCGAATTACGCCAGTGGCTCCGGACGCTACCGTGTAACGGCCCTGCTCGAGCGCGAACATCGCGATCTTGAAGCCCTCGCCTTCTTCACCAACCATGTTCTCCTGCGGCACGCGCACGTCCTGCAAGGAGAAGTAACCCGTGTTGCCGGCGCGAATGCCGAGTTTGCCGTGGATTGTGCCCGACGAGAAACCCTTCATACTGCGCTCAACGATAAAACACGACATCCCCGTGTGATCGCGCTTGCGTCTTTTCTCTTCGTCAGTCCAGCAGAAGAAAAGAAAGTTGTCAGCCACGTCGGCCAGGCTGATCCACATCTTCTCGCCGTTCAATACCCATTCGTTACCTTCGCGACGCGCCGTCGATCGCGCTCCGATGACGTCCGAACCCGCGCCTGGCTCAGTCAAACCATAGGTCGCGATCTTTTCGCCTTTGGCCTGCGGCACGAGGTACTTCTGCTTCTGCTCTTCAGTACCCCACGTGTATAGCGTCAGCGAATTCAATCCGGTATGGACCGACATCACCACACGCAAAAAGGTGTCAACCGCTTCGAGCTCTTCGCACACGAGCCCGAGCGAGATGTAATCGAAACCGGCGCCGCCGTACTCCTCTGGAATGCAAACTCCTAGGAGATTCAGCTCGGCCATCTTTTTCAGTACCGAAGGGTCAAATTGCTGCTTTTCATCCCATTCTTTTATGTGCGGTGCGACTTCCTTTTGCGCAAACTCGCGCACTGTTTGCACGAGGGCCTTGTGATCTTCCGTCAGCTCAAAATCGATCATTTCATTACTCTTTCCAGTAGCGTGCTAAAAATGACCGGACATCTTAACCAAGTAGAAACTCCAATGTCCAAACCGCACTATCCACAGATTACGCAGATCTCTGTGTAATCTGTGGAAAGGGCTTTGCTATACTTCGCGTCATGCCGAAGAAAAATCGAGCCGCCGACGTAACTACGGTCGGTTTAGTGCAGATGAATTGCGTTCCTGAGCCGAAAGCAAATCTCAAGAAAGCGATTGCCGGAATCAACGACGCTGCCAAGCGTGGCGCGCAAATCGTTTGTTTGCAGGAGCTCTTTCGCTCGCAGTACTTCTGCCAGACGGAAGACATCCAGCTCTTCAAGTTGGCCGAAACGATTCCCGGTCCATCGACGGAGGCGCTCAGCAAAGTGGCGCGCCAAAAGAAGGTCGTCATCATTGCTTCGCTCTTCGAAAAACGTGCCGCCGGTGTGTATCACAACACCGCCGTGATGATCGACACGTCTGGCCAAATCGCAGGCAAGTATCGCAAGATGCACATCCCTGACGATCCGCTTTACTACGAAAAGTTTTATTTCACGCCGGGAGATCTCGGCTTTCAAACGCACGACACCACCTACGGCAAGATCGGCACGCTCGTCTGTTGGGACCAGTGGTTTCCGGAAGCGGCGCGACTCACAGCCCTTGGCGGCGCACAGTTTCTGTTCTACCCGACGGCTATCGGTTGGCTCCCTGACGAAGAGCAGGAGATGAACGAGGCGCAGCACTCGGCGTGGGAAACGATTCAACGTGGCCATGCAATCGCGAACGGCGTTTACGTGGTGGTCGTGAATCGCGTAGGCCGCGAAGGGAAACTTAATTTCTGGGGCCAGTCGTTTGTAGTGGATCCGTTTGGTCGCATCATCGCCAAAGCCTCTGCGGAGAAGGAAGAAGTCCTCGTCGTCGAATGTGATCTCTCAAAGATTGAAGAGACTCGACAAAACTGGCCCTTTCTCCGCGACCGTCGCATTGACGCGTATGAAGGATTGCGTTTCCGGTTCGGTGGTTCGGTATGAGATACGGCTTACTGGACCTGATCGGCAATGTCGGCGTCGTGGTGCTGATGATCGCTTACCTGATGTTGCAGTTGAACAAGCTGCGCAGCGATGAGCTCGCTTACTCGCTATTGAATGCAGTAGGCGCCTGCCTGATCGTCCTTTCACTTCTCGTAAATTTCAATCTTTCCGCGTTCATCATGGAAGTCTTCTGGGTGCTGATCAGTTGCGTCGGCATCTACAGGTACTTTCGCTTGAAATCGTTGCGGTCGCAAACTCTCGATGGCTGAGCACGGATCACAAACGCCGTCAGAGCTCGGCTTCCGCATGCCCGCGGAATGGCATCCTCATCACTCGACGTGGCTGACGTGGCCCAAGGATCCCGAAACCTGGCCCGATCGCGTAACACAAGTCGAGGAGATCTATCTCGAGATGATCTCTGCGCTCACTCCACACGAGATCGTCAATCTTCTCGTTGACGACGACGAAACCGAACAACTCGTGCGCGGCCGGTGTAGTGCAGCGACAGCTTCGCGCATTCGTTTCCATCACCTTCAAACAGTCGACTCGTGGATCCGTGACTATGGTCCAAACTTCCTGATTGGCCCAAACGGCGCGGGCGCCTTCAACGATTGGATCTTCAACGCGTGGGGAAACAAGTACGAAGTGCTCAAGCAAGACGACACCGTGCCGCAACGCCTGGAATCGTTTCTGAAGATGAAGAGGTTCTCACCGGGAATCGTGATGGAAGGCGGATCGATTGAAGTGAACGGCGCTGGCTGTGTGCTGACAACCGAGCAATGCCTGTTGAATCCGAACCGCAATCCCGATCTGTCGCGTGAAGCGATCGAGCAGTATTTGCAAGACTACCTGGGCGTGGCGAAGGTGTTGTGGCTCGGTGAAGGCATTGTCGGCGACGACACTGACGGCCACATTGACGACATCGCTCGTTTCGCTGCTTCCGATGTGATCGTCTGCGCCGTTGAAGACGATCCCGCTGACGCGAATTACGAGCTCCTGCAAGACAATTTGACGCGTCTCAGATCGATGACTGACGCGAATGGAACGCCTTTCGAGATCGTCACGTTACCCATGCCCGGAATTGTCGGCGGCAGCAGCACCACGAGTCGCGATCTCGAACGTCTGCCAGCGAGCTATGCAAACTTCTACATCGCCAATAACGTCGTGCTCGCTCCGGTGTTTGGTCACGCAAACGACGGGCGTGCTGTCGACACTCTGCAACGACTCTTCCCCACTCGCCAGGTAGTGCCGATCAACTGCGAGCCACTCGTCTGGGGCATGGGCACGATTCACTGCGTCACACAACAACAACCACGAACTTAAGCCACGGATGAACACGGATTTTCTTTCAGTGTAAATCCGTGTTATCCGTGGCCAATAATCTTTCTTGCCTCCTCGATCGCCTCGTCTAAATTGCGAACGCGCCCATCCAACTGCAGCTCGTAAACCGCGCGCGTGATCTCGCCCATCCGCGCCCCGGGCTCGATGCCCAACTCCAACAAGTGTCGGCCCAGCAGTAATGGATCCGGTGGGCGCTGCTCCACCTGCAACTCTCGCGAGCGTTGGATAAACCATTCCTGCGCTTCCGAGCCGTACCACTTCTCGCGCGGCACCCATTCCGCATTACGGCCGAGCGAATCGGCCTTGGCTACGCGATATAACAAATCCGGCTCGCAGCGACGCGCGAGGCGACGAAACGCGCCTTCACCAACCTCGTCTCGCTTCTTGTAAAACTCACCCGGCTTCAAATGCTCACGCACGAGCGCGATCACCTGCTCGCGCACGTGATAACCGTCGATAGTGTGCACGTTGACGCGATTCAGAAAACTCTCAGCCGGCGGCACGCCCGCTTCCTCGAACATCTCCATCAGCATCGCGCCGCAGACGGCGGATTGTTC
>Ga0208338_1000143_pt1 | contig 14556 bp, 12 predicted proteins | sample ForSoiNitrogNN91_FD_187858 | JGI IMG/M metagenome (GOLD analysis project Ga0208338, IMG submission 187858) | Forest soil microbial communities from Browns Valley, California, USA, that are Nitrogen fertilized - NN91 (SPAdes) | ecosystem: Environmental > Terrestrial > Soil > Temperate forest ...
GAGCGTGTTCAGGTCGGTTAGCAGCCCCAACGCCTGTTCACCGGAGCGCAGCAGCTTGAGCATCGAACGCGCCGCGGAGAGTTTGTCGATCGTCTTGTTGCCAAACTTCGTGCGGACACCATCGACAATCTCCTCGATCTTTGAGTTGTCGAGCCTGCGCGTCAGAAACGTTAACGGGTAACCGAGAAGCGAAATGCCGAAACTCGTCATCTCCCACGCGCCGAGATGGCCGGTGACGTAGATCAACCGGTTGCCACGCTCGGCGCGCGCGTTTTCGAGATTTTCCCACCCGATTGGTTCGATAAGCTGCCGGATCTTTTCGCGAGACCGCGTGGCCATCTGGCTGAAGAGACCGAGCTCACGGCCGAGACTCTCAAAACACTCACGCAAAAGTGCGGCGCGCTCCTCTTCAGTTTTGTCCGGAAACGCGAGACGCAGATTGATCGCGCCGGTGCGGCGTAGATCGCCGGCCAATAGATAAGCGATTTTGCCCATCGACCGGCCAATCCAGTACGCCGCCGGAGCGGGCAAGCGGCCGAGCGTCATGAGGACGAGCTTGACGGGCGCGTATTCCAGATATGTGCGGAGCTTTCCGTGTTTAGCCATCAGTCGGGACAGGAGTACATGATTATCAGCATTTCACGCAAAGGCGCAAAGGTCCGCAAAGGCGCAAAGGCGGGTCAAATGATGCGGGAGCGTCCGAGTCTTTGACCCGCCTTTGCGTCTTTGCGGACCTTTGCGCCTTTGCGTGAACCGTTTCTTCGGGGAGTACATTCTGATATATTTCGAACGCGAGGCGATAGATTTTCGTACAGGCCATCGAAGTTACTCTCCTCAAACGCTTCTTTCAGATTGGAGCTTGATGGAAAAACGCCGGATCCTCATCGTCGATAATAACGATGAGTTGCGTGTTCTACTCGAACAGGCTCTCGGGCGCCTGGGTCATGAAGTGATCGTGACTGGCGAACGTGCGAAGGCGCTCCGTCGTGACGATCTCGCCAGTTTCGATCTCATCATCAGTGATCTTTCGGAAGCTGAAGTAAACGGCGAACCCATCAGCGAACTGCATCGCAAACATCTCGTAACCGAGCTCAACGGGCGTAACAACGGAACCGGCGTGATCAAGGCGTTCAAAATGGGTGCCGCGAATTACGTGCGCGTGCCTTACGACCGTGATGAGCTGCGCGAAATTGTAGAACAGACACTCGCAAACAAACTCCGTTATCTCGACGACACCAGCGCCTTTTCTCACGTACACGAGAAGATCGAGTTTGAGCTTCCCAGCGACCTCGCGTTGATGAATGGCGTGCTCGACTTTCTACAGGAGCGAGTCGCAAAGCTCGGTTTGATTCGTCCGGAACGCTCGAATCTTTTCGTCGCTCTCGACGAGGCGTTCGTGAATGCGGTCAAGCACGGCAACAAAAACGATTTGACCAAACTAGTGAAGATCACTGCCGAGCTGTCGCCGAACGAAGCGAGTTTCACTGTCGAAGATGAAGGCGAAGGTTTCGACATTCGTGAGATCCCGAATCCGTGCGATCCCGAGAACCTGTTTCGAACCTCCGGCCGTGGAGTGCTCCTCATCTACAACATCATGGACGAAGTTGAGTACAATGCGCAGGGTAATCGCGTAAAGATGGTTAAGAGACCGGAAACTCCGGTTGAAGCTCAACTCGTTGACCCAAATACCCCTGACGACAAACACGTCTGAGACGTTTCCATTCGTACAATCCAGTGCCCCGACTGGTACTGCCTCGTTTTGGCGTGCATGGCGATGTTGGTTGCCGCCTGCAGTCGTCGGGCTAGCACTCGTTCTGTATTTCGTCGATCCGTTCATCGGCGACTGGGACGGCATGGATTACACTGTGCTCTCGGTCGCGGGCTATCCGTCGTCGATGGCGCTCGGTCGAAACCTCTTCATCTTCAGCAATCACTATCTCTACCAGGTTGCGCACACGCTTTTTAACGTTCAGCCGGACCAGGCGTATTTGGTTTTCAAGTATGTGGTGGTGGCCCAGGTGCCCCTCGCTGTGATTGCGTGCTGGGTGCTTGCGCGCGATATCAGTGGCTCGCTTTACACGGCGACGATGGCGGCGATTTTGATCGTGTTCTCGCCCGTATTTGTGCTTTACGGCGGGCAGGTGATGACTGATGTGCCGTCGGTGTTGTTGCTCGCGGTGGCGCTGATCATTCACCTGCGAGGGATTCGTGAAAAGAAGTTTTGGATGATTCTGCTGGGCGCTGCGCTGCTGGGTTTCGGAGTGAACCTGCGTGAGACGATCGCGTTTTATGCGCCGTGGTTGGTGATCGCCCCGTTTGTGCTTGGGTGGAAGTTTCAGCGTCGCGAAGTTTTGTGGGTGGCGACGTCGTGCGTTGTGTTTGTCGTGCTTGGGTTGGGATGGTTTGGTTACTGGTTCATCACCGATGAGCATTACCGCTGGGTTTGGTATGGCTGGCGTGAATCGATGCGTGACGAGTCCACCAGACATCCGGTGCAGTTCGGTAACCTGCGGCCGTACGTGATGCTCTATTTCATAAGCGCGCCGCTAGTGTTTTTGCCTAACTTGTTTGCTCCCGTGTTGGAGTGGCGCATGCGACGGATGTCGCCGATGTTGTTGCTGTGGGCGGTGGCGTTCTTCGCGAACCTGCTGCTGTTTTTCAATTACAGCACGACTGTTAACTGGCGCTACTTTTTAACCGGGCTGCCGGGGATCGTGCCGTTGAGTGCGTTCTGGTTGCTACGGATTGCTGAAAAGCGTGTCGGGAGTGAGCGGCGAGCATTGTTTGCGTGCTCGTTTTTGATCGCGTTGCTGGCTGTGATCTTTTTCATTTTTATGCGGCCGGTAAGTCATGAGTTTATCGAGCGACGCGCGATGAGTAAGGAATACAGGCATCGATTAGAAGATGTGCCGCTCGACGCGATCATGATCTCGGGCGCGCAGACGATTGCGGTGAACTACTGGGCGTCGATCGGTTCGGGGCGTTGGAAGACGATTGGGACTGGCGGCGGGTGGCCGGGCGATAAGTTGTTTTCGGTTGTGCAGAATCATTTGAATCACCGGCGGCGCGTGTTCATTGACGCGGATCCGCGCTGGTGGTTGCCGTGTGGTTGGCAGCGCGATGAGATACCGCTGATTGTTGAGCTAGGGAACCGTTTTAGTTTCCGGCATGTGAACGACACGATTTACGAGATCAGTTATCTCGGTGATCCGGCGGCGCATGACGATCCGCATTTGACGCGTTTGTTGCCGGAGAACAGGCCGGAAGATACGAAGAAGTGTATGCCGACTAAACCTTAATGGAATTTGAATGATGGAATAGAACCAGTCAGGAAAAGGGGCTTGCCCCCGCTCGTCCAATCCAAGCAACGCGGGGGCAAGCCCCTCTTCCTGACTTGTTCTTTGTTGTGACTCTAAATGCCGTACGAGGTTTTTCTAGCGCTGAGGTATTTACGGTCGCGGAGGAAGCGGCGGCTCGCAAGGGCGACGTCGGTGGCTGCGATACTCGGGATTGCGATGGGAGTGGCGGCGCTGATTGTGGCGTTTGCGTTGTCGAATGGGTTTCGCGATGAGATGCGCGAGAAGATCTTGCAAGGCACTGCGCACCTCAGCGTTGTTCGTGCTGATGGGCGACCGCTCGAGAATTATTCACAGCTTGCCAGTCGCGTGAAGCAGGTTAACGGTGTCGTCACCGCTTCAGCAACGACATATGACGGCGCACTCGTACGCGGTACAAAGGGATCGAGCTACGCGGTCATCCGTGGGGTCGAGAAAGACGCGGTCCAATCAAGATGGGTGAGAGAAGGTTCGTTTGGACCGTTGTTTGAGGCGTCGTCTAATCCGAGTGCTGTTGTCGGCACAGATCTCGCCGCACGAGTTGGGCTTTCGATCGGTGATGTTTTTCAGGTGCAACCCGCGAATGACTCGACACCGCGTCGCTTGCGCGTCGCCGGTGTGTTTAGCTCCGGTCTCTTCGAATACGACTCGACGTGGATCTATGTCTCGATGGAAACCGCGAGCGAGTTTGCGGGAAACAATCACGCTGCATCCGTGATGAGCGTGCAGGTAAATGACGTTGACGACGTAAAGCAAGTCAGCGCCGATGTTTCAAAAACGCTCGGCAACAGCTACACGATCATCGACTGGCAACAAGCAAACCAGCCACTGTTCGCCGCACTCGCGCTCGAACGTCGCATGGGCCTGTTCATCATTGGTCTAATCATCGCGATCGCAACGCTCAACATCACGACGATGCTTATCCTCGTCGTAGTGGAACGACGGCGCGACATCGCGATACTCAACGCACTCGGCGCCACGCCCACGGGGGTGATGTTGCTGTTCATCATCGAAGGTGCAGTTGTCGGTGCGATCGGTGCGGCAGTCGGAGTGGTGATCGGATTTGTGGCGTGTGCGATCGGGAATCATTTCAAGCTCGTCAGCCTGCCGGCGGATGTTTACTCAATCAGCAACGTGCCGCTGATCGCGAGACCGACTGAGATGTTGATAGCAGCCACAGTTGCATTCCTGTTGAGTGTGCTCGCGACGATCTATCCCGCGCGGGCGGCGTCGCGCATGCGACCGGTCGAGGCGCTGCGCGACTCATGATCAGCGTCGTCGACCTGCGAAAGAGTTTCGTCGCGCCGAATGGTGAGCGCATCGAAGTCTTGCGCGGTGTGACGTTCGCGGCGAATGCGGGTGAGAGCATCGCGATCACGGGCGCTTCTGGATCGGGGAAGTCGACGCTGCTTCATTTGCTGGGCGGCCTGGAGACGCCGGACCACGGCACCATCTCGCTCGATGGTCAAAAGATCGGGTTTGTTTTTCAGTTTCACTACTTATTGCCGGATCTTTCGGCGGTCGAGAATGTCGCGTTGCCGTTATTGATTGCGCGCTGGAAGAAGGGACGCGCGTTTGAGCGAGCGCTGGAGTTATTGCAGAAAACTGGTCTCGGCGACAGAGCCGAGCATCCAATCGCACATCTATCTGGCGGCGAGCAGCAGCGCGTGGCGGTGGCGAGGGCATTGATTACTGAGCCAAAGCTATTATTAGCGGATGAGCCGACGGGTAATCTAGACGAGGCGATTAGCGAGCAGATCGGGCGTACCCTTGTCGATTATGCGCACGAACATTCAGCGATTACGATTGTTGCGACCCACAGCGCAGGTTTGGCCGGGATGTGCGACCGTTTATTGACGCTCGATGCAGGTCGCGTCTGAAAACATCGCTTCGTTACTACTTTTATCTAGGTTATAATGCGGCGTCGGTAATTATAAGGACGATTTACAAATACCACGATGTTCGAACGCTACACTGAAAAAGCGCGACGGGTGATCTTTTTCGCGCGCTACGAAGCGTCACAGTTCGGAGCTCCGGCAATCGAGCCGGAGCATCTCCTGCTGGGGCTGATGCGTGAAGACAAGACCCTCACGGGCCGCTTTTTCCCGCGAGCACAAGTTTCAATCGAATCAATTCGCAAGGAAATCGAGGGCCGCACGCTCCTGCGTGAGAAGATTTCGACCTCCGTCGAGCTGCCGCTCGCACCGGAAACCAAGCACGTTCTCGCTTACGCACACGAGGAAAGCGACCGCCTCCAGCATCGACACATCGGCACAGAACATCTCCTGCTCGGCCTCCTTCGCGAAGAGCGTTCCATGGCCGCGGAGATTCTTTACGAGCGCGGCCTGCGACTCAACGCCGTTCGTGATGAGATTGCACGCCAGTCCGGAGCCGATGCGCGCTCGACTCAAAAAAAAGACACACCCCACCTGGTTGAGTTCTCCCGCGATCTGACCGAGGACGCCGCGAATGACAAGCTCGATCCACTAATCGGTCGTGAAGCGGAGATCGAACGAGTCGTACAGATTCTTTGCCGCCGCACCAAGAATAATCCGGTGCTGATCGGTGAGCCTGGTGTCGGCAAGACAGCGATCGTTGAAGGTCTCGCACAGCGGATCGTGCGCGGCGACGTCCCCTCTTTCCTCGAGCACAAACGAATTCTTTCACTCGATCTCTCGTTGATCGTCGCCGGCACGAAGTATCGCGGCCAGTTTGAAGAACGACTCAAACAGATCATGCGCGAGCTCGTCGAAAACCCGCAGTACATCGTTTTCATCGACGAGCTGCACACGCTCGTCGGCGCGGGTTCCGCAGAAGGTTCCCTCGACGCTGCAAACATTCTGAAACCGGCGTTATCACGTGGCGAGATTCAGTGCATCGGCGCGACCACGCCCGCCGAGTTTCGCAAGTCGATCGAGAAAGACCGCTCGCTTGAACGACGTTTCCAGGCCGTGAAAGTTCCGCCTCCGTCCGAAGCAGAAGCTGTCAGCATTCTCGACGGCGTGCGCGAGCGTTACGAGAGTTTTCACCAGGTCCGTTACACCGACGAAGCGCTGCAAGCCGCTGTTTACCAGTCGCATCGCTACATTCCAGATCGTTTCCTACCTGACAAAGCAATCGACGTGATTGACGAAGCCGGCGCGCGCGTGAAGCTGCGCGTGCGGCGTGAGCAGGGCAATCTTGCTGACTGGAACGAGTTGAATGAGTGGTCGCGATCTTACGGCGATACGTCAAACTTCCGCGTGCATCAGGAAGATGCGCTCGTCTCCGCGGAAGTGACGCGCGACGATGTTGAAGACGTAATCGCGCGCTGGACCGGCATTCCCGTCAACTCGCTGAAAGAAGAAGAGACGCAGAAGCTCCTGCGAATCGAAGTCGAGCTTCACAAGCGCGTCATTTCTCAGCGACCTGCGATTTCCGCCCTCGCGCGCGCGATCAGGCGCTCGCGTGCCGGACTGAAGAATCCGTTGCGTCCGGTCGGCTCGTTCCTGTTCCTTGGTCCAACCGGTGTCGGTAAAACCGAAGTCGCCCGCTCGCTCGCGCAGTTTTTATTCAGTAGCGAACGCGCGCTCATCCGGTTCGACATGTCAGAGTTTATGGAGAAGCATTCCGTCTCCAAATTGATCGGCTCGCCGCCGGGATATGTTGGTCACGAAGAAGGCGGCCAGCTCACGGAACGCATCAAACGCTCACCGTATTCAGTGTTGCTGTTTGACGAGATCGAAAAGGCGCATCCTGACATCTTCAATATCCTTTTGCAGGTGTTTGAAGACGGCATACTGACGGACGCGCTCGGCAACACAGTCGACTTTAAAAACGCCATCATCATCATGACCTCGAATATCGGCGCGCGCTTCATTCAGAAGAAAGGCACGCTCGGTTTCCAGGTCAACACCGACGCCTCGCGCGAAAAGGTGGAAGAGATGGTGATGTCGTCAGTGCGGCAGACGTTCAATCCCGAGTTCATCAATCGTCTCGATGAGATCATTATTTTCGACCAACTGCTCGACATCGAGTTGCTCGAAGTCGTTCAGTTGCAGCTCGACCAGATCAATAAGACGATGAGCCGGCATGGGTTTGAGATCAGGCTGACGCCCGAAGCGAAGAGCTGGATCGTCGAAAAGACCTGCGCCGATCGTTTATATGGCGCGAGACCGATCCGGCGGGCGTTGCAGAAATATGTGGAAGATCCCCTGTCTGAAGCGTTGATTCAAGGCCAGCTCGAAGGTGCGACGGTGATTGAAGTTTTCCTGAGCGGTCAGGATCTCGATTTCCGTCCCGAAGGCGTAGAAACGGCCGACGACGCTTTGCTGATTCATTAATAGCCACAAAGAGGCACAAAAAGCACAAAAGTTTTTCTCTTTAACATTTTGTGTTTTTGTGCCTTTTTGTGGCTGACTTCGGTTTTGGAGTTTGGTCTTTTTTCGCTTATAATGAGCCACTTTGCTACTCAAAAGCTGGCAACTGGCAATTCTGGCAGTGAATCAAAGGGCTGTCTTCGAACCAGTTCAGCACTCATAAGCTCCCCGAAGTTTCTGAGGCCCGGAAAGAACTATTGAGGGAATTGGTGCCTATGCACTCATATCGCGCGTTTTGGCTCTTCTTTTTGAGCCTCTTAGCTGGAATCTCCGCCATTCACGTAATACCGGGACGAGCCCAGCAACAAACTCAACCGCAACAACAAAGAATTGTCGAGAACGTTGACATCATCGGCAATCGTCGTCTGCGTAAAGACGATATTCTCTATTACATCCAGACCAGGCCGGGCGATCCTTACAACGTTGAGCAGGTGCAACGTGACTACCAGACGCTTCTCTCGCTGACTTTCTTCGACAAAACCGCCACTCGTGTGTTGACTGAAAATGGTCCGCGCGGCGGCGTGAACATCATTTTCGAAGTCAAAGAGCTGCCGATCATTCGTGACCTGACGTTTGACGGTCTCAAGAGCGTGGCCGAATCGGACGTGCTCAAGGCTTTTCGCGAGAAGCGCGTCGGTGTGTCGAAAGAGAGCATTTACGACCCGGTAAAGGTCCGCAATGCGATGCGCGTCATCAAGGAATTGCTCGCCGCGGGCGGACATCCGAACGCGACTGTCACTGAAAGCACCGAAGAAGTTTCGGCGACGTCACTCGCGATCACGTTCGACGTTAACGAAGGCGACCGTGTTCGTGTAGTCGACATCCAGTTTGAAGGCAACACGGTTTTCAGCGACGGGCAGCTACGCGGAGCGATGAAGTACGTGAAAGAAGCGGGACTGATCACACGCTTCAAGAGTCTCGACATCCTCGACCGCGAAAAACTCGAATACGACCTGCGTCTCGTCGACAACTACATGCGCTCGAAGGGTTACCTGCAGGCGCGCCACGGCGAGCCGCGAGTCGAGAGTGTCGGCCCCAAGCGCACTGGTTTCCCGGTACTGCCGTTACCGTTCTTATCGTCAGTTGACGAGGGTTTGCGAGTCACGGTTCCGATCGTGGAAGGAAAGGTTTATCGCCTCGGCGAGTTCAAAGTCGAAGGCAACTCGATCTTCTCCGAAGCGCAGATCAGGGCGGTAATCGGTCTTAACAAGGGCGACGTCGCTGACGGTGAAAAGGTCAGCAAGGGCTTATTTGAGAACCTCAAGAAGTTTTACGGGCAACAGGGATTTATCGAGTACACCGCCGAGCCCGTTCCGACATTCAAAGACAATCCGGCTAATCCGAACGAAGGCGTCGTCGACTTCACCGTCACGATCGAAGAAGGCAAGCAGTTCACGCTGCGACGACTCGAATTCGTTGGTAACACGTTTACGCGCGACAACGTGCTGCGCCGTGAAGTGCTCATCAACGAAGGCGACATCTACAACGATGCGTACTGGGAATATTCAGTCGTCAAGCTCAACCAGCTCGGCTACTTCAATCCGATCGACAAAGATAAAGACGTCGATCGCCGCACCAACGACGAAGAAGCGACTGTCGATCTTTCGCTGAAGGTGAGCGAGCGCGGTCGCCAGCAGATCTCGTTCAACGGTGGTATCTCTGGTATCGGCGGCTCATTCTTCGGTCTCGAATACTCGACAAACAACCTGCTCGGTCGCGGCGAAGTGCTTTCGTTCAACCTCGCGGCGGGCAATCGCCAGCGCTCGTTCCAGTTTTCGTTTACCGAGCCTTACATCAAAGACCGGCCAATCAGCGCCGGTTTCTCGGTATTTGCGTTTACGCAGAAGTTCTTCGGTGAGGGAACGTTCCTTTCGCAAAACATCAACGCGCAGCAAGATCTGCTCACCTCGCAGTTCAACCTCAACGACATCAACGAAGAGAACCTCTTCACGAGAGATTCTTACGGCGGCTCGCTCTTCGTCAGCGCGCCGCTTTCGGAGTTTTATCGCAAGCGACGATTCACGCAGTTCTCGCGTGTGGGCGCTTCGTACCAGCTATCGCTATCGAGCGTGAAGGATCCGGAATCCAACGCCGATCCGAATAATCCAAACTCGTTCATCCCCGTGGTCTACCGTCAGCCAAACATCCTGACGAGCCGCGGGACCTTGACGTTTACTTACGACACTCGCAACGCGAGCGTCGACCCGACCAATGGTCGTGAGCTTTCGGCTGCCGTTGCCGTTGCCGGATTGGGTGGCGACGTGCGCACGTATCAGCCAACGCTGTCTTACACGCAGTTCTTCCCGATGCGGCGTAAGAAGTCGCCGCATCCCGAAGTCTTCGGTTTCCGTATCATCGCCGGAACTGTGGGCAGCTTTGCCACGACGTCGAAAGTGCGGGATGCCAACTCGCTCGCGTTTGTCGATGGTGTGCCGATTTTCGAGCGCTTCTTCCTTGGCGACGAATTTACGATTCGTGGTTACAACGTGCGCTCGATCAGCCCGATTTCCCCGGTCGACACCTTCATCACTTCTCAGAATGTCGTCGTCGCATCGAACGCGATTGGCAGCCCGACACCGGTTCCTGGTTTCCCGCAGTCGGCTGCAGCTCTCGGTACATTCACCGGCTCAAGCGGCAACAATATTGCTGCCTTACCGCGTTCATTCACTTCAGTCGGTGGCGACACGCAGCTACTCGGCAATTTCGAGTACCGCATTCCGATCATCAGCGACGTAGTGCAGCTCGCGGCTTTTGCTGACATCGGCACCGCGTTCAATATTAGGACTAAGAGCGATCAATCGTTCTCGAGTGAGTTCTTGGACGATCAACCATTTCTGGGAACGGTTGGCGCTTTGAATCCGACGGCGTGTCCCAGATCTGCTGTGCCCGTAGGCATTAGTTTGAGCTCGCTTGCGCTTTGCACCAATCCACTGCTGGCGGGGACGCCGGGTCTGCAGAGTTTGGTGGCACGTGATAATCGCGTTGTAACGCAGGCCGAGCTCGAGGCGGCGCAGAGGCTCGATCCGCCGGATCCGTTCACAGGCCTGCCTGCCGGGTTCCAACCAGTTTTCCTTCGCGGCCAGGCGCAGACCAACAGTGTCGTGAGGTTGTCTCAATCACTGTTTGACAGTATCGGCGATTACCGGTCGAGTCTCGGTATGGAAGTCCGAGTCCAGGTCCCTGTCATCAATGTACCGTTTCGTTTAATCTTTGCGTATAATCCAAACGCCCGGCCAAACCAATTCATTGACGGGTTTCCGTTCTTCTTTAACGAAAAAAAGAGAGTCATACGCTTTAGTGTCGGGCGCACTTTCTGATTAGCCCGAGCCAACCCATGGTGGCTGGATGAACAACTAAAGGCTTTGTCCAATCGCCCTCAACTTAAGGAGTACCACAAGAAAGTCATGAAGATAGCTCGTTTTTTCGCTGCGGTTGCCGTGCTGACGGTTGCTGCATTTGGCGTGTCAGCACAAACGAAGCCCGCGACGCCCGCAGCTCCACCAGCGGCGGCGCCACAGAACGTGGCCGTCCCGGACAGCAAGATGGCAATGATCTATTCGGACGCGTTTCTCGATCCGAAAACCGGGATTGCCCGGTTCAATAGTTTGCTGAGCACTCTGAATCGTGAGTTTCAGCCACGTCAGGCTGAGCTGCAGGCTCTGCAGACCAAGATCAACACGCTGACCAAAGAGATTGAAGACACTCAGACGGTCGCGGATCCGAATGCCATCCGGACAAAGAGAGATCAACTTACGCAGATGACCACCGAGTACAAGCGCAAGGGAGAGGATGCCGAGGCGGCTTATGGAAAGCGCCGCCAGGATATCTTTCTGCCGTTGCAGCAGGACATCGGTAAAGCGCTTGAAGCGTTCGCCAAAGCGCGCGGTATCACTGTGATTGTTGATGGTAGCCAGGTGCCGGTGGTTTATGCGGCCGACAACATCGACATCACTCGCGCCTTCATCGCCGAGTTCAACAGCAAGAACCCGGCAACTGCGTCAGTAACGCAGCCATAGTGTTAATAGGTCCTATATGACTTATAGGGCCTATTAAAACTACCATGATCAGACGTCACCTGTTTCCAGTCAGCGTGTTGCTCGTCGCGGCTTTTGTTGCGTCCATCAGCGCACAACAGCCCGCGGGGCGTCCTGCTGCTCAGCCCGCTCAGACTCCTGCAGCGACAGCGCCTGCGGCCGCCGTGCAGTTGCCGACGAGCAAGATGGCCGTCATCTATACGGATATGTTTCTCGATTCAAAAACGGGGATCGCGAAATTCTCCAGCCTGGTGACGAAGCTGAACGGCGAGTTTCAAAAGCCCAAGGACGAGCTTACACAGATGCAGACGCGCGCTTCGACGCTGGAAGCTGAAATCACGAAGCTACGCGAAGCGCCGGAAGGAACGCCGATCGATCAACGCTCGCTGCAAGCCAAGATCGACCAACTGGACCAGTTAAAAAAAGACATTCAACGTAGAGCTGAAGACGCTCAGGCTTCGTACAATCGTCGTCGCCAGGAGCTCTTCATGCCGTTGCAGGACGAAATTGGCAAAGCGCTCGAAGTCTTTGCCAAAGCGCGTGGCATCAACGTGATCATCGACGCTGCGCAAGTGCCTTTGCTCTACGCCGCGGACAGTATCGACATCACGCGCGCGTTCATTGCCGACTTCAACAGCAAGAACCCGGTCACCGCAGCAACAACCACTACGCCGCCTAAATAGGTTTGTGACTTTGATTGCTACATGGAAACAGTTCTCGACGCCCTCGCTATTCAACAGCTCCTGCCGCACCGCTATCCGTTTCTCCTCGTCGATCGAATCGTAGAGCTCGTCCCCCGCGAAAGAATCGTCGGCATCAAGCAGGTGAGTATCAACGAGCATTTTTTTCAGGGCCACTTTCCCGGCGCGCCCGTGATGCCCGGTGTGCTGATTGTCGAAGCGTTGGCCCAGGTCGGCGCCATATTGGCGTTGCGTGAGATCGAGGATCGCGATCAGAAACTCGTTTTGTTTACGAGTATCAAAGAAGCGCGTTTCCGGCGGCCGGTCGTTCCGGGCGACACTTTGGTGCTCGAGGTGACTGCTTTGCGCATCGGCTCGCGCGTGCAGCGCATGCGTGGCGAGGCCAGGGTCGACGGCCAGCTCGCCGCTGACGCCGAGATCATGAGTATCGTCGCTCCCAGAGAAGAACAGAAATAGGTCTATTGGTCCTATTTGTTTATGTCTACAGCCACTCACCCGACGAGCATTCATCCCACTGCAGTGGTGAGCCCGGGCGCGCGAATCGGCGATGATTGTTTCGTTGGCCCATACTGCATCGTCGGCGATGAGGTCCAGCTAGGCGAAGGTGTCAGACTCGAATCGCATTGCGTCGTCGATGGTCGCACTTCAATCGGAGCGGGAACACACGTCTTTCCATTCGTCTCGATCGGTCTCGCCTCACAGGATCTCAAATACAAAGGCGAGCCCTCAGAAACAATCATCGGCGAGCGCAACAAGATCCGCGAGTTTGTCACGATTCACCGTGGCACTGCGGGCGGCGGCATGCTAACGAGGATCGGCGACGATTGTTTGATCATGGCCCAGGCCCACATTGCCCACGATTGCCTGATCGGTAACGGCGTGATTATGGCCAATGCGGCCACGCTTGCTGGTCACGTTGTGATTGAAGATCGCGCGAATGTCGGCGCGTACTCAGGCGTGCATCAGTTTTGTCGTGTGGGCAAAGAGGCGTATATCGGCGGCTACTCGGTCGTCGTAAAAGACGCGCTGCCGTTTGCTCTCACTGTCGGTAATCACGCGAAGTGTTACGGACTAAATATCACGGGCATGAAACGCCGTGGTTACTCGCGCGCGACGATCGATTCGCTTCACCACGCATTTCACCTGCTGCTTTCCGCAAAGCTCAACACCACTCAGGCCGTCGAACGTGTCCGGCAGGAAATTACCGGGTCTCCCGAAGTCACCGATCTAATTCGTTTCATAGAAGCTTCCGATCGCGGCGTCACCAAATGAAGTTCGGACTGATCGCCGGCAACGGCAAGTTTCCCTTCATGGTCGTCGAGGGCGCGCGCCGGTCGGGTGTACCGCTCGTTGTAGCGGCGATCCGCGAAGAGGCTGATCCCGAGATGGACCAGCGTGCCGACCGCGTGAAGTGGGTTGGCATCGGCCAGCTCGGCCGCATGATTCGTTTCTTCAAGGAAGAAGGTGTTGAGAAGGCGATCATGGCCGGGCAGGTCAAGCATGTTCAGATCTTCAGCCGCGCCGTGCCGGATGCGCGCATGTTGCGAGTGTTACTGAAGCTGCCTCGTCGCAATACGGACTCGTTGATCGGCGCGATCGCTACCGAGCTCGAGAGTGAGGGAATCGAGCTGGTTGACTCGACTTGTTTTCTTCAGGATTCGTTACCGCAGAGCGGAACGCTCACGCGTCGCGAGCCCTCGAAGCAGGAACGCGAAGATATCAATTACGGATTGGAAATCGCGCATGAGATTGCACGGTTGGACCTGGGCCAGACGATCGTCGTTCGTGGTCAGGCGTGTGTGGCGATTGAAGCGATGGAAGGCACCGACGAAACGATCCGCCGCGCCGGACGGCTCGCGAAAGGTCGATTGACGGTGGTGAAAGTAGCGAAGCCGAATCAGGACATGCGCTTCGATGTGCCAGTGGTTGGCGTACCGACGATCGAGGCGATGATTGAAGCCGGCGCGACCTGCCTATGCATCACCGCAGGAAAGACTTTGATGTTCGATCGGGATCAAATGATCCGTACCGCCGAGAAAAACAAAATTGCAATCGCTGCAGTCTGAGACAAGAACAAGTCAGAAAGAGGGGCTTGCCCCCGCTCGTCCAATCCTGGCAACGGCGGGGG
>Ga0208338_1000145_pt1 | contig 14103 bp, 12 predicted proteins | sample ForSoiNitrogNN91_FD_187858 | JGI IMG/M metagenome (GOLD analysis project Ga0208338, IMG submission 187858) | Forest soil microbial communities from Browns Valley, California, USA, that are Nitrogen fertilized - NN91 (SPAdes) | ecosystem: Environmental > Terrestrial > Soil > Temperate forest ...
AGGCGACACGCGTGCCCGGTTTGTACTCGAGATCGAGACTCGCGATCGCGCCCGCCGCGCGATCAGGCTGCTCTTCAGTGAGCACATACAGCGGTCGCCACGCGGGCAGACCCGAAGTGTGTGTCAGCAACTCGCGAATCGTGATCATCTGTTTGTCAGTGCGATCGAATTCAGGCAGGTAGTGAGAAACGGAGCTGTCGAGTGTTAATTCGCCGAGCTCGATGCGCCGCGCACATAGCAACGAGGTCACCAGCGGCTTCGTGAGCGATGCGAGATCGTAGATCGTGTCGATCTTGTTTGCGACGCGATAAGGCTCGACAACGGAATGGCCCAGCGCATCCTCGTAGACGATCTGATCGCGTTCGCCGACGAGGTAAACAGCGGACGGAAACTCACCCGCCTCGATGTGCTGTTGCAGTAGCGCCGAAAGTTGATCGTTCCGTACCGGCATTTCAATCTGTGGTTGAGATGTGTTTCACACCGGGATGCTCAGCGTGTTCACGAATCCTCTCGAGCGTTCGCAACGCGAGACTCAACGCATTTCTCCCTTCGATCCCGGAGACCGCGGGCGGCGCGCCGTCACGCGCTGATTCCAGAAACGCAACAATCTCCGCGCGCAACGGCTCAACGTCAATGATGTCGAGATGTTTCACGTGAACGCCGGGCCACGAGCCGCTCGCCGCTGGTGGCGCGAGACTACTGACGTCCGCGCGCTTCGTCGTGTAATCGATCGCGATGTAATCGTGCGGCTGGAAGAAACGCATTTTCCGAATCTTCTCCGTGCCGACGCGCGACGCCGTAATATTCGCTACTGCTCCTGACGAGAATTCGAGCCGCGCATTCGCCGCGTCAACCTTGTTCGTCAGGATCGCGATCCCCACCGCATGAATGTTTGTGACTTCAACGTCCTCGCCGACGAGCCACTGCACGATATCGAGATCGTGAATCATCAAGTCGAGCACGACGTCGATGTCGAGCGACCGCGCAGTGAACTGACCAACACGATGAATCTCGAAATAGACAGGCTTGCGCACGTGCGGTTTCAGCGCGACCATCGCGGGATTGAAGCGTTCGAGATGTCCGACCTGAAGAATCGCGTTACCACGTTTGGCGGCGTCGATCATTTGCTCGGCTTCGTCGAGTGTGCGTGAGATCGGTTTTTCAACGAGCACGTGAATGCCGGCTTCGAGCAGGCCGCACGCGATCTCGCAGTGTGCTTCGGTTGGGACAGCAACACTCGCGGCGTCGATGCGTCCGATCAGCTCGCGCCAGTTTGTGGTCCAATCAGTTTCGCGTTCGCTGCTGATGGACCGAGCTGTTTGTTCGTTTAGATCGCAAACGGCGACGAATTGCGAGGCGCCTTCCGCTGCGAGATCTGCGTGGATGCGGGCGTGTTGTCGCCCCAGACTGCCGACTCCGATGACTGCTGTGCGTAGCATTATTGTGTTAGGCTGAGCGCTTTAGTTAACCGGAGCCGAATATACTTGCATCCTTCGACGCTTGCCAAGCGAGTCTACGTTCTCCTTTTCGCCATCATCATCGCCTTTTATCTTTACGGCCTCGGCAAGCTGCCGTTGCTAGGTCCGGACGAGCCGCGCTATGCGCAGGTGGCGCGCGAGATGTTTGTCACCGGCGATCTGGTCACGCCGACACTCGGACATCACACGTGGTTTGAAAAGCCCGCGCTGCTTTACTGGATGATCGCGGGTTCATTCAAGGTCTTTGGTGTGAATGAATGGGCCGCGCGCTTTGGTCCGGCATTGTGTGGACTGCTGACGATCGCGGCTGTGTGGTTTGTCGGGCGCGAGATCGATCGCGAGGAGCCGCGTGGCTTCGCGTTTTGGAGTGTGGTGGTGAGTGGCAGTTGTCTCGGCTTGATCGTGTTCTCACGCGCGGTGAGTTTCGACGTTGTGATCACGATGACGACGACGTGGGCGCTCGCGTTTTTCCTGCTACACGAATTGCGAAACAGGCGCTCATTTCTGGCCGCCTTCTACGTGTTCGTCGGAATATCGTTGCTGGCGAAGGGGCTCGTGGGAATCGTGATCCCGTTTGGTGTCGTTGGTTTGTATTACGTTTTGAGACGCTCGTGGCCGTCGCGATCAGTGATCCTGAGCTTGTTTTGGGGAATGCCTTTGGCGGTTGCAGTCTCCGCGATCTGGTATGGACCAGTTATCGCGCGACACGGCTGGGCGTTTATCGACGAATTTTTTGTGCAGCATCATTTTGCGCGGTACGTGTCGAACAAGTATCACCATCCGCAGCCGATCTATTTCTATCCGGTAATCATCCTGATGCTCGCGTTGCCGTGGACGCCGTATCTCATCGCCGCGCTCGCAAAAGTGCGAAGCTGGAAGTGGCGTGGTGGCGATTCGCTGAACACCGTTCGCGTTTTCTCACTCGCCTGGTTGCTTTTGCCAATCGTGTTCTTCTCGTTTTCAGGATCGAAGCTGCCGGGTTACGTTTTGCCGGTGATACCCGCCATCGCGTTGCTCGTGAGCGATCGCTTGACGCGAATCTTCAATCCGAGATGGCCGCTGATCATAGCGGGTGCGACAGTTGTTTTAGTCGTGATCATTTTGAACTTCGGCGCGGCGAGATATGCGAATCGCGAGTCGGTGCGTGATCTTTTGTTGATGGCTGATGCGCGCGGATATGCGGGCGCGCCGGTGCTCGCGCAGCGCAGTGACGATCGATCGGCGGAGTTTTATGCGTACGGGCGTGTTGTTTACGGGCCTGACGGTGAGCCCGTGACGTTCGATGAGATCACTGTCGATGAAGCGCGTAAGCGTGGTAGTAAGCTCGTGGTGATGATACCGGTTGAATATGTAGGGAACGTTCGCGCAGTGTCGACGATTGAAGTTATTGGGGATAATGGAAACACGGCGGTGTTAGGTTGGAAGCCATAGTTAGACAGGATTTACAAGATGTTTCAAGATAGACATGTTAATCCTGAAAAATCCTGTAAGTCCTGTCTAACGAAGATTTCGGGCAAAGAACTCGATGACGACCCTGTCGTACGCCTCACCTTGCTCGCCGGTGACTGACGGCAGCCCAAAACCACTCAGCGGCAAATCAGTTCGCACGTCGACATTCCCCGGGTTCGGAAAGCACTTCTGCAACGACGCGGTTGCATCACGCAGCGCCCCGGCATCACTCCCGGAAAGCAGCATCACCTTCTGATCGCGTATCGCACCTGCAAACTCACACGCACTCGTCGCGTCATAACCGCCAAGCATGTAAGCCTTCATCGCCACGCGCGAGAAGTATTGGACCACCCCGTTATCCAACCCGACACAGCTCGATACCGCCGAGCTGAGCAAATCGTTCGGCGACGTCACCACCGAGTCGAGCACGAGCACCTTCACAAGCGGCTCATTGCGCGCCGCTTTCAACGCACTGTACGCGCCCAGCTCAACCCCATAAACCCCGACACTCTCACCCACGAGTGTTTTCTGGCCTTCCGTTTTCAGGCCGCGCAGATACTGGATCGCACCCCGCAAATCGTCCCCTTCACGAACGCCGAGAGAGCTCGATCCGATCAGCGGGTTCTCACCATGACCGCGCAGGTCAGGCCAAAGGATCGTGAAGTTTGTCGTCTCGTTAATCTTGACGCCGAGATTGAAAAGCCACGAACGATCGCCACCGTAGCGATGTAGCAAGACGACCGCCGGCGCGCCTTCCGCACCTTTCAACAGCCAGCCGCGCGCAGTTCGACCATCGACGCTGGTCCATGTCTCATCAGTGACCTTGATCGCGCGTCCACTAATTCTCGAAAATGATTCAGGCGTGACCACGTAAGGATGCTTCGAGGGACGCGTAACGCAGTAGACAATAAAAGAAAGCGCGCCCACGACAGCCAGCACGATCACCAGTGCTATTGGCAGGAAAGACTTGACGAGTCTCTTACCAATTCTTCGTCGGGGCGGCATCAGCGTGAGTGTCCTCGGATCGCTTCATCATAGTCTGACGGCGTGTTGATGTTAACAAAAAAACTTTCCGACTGATCGAGATTCGTTAGCTCAGCGAAATTAACCCAGCGTGTGTTGACCGCGTCGAGCAGGTCCAACGGCCTTCTCCGTCCCGCTTCGATCAGCTCTGTAGCGCGCTGCCGGCACGGGTCCACACGATAAAGCGCGGCCAAAGGCTGCGGCCGCCCGTCCTGCTGAATCGGAACAACCGCCTCATGGTCCAAACAGAAAGAAGCGAGAAACGAAAAGAGCGCCGCAGTTACAAACGGCAGATCGCAGGCGACGACGATGGCCCACTCGCTTTTGCATGCGGCGAGTGCAGCATGAATACCACCAAGCGCGCCCCACTGCGGATAGACATCCGCGACGCGTGGGAAATTGGAACCGAGCCCGCCGACCAGCGTTACCGAATCAGCGACAGGGGACAGAGTTTCTGCAATGCGCTCGGTAAACGTTTGGCGCTCAATCAGCAACAGAGACTTATCAGTTCCCATTCTTCTGGAGGCGCCGCCGGCGAGGATAAAGGCTTCCATATCGGACGGGATTATCCTGTAAATCTTGAGAATCCTGAAATCCTGTACGAAAATGCTGAAATCCTGTACCTTGGCAGGCGGAGGTTGTTAATGATTAGGTTTACCCGCTTTCTCGTTCTTAGCGCGATTCTGATTACGTTCCTCTGTGCATTAAAGCCGACCTTTGCCAACGCTCAGACCGTTTCAGCAAAAGCCCCTGAACTGTTCCCACTCGAAGACCTTCGTCCCGGCATGAAGGGAACCGCGCGGACCGTGTTCGCCGGCTCTGAAACGCAGGAATTTGGTGTCGAGGTTCTCGGCGTGTTGCCGGGATTTCCTGGCCCACGGCAGTCGGCGATCATTGCACGACTGAGCGGCTCGAACGTCGAAAAGACGGGCGTGTTTGCAGGTATGTCCGGCTCGCCGGTTTACATCGACGGCAAGATTGTCGGCGCCATCGCGTTTAGTTTTCCTTTTTCGAAAGAGCCGATCGCGGGTATCACGCCGATCAAGCAGATGATCGACCTCTTCAACAAGGGCTCGGAAAATCTCAAAGGAAAAGAGCCGCGCGTCGTCTCGTTTTCACAGCTCGCGGGAACTGATTGGAAGCCGAATTTACCGAAGCCGGCAGTCGGGTCAGTTTCGCTTTTGGCGCCCGTTTCGGTTGGCTCGCCTTTGATGCCGTTGCTCGGCCAGCAAATGACGCCGATTGCGACGCCGCTCGTGTTCAGCGGTATTACTCAGGAATCACTCGCCGCCTTCGCGCCGCAGCTAGTTGCCAGTGGGTTGTTACCGGTTTCCGGTGTTGGCGGCTCGGCTGCGATTACTCCACTTACTGAATTCAACGGCAACACGTTTCCGCCGGGAAGCTCGATCAGCGTGCAGCTCGTGCGCGGCGACTATTCGCTCGCAGCCGCAGGCACAGTGACCTTGCGTGACGGGGATCGCATTTACGCTTTTGGTCACCCGTTTTTGAGCCTCGGCGCTTCGGACATGCCGATGTCGGAAGCTTCGGTCGTGACCGTCATCTCGAACATGAACAACTCGTTCAAGCTCGCGGTGCCGGGCCGGATGGTTGGCTCGATTTCGCAGGATCGCGCATCAGGAATCTTTGGTTTGCTGGGTCAGGCGCCGAAGATGATCCCCGTCAAAGTCAATCTCCACACGAGCCGGGATCGCACCGAAACCTATTCTTATGAGATCGCAAACGATTCGTTCCTGACGCCGTTGCTGCTGAACATCACGCTCTTCAACACGATTACGTCGAGCGAGCGCGCGCTGGGCGACTCGACGATCAGCGTGAAAGGCGAGATCAAGGTAAGAGGGCAGCAGACGATTCAGGTCGATCGCCGGTTCTCGGCCAGTAATGCCGCTATCACGGCTGCAGGCTCGATCGCAGCGCCGGTTAGCACGTTGTTGACGAGCGGCTTTGATGACGTTCAACTCGACGGCATCACGCTCGATATCGCGTCTACTGAGACGAAATATGCGGGCACGCTCGAGCGCATCACGCTTGATCGAACCGAAGTTCGACGCGGCGAGAAAATTGAGGTTCAGGCTTACGTTCGGACTGAATCCGGCAAGCAGTTTGTGCAGCGGATTCCGATTCAGATTCCGGAGGATGCAGCGCTCGGACAACTACTGGTGTTTGTTGGTGATGGTGGCGCGTTGCAGGAAGGATCGCCGGCGAAGGCTTTCGTGCCGCAGGATCTGAGCCAGTTAGTGAAAGCGATTAATACTGTGAAGAAGAGCGATCGGCTGTACGTGAAGCTGTTTCGAATCACGAACGGCGCGGTAATAGGAACCAGCGAGCTGCCGAGTCTGCCGCCGTCGATGGTGGCGACGCTGAACAGCGATCGGACTTCAGGTGGTTATACGCCGACAGTGTTGTCGCCGGTGTGGGAGACTGAATTACCGCCAGCAGAGTTCGTCGTTGCCGGACAACAACTCATCGCGATCGACGTCGTGAAGTAGTATTTAGCCACGGATAACACGGATTTTAAAAACAGATCGGTTTTTAAATCCGTATCATCCGTGGCCAAGTTTTAGCCGAGTTTCGCAAGCGCGTTGATTCTTTCGCGCAACGCTCCCGCCAGTAGATCAATTTCCTCAGCCGAATAGTTCGCCGACCGGAAAGCATCCTTGATCTGATCGTCACTCAGCCGCTTCATCAGAGTACTCAGCCAGCGCGCATCAGCGACGGTGAGTCCCTCGAAGAGCTTCTGGTTCTTGCCGCTGTAACTGAAATCGATAACGTCGCCGTTCACCTTCTTGATGAACTCGGCTTTCACGTAATCAGGTACATCGTTACGGCTACGCGAGAGGAAGCCGCCAGTCTTTCCAAACGTTGCCCCGAGATCGCTGATGATGTAGCGCAACTCGCCCTCCCCGGTGGTGTCGCCGCGCATCGCGAGGATCTCGTTGTTATCGTCTTTCATGTCCCAGTTGTTGAGCATCACCATCAGGATCTTCAGACCGCGAAACTGGGGAGTGGTTTGGAATGGATTGTTCTCCCACATCCAGTTTCCCCGGCGCTTCACGTCCGCCGGCCTGGCTTCGAGTCGAACGTTGTCGAATTCACCTTTTCCTTCGATCTTGAGGTGCGGAATGAGGTAGGCGATTTCTGTTTCGTAACCGAGGGCCCACAACAAACGGTTTGCAGCGGTATCGGTTTGCGCTTCTTTACCGATCTTTGCGATCCACTCGTTGCCTTGGGCGTCCTTGACGCGATACTTCTTCGAGTAGCCGCCGGTTTTATCCTCGATATAAGTGATAGTACTGATGTCGGGCTTCATCTCTTCGCCGCCGGCACCGAGGATCAGGTTGCGGGTCTCAAGATCGGTTGGGTCCTTCCACATTACCGGCTTGCCGGTGAGTTCTTTCTTTTCCTTTTTGTCTTTGTCCTTCTTGTCTTTGTTGTCCTGAGCGTTTGCGGCGATGGGTAGCGCCAGCATCAGGACCAGTAAACAGGCGGACCAATATCGTGATTTAGTACGGAACATGCTAATTGTCTCTCCCGCGTGTAGTTTTCTGGTACAAAGCTCTGGGGTCGGGGGGATTATAAAGCAAAAAATCAGCCACAGATCACACGGATAACACGGTTTTTTCTGAACGGTGTTATCCGTGTTTATCCGTGGCGAATTGTTACGGGTTTGGTGGAGTGGCGCCTTGAGGAGTGATCCAAAGCTCGACATGAAGCTGATCTCGCTTGGGACCTTCAATCGTCTTGATGCGACTCTGATCGATCCCGCGTGAATGGACGAGATATTCGATCACACGACCGAAATGATCCTGGACCTCGGCACGCTTGCTCGTCCTTCCCGGATAGACGATCACGTAGCCGGTTGCAGTTGGATCGTTCTGTAATTCGATAGCCCAGTTGTCGAGTCGCGCCTTCTCGTCGTTACGAGAGATATCGGGAAACTCGTCAAACTTGCGGCCAACGGGCCTTGGCAGTGGGATATTGACCGCACAGTCAGCCGCGCATTCGAGAGTGTAGCCACCCATCGAAAGCGACGCGCGGACAGTCTGGCCTGCCAGTCCCTTAGTATCGACCTTGATCGTGTCTGTTCCCTGGCCCTCGATGATCGTGCCTGCGGAGACGGTCCAGTTGTAAACAGGAGTGATGTTTGCCGGCACACCGCCGGAATAGCGTGAGGTGAATGTTACTGGTTGATCGACCGCGACGTTCGTCGGGCAGGAAATCTCGATGGCTGGACAAACGGGTCTGACTTCCGCGCATGGATTCACGAGCACGCTGATTGACGAGAACGCCTGGCACGTTCCCTCGGTGCCAGCGCTCACGATGTCGAGCGAGGCTTTGTGATAGCCGGGTTTCAGTCCGGCGAGGTTCCAGGTCACGATCGGACCCTCACCGCTAATCACACCATCATCCGTGGTCCACTTGTATTTGATCGGGTTACCGTTCGGCGAAACTGCTTTCGCTGTCAGTTGCACTTGCGGAGCGCCGCTGTTCTCGCAGGCGCGGACAATGTTCGCATCCGAAGTTAAGCTGAGCGTAAGCGGAGTGTTAGCCGCCGAGACGGCCTGCGGTTTCTGGGCAAAAACATGAGCTCCGGACAAGAACACGACCAGGGCAATTGGTGCGATATGGCTTAGCCGGGGCGATTGATATCTAAACATTTGCACTCCTTGATTACCTTTTCTTAGGAGAAATTCGCAATTCGCTGGAATTTCCACCGGGTTGTTTGACTACGTGGCCTTGTTGGCGTTAGATAAGTTACTGCTTTCCCCAACCTACATGCTTTTCAGCAGAGGCGAGTTTCTACAGGATGAGATCGATTCTCATAATCTGCGCCGTGTGGCTGATGGTTTTCGCCACCGGTTGCAAGCGCAGCGGTCAGCAAAGCACGAATAATAGTGCCGGACCAGCGCAGGTGTCCAATAGTTTGCCTGAGGACCGGACGCGCGCGCGTACCGAACTCGACAAAGGCAAGGAGCTCTTCCGCAACGATCAGGATGCCGAGGCTGTTTTGGCGTTCCAGGAAGCGGTGCGGATTGACCCGGACCTGGCCGAGGCCCATTTTCGCCTCGCGCTCGGGTATGAGTCTCTCGGCAAGCGCGAAGAGGCAGAAAGCGAATATAAGAAGGCCGTCGAGGCTTACAAGAAATACTTCGATGAGCATGAAGACGATGCCGAGGCGCATTATGCGCTCGGGCAGACTTATGCGAATCTTGGACAGTACAGTGAGGCGATCCGCGAGTATCGAGCGGCGACGAAGTTGAAAGAGGACGACCCGGATATGTTCTACGATCTGGGTGTCGCGTATACGAAGCTCGCGCAGTACGACGCTGCCGCTTCGGCTTTTTCGAAGTCGCTCGAGATCGATCCGGATTACTATCGCGCGCAGGACGGCTTGGACGAGGCGAAAGAAGGCATCAAGCGCATCCGTGCCGGGCGCAAGCACAATGAAGATTTACTGAAGAAGCAGAAGCAAGACGAGTTGAAGAAGGCCGGAGGCGTGGCCTCACCGACTCCGAAAGGGTTTTAGATGGCTACATACACACCACCACCGTACTTCCCGCAGGGCTCGCTTGCGCCACCGGACAAGAGCCGGTACCGGAAGTTTAAGTTGTTGATGACGTTGTTGGCGCTGGTTATTCTGGGCGTGCTTGGGACTGTTGGGTTTGGCGTATGGTACCTCGTCAAGGCGGTTTTATAAAAATTGTTTTACGCAAAGTCGCAAAGGACCGCAAAGACGCAAAGGCGCGCCCGAAACATTTGACCCGCCTTTAGCATTTGACCCGCCTTTGCGTCTTTGCGATCTTTGCGCCTTTGCGTGAAAACCCTCCTGCGCGGCGCTTGACACAAACCCATCACAACCGTATAGTCTCCCGTTTCGGGCCAAGGTGTCTGAAGCAAACAAAAGCAACGTCCAGTTGGTTCTGTAGGTGTGGAGGCGTTGCTCGACCAGAAGTGTTAACGGTCGTTTGACAGTGATTGTGGCGTAAAAGGTAAGAGTCGCGGCTGCTCGCAGTCGTTCCAGCCCTTACTCGCGCGGAGAGGAACTTCTCGCCCTTATGCGACGCCACAGAAAAGTTTCGGCTTGAGGGAAGCCACGATCCACGCCCGCCGCTGAAAAAGCGAAAATCAGAACGTCCCTATTAACTTAATTTCTTTAACAGGGCAGCCGCCTGCGCTGACTGCCGGACAAGTTCCGGAAAGAGGTAGGCAGGGGGCCTTTTGCGCGCGTAACGCGCTCGCTATTAACGAGGAAAACAGTGCCGACGATTAATCAGCTTGTTCGCAAAGGCCGCCAGCAGGTGAAGTACAAAACGGCCAGTCCCGCGCTCCAGAGCTCCCCGCAAAAGCGCGGTGTCTGTACCCGTGTTTACACGCAAACGCCGAAGAAGCCGAACTCAGCGCTCCGCAAAGTCGCTCGCGTGCGCCTGACCAACGGTATCGAGGTGACGACTTACATCCCCGGCGTCGGTCACAACTTGCAAGAGCACTCGATCGTCCTGATCAGAGGAGGCCGCGTGAAGGACCTTCCCGGCGTCCGCTATCACGTGATTCGCGGCACGCTCGACTCGGTCGGCGTTGCCGATCGCAAACAGGGACGCTCGAAGTATGGAGCGAAACGGCCGAAAGCCAGCGCCAAGTAACGAGATAACGATATGCCAAGACGACGAGTAGCCGAACGACGCGAAGTACTTCCCGATCCTGTTTACAGCAGCCCTTTGGTGACGAAGTTCATCAGTGGCGTGATGTGGGAAGGCAAGAAGAGTGTGGCCGAGAGCATTTTTTACAATGCGATGCGGCAGATCGGCGACAAGACGGGCGAAGAGCCTTTGAAGGTTTTCAAACGGGCGATCGATAACGTGAAGCCCACGGTTGAAGTGAAGTCGAGACGCGTCGGCGGTTCGACTTATCAGGTGCCGATCGAAGTACACCAGGAACGGCGCGGTGCCCTGGCAATTCGCTGGATCGTCTCCTACGCCCGCGGCCGCGGTGAAAAGACGATGACCGATCGTCTGGCGGCTGAGATTCTCGACGCGGCGAACAACCGCGGCAATGCGGTGAAGAAGAAGGAAGACACGCACCGCATGGCGGACGCTAACAAAGCATTCGCGCATTACAAGTGGTAACGACTGAGGTTTATCCACAGATTACACAGATTCAATAAAACAATCTGCGTAATCTGTGGATAAAAGATCGAAAATGGCTAAGCACGATTTAAACAAGTTCAGGAATATCGGCATCATGGCCCACATCGATGCCGGTAAGACCACCACCACCGAACGTATCCTTTATTACACGGGCATCACGCACAAGATTGGCGAGGTGCACGAGGGCACGGCGACGATGGACTGGATGGAGCAGGAACAGGAGCGCGGTATCACCATTACCAGTGCTGCAACCACCTGTTTCTGGGAAAGAAACGGCGTCGATCATCGCATCAACATCATCGACACTCCGGGCCACGTTGACTTCACGATGGAAGTGGAGCGCTCGCTGCGCGTGCTCGACGGTGCTGTCGCTGTGTTTGACGGTGTCGCCGGTGTTGAGCCGCAGTCAGAGACTGTTTGGCGCCAGGCTGATAAGTACGGCGTCCCGCGCATTTGCTTTATCAACAAGCTCGATCGCGCGGGCGCTTCGTTCGACCGTTCATTCGAGTCGATCATCACTCGTCTCGGCGCAAATCCGGTCGCACTTCAGATTCCGATCGGCCTCGAAGACCAGCTCAAAGGCGTCGTCGATCTGATCGCGATGAAGGGCCTGCTCTGGAAAGACGAGAGTAAAGGCGCTGAATACGAAGTCACCGACATTCCGGAAGATCTTAAAGAAGCCGCCGCCGCTGCGCGCGAAAAGCTGATCGAAGCTGTCGCGAGCATCGACGACGACTTGATGCACAAGTATCTCGAAGGCGAAGAGATTTCAGAGACGGAGATTCGCAAAGCGCTTCGTGCGGGAACGATTAGCTTGAAGCTCGTGCCGGTCGTTACCGGTTCGGCGTTCAAGAACAAGGGCGTGCAGACCCTCCTCGATGCGGTCGTCGACTATCTGCCGTCGCCGCTCGATGTGCCGCCGGTTGAAGGCATCAATCCCAAAACCGACGAGATCGAAGCTCGTCCCGCAGAAGCTTCTGCGCCGTTTGCCGGCCTGGTCTTCAAGATCATGGCGGACAAGCACCTCGGCCAGTTGTCTTTCGTACGCATTTACAGCGGCACCATCAAGGCTGGCTCGTACGCCTACAACCCGATCAAGGGCAGCAAGGAGCGCGTCGGCCGGCTGATGCGGATGCACGCCAACAAGCGCGAAGACATTGAAGATGCGAGCGCAGGCGAGATCATCGCGATTGGCGGTATGAAGCAGGTCACGACTGGCGATACGGTTTGTGATGAAACCAAGCCGATCATCCTCGAAAAGATGGAGTTTCCGGCGCCCGTTATCCGCGTTGCGGTCGAACCGAAGACGCGTCAGGACCAGGACAAGCTCGGCGTGGCGTTGAATCGTTTGGCCCAGGAAGATCCGTCGTTCAATGTTTCGACCGATCAGGAAACGGGACAGACGATCATCGCCGGCATGGGTGAGCTGCACCTCGAGATCATCGTCGATCGCATGAAGCGAGAGTTTGGTGTCGAGGCGAACGTCGGTAAGCCGCAGGTTGCTTATCGCGAGACGATCACGCAGCCGGCGCCTGGCAAGGAAATCTACAAGAAACAGACAGGCGGTCGTGGTCAATTTGGACACGTGGAGATCGAGATCGAGCCGGCCCCGGGCGAAGGTTTTGTTTTCGAGAACAAGATTACGGGCGGCGCCATTCCCAAGGAATACATTAAGCCCGTCGAGAATGGGATTCGAGATGCTATGGAGCGTGGCTTCCTCGCAGGATATGAGCTCGTGGACATCAAGGTGCGCCTGGTATTTGGAAATTACCACGAAGTCGACTCGGATGAGCGCTCGTTCCACATCGCGGGTTCGCTCGCTTTCCAGGACGCAGTGCGAAAAGCGAAGCCGGTATTGCTCGAGCCCATCATGCGCATCGAGGTTGTCACTCCTGACGACTACATGGGTGCCGTAAACGGCGACCTGATGCGGCGACGTGGGCAGATTGAAAAGACCGAGCCTCGACCCGGCGGCGCGCAGGTGATCACTGCGTTCGTGCCGCTTTCCGAGATGTTTGGTTACACGACGGACTTACGCTCCGCGACTCAGGGTCGCGCGACCTCAACCATGCACTTCGAGCGCTATGATCAGGCTCCGAAGAATGTTGCTGAGGAGGTCATTGCGAAGGTCCAGGGGGTTGCAAAATAGCGGCGTAGAGTTGGCACAGGCCTAAACAGTCTGTGCCTTTTCTTTTAACTAGAACTACACGGGGATAAAAAGATGTCGAAGGAAAAATTTGACCGTTCGAAGCCGCACGTGAACATCGGGACGATTGGGCACGTGGATCACGGGAAGACGACGTTGACGGCAGCGATCACGAAGGTGTTGGCGAAGAATAATCCGAAAGTGCAGTTTGTGGCCTTCGATCAGATCGATAAAGCTCCGGAAGAGAAAGCGCGCGGCATCACGATCGCGACGGCGCACGTGGAGTATGAGACGGCGAATCGGCACTACGCGCACGTGGATTGTCCCGGTCACGCCGACTACGTGAAGAACATGATCACGGGCGCGGCGCAGATGGACGGCGCGATCCTGGTGGTGGCGGCCACGGACGGGCCGATGCCGCAGACGCGCGAGCACATCCTTTTGGCGCGGCAGGTAGGCGTGCCGGCGATGGTAGTGTTCATGAACAAGGCGGACGCGGTCGACGATCCGGAGCTGCTGGAGCTGGTGGAGTTGGAAGTGCGCGAGCTTTTGAGCGCGTATGAGTTTCCCGGCGACGACATTCCAGTGATTCGCGGCAGCGCATTGAAGGCATTGGAAGGCGATCCCGAATGGGAGAAGACGGTGCTGGAGCTGATGGCGGCGGTAGATAGCTACATTCCGACGCCGGAGCGCGACATCGAGAAGCCGTTTTTGATGCCGGTGGAAGACATCTTCACGATTCAGGGTCGCGGCACGGTGGCCACCGGTCGCGTGGAGCGCGGCAAGGTGAAGGTGAACGAGCAGGTTGAGATTGTTGGTATTCGGCCGACCACGAAGACGGGGG
>Ga0208338_1000146_pt1 | contig 14012 bp, 1 predicted proteins | sample ForSoiNitrogNN91_FD_187858 | JGI IMG/M metagenome (GOLD analysis project Ga0208338, IMG submission 187858) | Forest soil microbial communities from Browns Valley, California, USA, that are Nitrogen fertilized - NN91 (SPAdes) | ecosystem: Environmental > Terrestrial > Soil > Temperate forest ...
AACAGTCGGATGCGCCTCATACGAGCCGATGTCCACCGTCTGGATCGCGTCCGGATCGTTGGAGTCGGCAACGCGTGGGAAGAAGACGGTCACCGAGACTTTGCCACGTTGATCGACTGGCAGAGTTTCGGCGGTGTTTGCGTCACCGTCGAGATCGAATGTATCGGTTGGCAGGTTCGCATTGCTACCGGCCTCGATTGCAGGACTCGTCGACAACAACGCGTGCGTTTGCGTCGTGCCGCCATTGTTAGCGAGTGGTCCAAGGCCCGCGTTCGCGACGCCAACCTGGTTGTTGTTGACACCATTCGTCAGACCACCGGAACCGCCGGTTCCGATCAGGTTGAACGAGCTGCTCGCATCGACCGTGCCGCTGATGTCGTCGGCAGTGTCAGCCGCCGGGTTATTTTCATTGAAGTTACCCGCGACGATCGTGTTCTTGAGAATGACGGTGCCCGCGTGTGCGCGAATACCGCCGCCGTCGCCGGCATTGTTGCTGTCCTGGTCGGCGGAGTTGTTCGTGATCGTGGTGTTGATGATCGTCACTGTGCCGCCGAGAGTGATGAGACCACCGCCACTTCCACCCGCGGTGTTGCCGCTGATAGTCGTGTTGATGAGCGTCAAACTCGTTCCGGTGGCCGTGGTGCTGATCGAGCCGCCATCAGATCCTGCGGCGTTGCCGAAGAAAGTTGAATTGACGACAGTCAACGCGCCGTTGTTGATGATGGCCGCGCCGTCGCCGCTGGTGCTGCCGCCGGTGAAGGTCAGGCCAACGATGCCCACCGTCCTCGCGGCGTTGATATTGAACACACGGCTCGTAGTACCGCCGCTGAGAGTTATCTGGCTCGTACCTGCGTTGATTGTCAGGTTCTTGTCGATAAGGATCTCACCGGTCGTGAGCGTGATTGTCTGCGGCGTCGCAAACGCACCTGCCGAGTCGAAAGTGATCGTCGCGCCGTCGCAAGCGTTGGCGATTGTCTGACGCAAACTGCCCGCGCCGCTATCGGCGGTTGTGGTAACGAGGCTCGAGCCGCAGACCGTATGATCTTCGGTATCGTTACTCGTGTTGAAGTTAGTGTCACCTGCATAGGTGGCGGTGATGGTGCGAAGTCCGGTAGCGTTCAGAACGAGGGAGCATTGGCCGGTTGCTACCGGCGCACTGCAAGTTTCTGCGCCGCCGCTCACCGTTACGTTGACATTGCCGGTCGGCGTGCCCGCTCCGGGTGAAGTCACCGTCGTGGTCCATTGAACTGTTACCGACTGGCCTGGCGTCGAAGGATCGGGGTTATCCGATGTAATCGTCGTCGTGGTATCGGCCTTGTTCACAGTATGCGGGGTGGCCGGCGTCGAAGCGCTGCCGTTGTAATTGCTGTCGCCCGCGTATGTGGCTGTCAGGCTCTTGGCGCCAGCGGATGTGAACGTGACGTCGCACTGACCGGCAGACACTGCCGCGGTGCAATTGTTAGTTCCATCGCTGACCGTGACATTGCCGGTGAGCGGTGCGCCCACTGCGCCCGGTGCGTTCACCGCAACGCTCCATTGCACTGTCACTGGTTGGCCCACTACTGAAGGATCCGGGTTATCGGATGTGATCGTGGTCGTGGTGTTGGCTTTACCAACTGTCACCGTGTTAGCAGCCGGTGAGTTATTACCCTCGTTGCTTTCGGCGATGAGACTGTTGGGATCGATTTGCGCGATACCGCCGCCGATACGCGGGTTCTGATACGTGCCGACAGCCTGCGCTGTCGCACTGAAGACGACGTCGAAGTTGCTCGCGCCGAGGTTTGAAGCGAAGGTCACACTTCCGCCATTCGCGACGCAGGTCAGATCGTTACTCACGATCGAGCAGCTAATGTTTGCACTGCCCGTGATGTTCGAAACGTTCTGCACCGTAGGCGTGCCGTAAGTGATATTACTGTTCGGCAGATTGTCCGTGATGATCGTCTGGCCGGCGGTGAACGTTGCAGGCGAGCCGGTGTTAGCCGCGGTGAGCGTCCAGTTCCACGACTGGCCCACAACCGCCGAGCCACTAACGTTGTTCGCCTTGCTGAGTGTCAGGTCAGAAGCTTCTGCAATGGCCCATCTGGAGAACGAGGTAACGGCGAACGAGCTAATGCCGCTTTGCGTGACATGATTGTTTGCCGTATCGACTGTGCCGCCCTGTGCCGCCCAGTTATCGCTGCCCGTGGTGTCTTTCCACAAGACCAATCTTGATTCAGTAATTCCTGGACCAGCGAGCTCAGTCGGATCGATGTACCGCAGTCTGAGAGTCGCTGAAATTCCGGAGCCGCCGGTGGGCGTCAAAGTATAAGTTCGCGGAACTACCTTTACGCCGGCAGGAAATCCGCTGGGTGTAACTTTGGCCAGGTTGAAATCCAACTGCGTAGGCGCTGTTCCGGAGTTAATAGTTATCTGGTTGTTGAGATTGCCGAAGGATCTCGTGACACCGCCGAGGTCGGTGCGCCTGACTGTGCCGAGCACGTCGGCCACGCCGGCGGAGGTGCCGGCTTGTTGGAGAATCGCTCCTGGAACGACCGTCAAATCCGTATTGAGTGTCAGTATTCCGAGAACGGCGGCGTCCACTGACTGCGTGCCGTTGAGTACCGAGACTCCGTTAGCATTATTAACAAGCAGACCGGCGAAATTCTTCACACCGTCGCCCGTGATCGACTGGGCCACGCCACCGTTGAAAGTGACTGTATTGGTGTTGCCGGTGAACGACCCGGTAGACGTGAAGGCTGCACCGATTAAATTGAAATTGTGCGAACCTGCGTCAACAGCATTCGAAGCACTGATCGTGAAATTGCCGAAAGTCGTAGTGCCGGCGCCCGAGAGCGTGTGCGCTCCATCGGCAATGTTATCGACGTCAAAGATCGTCGTCAGACCCGCGCCTTGATTGAATGTTCCGGCGTTGCTGTAGTCGCCCTCGATCGTGATGTTCGCGCCGGCATTGTGCGTGATAACGGCCGGACTGCTGATTTGCAGGTTGAAGAAGTTCTTCGCAGCCGCACCGCTGATCGCGCCCGCGTTATCCGTGACGCCCGTGAATATGATGGTTGAGGCGCTGCCATCCATTGTTCCGGCAGTTGCGACCAGGTCGTTGCCGATCGTCGTGGTTGTGTTGCCGAAACTCGTCGTCGCGCCGTTGTTGTTCAGCGTGAGATTGAAGAAGGTCGTATTGCCGGTCAGCAATTGTGTTCCAGTAGTGCCCTGGAACGTGACTGTTCCGGTGCCAGGCGTGAACGTACCGCCGTTGGTCCAATTACCGCCGAGGGCAAAATTAAAGGTGCTGGCAGCAAAGGTTGAGCCCGCGATGTCGAGATTGCTGGTGATGACAGTGTTGCCCTGCAACGTCTTGGTGCCGGATCCAGAGATCCTGAGACGGCTGTAAGCTGGGGTGTTGTTAACTGTCTGATTGCCGGCGCCGTTGTAGTCAATCTGCAAATTCGTCAGCGTCTTGTTCGTGATTGTGTATTGGTTCAGGAAGTCTGCGGTCGCCGCTATGCGCGAAGCGCGCGCGGTGCCCGAGCCGGTCAGTGTTCCGGTGCCGCTGATGACCGCCGCCGCGACTGGGGAAAGAATCGCATTCGCGCCGTTGACGTTGAGAGTGCCGTTAACCGCAAGACTGTTGTTGAGCGTCAGCGGTTGAGTAGTGTTTGAATCCGTCAGGTTGAAGAACGTGATGTTTGTGCCGTTGCTGATGCTCTGCGCGCCGGTGCCGTTGAAGTTGAACGTACTGGTGCCGGCATTCAATGTTGTAGCCGGTGCGCCACCAGCGTTGAGAACAAAGTTCCCCTGAATGTTTACCGTACCCGTATTGCCGTTGAACGTGCCGCCCACCACGGCTCCCGGACTAATCGTCAGGTTGCCGCTCACGTTCATCGTGCTGTTATTCATGTTGAAGGTGCCGCCCGTAAGCAGCACGTTCGTTGGCGCGAGGGCACTGCCGGTGTTGTTGGTCCAGGTGCCGCCGCTGCCGATCTCGATGTCGCCGCCGATCGTGGTATTTGTGCCATCCACGTTAACCGGGGCCGATGTAGCCACACTACTCCCGCCAGTCGTCGCGGTGTTGCCGGTAAAAGTGATACTCGGAGTGGTCCCATTGAACAGCAAGCTCCCACCACCCACAAACACACCGCCGCCGCGATTGCCGGTCGAGTTGCTCGTGAAACTGGTCGTGGCCACTGTCGTCGGCAGCGATTCAACGATGATGCCGCCGCCACTCGCCGTTCCCAACGCCTGATTGTTCGAGAAGGTTGACGTGCCGATTGACGCACTGCCGGAGCCGATACCGCCCGGCGCCGCAAACGCGAAGATCAGTAAGTCTGCACCACCGCCGCCGATGCCCGCTGCGGTATTGCGACTAAAAGTTGAGCCTGAAACCGTCAAGGTTCCAGTGCCGCCCGAGTGCTGCGGTGATGACGGCGTGTACGTGACACCGCCGCCGCTACCGGCCTGAAGGTTTGCGGTGTTGGTGCTGGTCCGATCGGTGTAAACGCCGGGAGCGGCGCTGCCGCCGATGGTTGAGTTCGTGATAATCAGGTTACCGCCAGTGATCTGAAGAGCGCCGCCACCGAGGTTTGCGCTTCCGAGCACTGTTACCTGGTTGTTGGCCATGACCACATTCGTCATGGTCAGGGAGTTGTTCAGTTCGCCGCCGATGATGCCGCCGCCACCCAGGGCTACGCCGCCGCCGGCTGCCGTACCGTCGCGACCACCAACAAACGTGACGCCTGAGAAATTGTAAGTCAGACCGGTGCTGAACGGCTCGTTCATGCACATCACGCGGTCGCCGTCATTGGCTGGTCCGGTGCCGGTCTGGCGAATGATCGTGGTCGCAGCGCCCGCGCCGGTGATCGACATGGTCTGGTTGGCGCCAAGATCGCCCACGGTATTGCCGTCACAACCACCGGCGCCAGTGCCGTTGATCGACAAGATGTAAGTGTTCGCCGGCAGACTGATCGTGGTGTTGTTGTTGGAAGGCAGGTTTGAGAACTGGATCGCGCCGCGCAAGCTACAGTCATTGGCCGCCGCCGTACACGCCGAGGCCGCCGTCAATCCAGCGCCGGAAGGATCGTCGGTTCTATCAACCGTAATCGTGGTATTCGGCGCATTCGGAACGATGCTTGGACCAGTGCTCTCGAGCACAACTATGTCGGTTGTGCCATTGATCTTTTTCGGAAGCGCCAACACTGCAACGGGCGGACTCTCCACGTCCAAACTTATTCTGTCAGACACACTCGTGGCAGACAGTACGCCACGCGTTTTACTACTCAGCACAACATCACTCGAAGTCGTAGTGTTTACGATCTCGAGCTTGGGCTGGCTCGCGCCCATCAACATCAGATCGTCCGTCTCCCGGCCAGCGAGATTTGTTTTCAGCACTTCATCAGAGCTGGTTGCCGAAAAGCTGCCGGAGTCGCTCCAGCCGGCAGCTTGTCCGGGCTGCCAACTTTGAGCAGACTCAATGTCCTGAGTAATTCTTTCCTGTGGCTTGAGATTGGCTCTCGTACGCTGGGTCTTCTCGGCCTCGGTGTACGGGCGACGATCCGCTTTGGCGTTCTGAACAATATGAACCGTACCGTCAGTCGCAAGCGCCGCGATTTCACTGCGCGCTTGCCGGTCCCAGGAAAACTCTCCCAACGCGAGACCACGCACGCCTGACGCAACCGCGATTCGCTCCTCGCGCGCCGCTGCCACCACCTGCTCTTTGCGGCTCCAACCGTGAACAACAAGCACCTCATTACCCGCAGCCACCGCAACGTCCATAAACGGATCGTCGTCTAACCCACCGAGCTCAATCGCGCTCGCTGGTGCGGACAATTGATACTGGACCAGCGCGTTCGACAATCCCTCCGCCGCATCGAAAATCAACAACGACTCGCCACCTGGTCCCGTAACGCCTACGGCGACATCGGTGAACCCGTCGGCAGCGCGGAATTCTCCCGCAGCCAATGCAGTCACCGGTCCCGGCAAATCGATCTGCTGTGGACCACCAAGCCGGCCTGAGCCGTCGCCAGCCATTAGATAAAGTGCGCCGCCTTTAGCAGCAAACAGAACGTCCTTTTCGGAGTCGTGGGTAAAGTTTCCGGTCACGAGGAAGTCGGGGGAAACGGGAAGGGAGTAGACATCGGCCTCGGGAAGCAACGATGAGGGGTTGTATCCCTGTTGCATACGCACGAAGACTGAGTCGTCCGCGGGAGCGAACGCATCCGGGTTTCCGCGCTGGAGTGTGATCATGCCCGCGCCGTTGAAGGCATAGCCCGCCACGAGGTCCGGCGCCCCATTACGATCGAAATCCGCTGAAGCCACTGACCGCGCTTTCGCCGAGCCCGTCTGCAACGCGTTGGCCAGTACGCTGTCTCCTCGATAAACAGACTTCATCGAGCTGCCATCCTGGAAATTCAGAAATGGCTTGCCGCGGCCAGCCGCGTGCACCGTGATTGACCCGGCAGCCGTTTTGGTTGCGGCATGCTCTGAATTACCCGCTATGACCGAAAGCGTGCTCTTCACTGCTGAGGAGTGTGAAATTCCGACTCCTGCCAGCACGAGCATGGCTACGAACGCGATAAACAGGACTCTGTGGGAGTTGATTAATCTGAACAGCAAGCGGGAGTTGGCATGAAGGCGCAGAGACATGGAGCTCCTTATTTGTAAGGCTGACGTTTCGGACGTTTAACGGAGTAGAACTGAAGACCCTTATGAATGGCGCGATTGACCGGAACAGGACGCTCGGTCTTTCAACACACGCATTGTAGCTTAAAACCTGTTGGCAGGTATAGGGGTTGCTTTGGAGGCGGTGTCCTAATTGGAACGCATTCTCTGCGCGATCTCTGTGTCTTCTGCGTCTCTTGCGGTGAACTTGTCCGCAAAAACAGTTAAACGCACAGACGCAGAGGTCACGCAGAGATAGGTACCCAAGGACGTGTGATTGTGTACAAAAAGCCGTCCGTGGTTGGGATTCAGGACTTTGTGCAAGCGCTCGGGGCCGGGTTGAGCAGAGAGGATTATGGTCCCAAACAACCAGTTAGTACTGGGCTAACTGGTTGTTCAGTGGCATTGACCGCATCACTTCTTAATAAGCGAAGACCGTCTCCTGGCAACCTTCATGCTCACTATTCCTGCGAGTCCAGAGCCCAAAAGCAACAACGTCATGGGCTCAGGAACCGGAGTTTGTCCCTGGACCGTTATTGAGAACGTCTGGAAGTTTGTCTCCTGGCCTGAGCCGCCGTCCGAGTCAAACAAAGCTGAGAAGACTCCGTTGTAGACGCCTGGCGTAGCTCCAGCTTCGATCGTCACGGTGAAGACCGCCAAAGGACCCAGTGTGCTTCCAGCCGTGATGCTCTGCCCCAGGAAATTAACTACAAACGGGGTGTCATCGAGGGTCAAAGTCACTGGCAGGCCATTAAAGTTGTCTCCCGATATCGTCGCCGTCGGGGGAGCCACGTTGGTGAAGCTGCCCATGAATGTCAGAACACTTCCCACAGTACCAATCTGATTCGGATTGGTAAGAGTAAAGGTAACCGGGTCAGCATTGGCGTTCTTCGACGCAAGAAACATGAGGCATAATGCCATCACCGCGCAGACAAGTTTCGCTTGTTCTCTCATCTTCCCACTCCTTCATTACTACCATTGTTAGAAATTCGAGACACCCATGGTGTGACTTGAAAAACTGGTAATTGGCCGGATTTTTCAGCGCTGCCCTGGAAGTAGCTATCGGTAGTAAACCAGTAAAGCATTGCTTCGGCTGCATTCCAGTCGAACGCTCCCAACCATTCCTGGCTCGTTGGACCCGCATTGCTAACCGTTGTGAGGAACGACAACGGATTAGCCTCTTCATGGGGCACCAGCCGATCAAGTCGTGGTCCATATGAAGCCCAAGTCCCATTGCGCATGTCCGGAGTGCTCTGCACAACTGCGCAAGTTGGAATTTGAACCAGTTGTGTGGCGCTAAACTGCAAGTTACCAGCATACGTTCCCGCCAGTTTCAGCACTCTCGAGCCGGCTGAAATGGAACCAAAGCTGACGTCTCGCGTAATCGATACTCCTGGACCAATGTCACCATAGCTCTGAGGTAGAGGAGTTCCATTTTGAACCGGGCTCTGTAGTGCTGCCTGGGTCAACTGGACGTTCAACGCAGTCGTATCACCGCGGTTAGAAATCGTAACCGCGTTGATCATATTTCCACCGTCACATCTCAAAGCCGAAGTGATCACAAGACGTACACCCGCGAACGGCGTGTCGTCGTTTGTGATCGTACCTGTTGCCGAGCTGGGAGCGCCGACGCTGTAACCTGCGCCCGCAACCACGGTCAGGATCACTGTCTCATTAGTCTCGAAAGTCGTCTCGGCCGTGGGATCAACTGTCACCGTCGCGGTCGAATTACCCGCGCCGAATGTCACCGTCCCGCTAGGTGGAGCGAACGTCGCCGCTCCGGTTTGCGTGTAATCGGCGGTGAACGTGGCCGTACCGCCGATCGTGAAGTTGACTGTCAGCGGACCTGTCGTCACACCGTTTCTCGTGAAGGTGTAGACCAGGTTCGCGGCTCCATCTTCGGCGACTGACAACGGCGCCACGGCGATTGAAACATCCGTGTCGTCGTTGGTAATTGTTCCCGTCGCCGAGCTCGGAGCACCGACGCTGTAGCCAGCGCCTGCCACTACCGTCAGGATTACAGTCTCATCTGGCTCGACCGTGCTGTCTGCCGTCGGATCGACAGTAACAGTGGCCGTCAGCGAGCCATCGGCAAATGTCACTGTGCCGTTGGGCGGAGCGAACGTTGCCGCACCTGTCTGTGTGTAGTCAGTGCTGAAGGTCGCAGTGCCGCTGATCGTGAAGTTCGCGGTCAGCGCGCCGTTCGAGTCGTTACGCGTGAAGGTGTAGACGAGATTCGTCGCACCGTCTTCGTTTACGGATCCCGGCGATACTGCCACACTCACGAGCACCGCATTGTCATCATTGGTAATCGTGCCAGTGGCTGAGCTGGGAGCGCCGACGTTGTAGCCTGCGCCTGCCGCCACTGTCAGGATTACTGTCTCATCGGGCTCGGTAGTCCCGTCCGCTGTCGGATCAACTGTCACCGTCGCGGTCGAATTACCTGCACCGAATGTCACCGTCCCGCTCGGTGGAGCGAACGTCGCCGCTCCGGTTTGCGTGTAGTCGGTACTGAAGGTGGCCGTACCGCCGATCGTGAAGTTCACCGTTAGCGGAGTGCTGGTCACACCGTTTCGCGTGAAGGTGTAGACCAGATTAGTTGCGCCATCCTCCAGAACTGACGCTGGAGCAACGGCGACTGAAACATCCGTGTCGTCGTTGGTGATCGTTCCCGTCGCCGAGCTCGGAGCACCAACGCTGTAGCCGGAACCGGCAACTACCGTTAGCACCACAGTCTCATCTGGCTCGACCGTGCTGTCTGCCGTTGGATCGACCGTGACAGTGGCCGTCAGCGACCCATCGGCAAATGTCACTGTGCCATTGGGTGGAGCAAACGTGGCCGCGCCAGTCTGGGTGTAGTCAGTGTTGAAGGTTGCGGTGCCACCGATCGTGAAGTTCGCGGTCAGCGCGCCGGTCGAATCGTTACGTGTGAAGGTGTAGACGAGATTCGTCGCACCATCTTCGTTTACGGATCCCGGCGATACCGCCACACTCACCACCACTCCAACATTGTCATCATTGGTAATCGTCCCAGTGGCTGAGCTGGGAGCGCCGACGTTGTAGCCTGCGCCTGCCGCCACTGTCAGGATCACTGTCTCATCCGGCTCGGTCGTGATATCGGCCGTCGGATCAACTGTTACCGTCGCGGTCGAATTGCCCGCGCCGAATGTGACCGTGCCGCTCGGTGGAGCAAACGTCGCTGCACCGGTCTGCGTGTAGTCAGTGTTGAAGGTCGCGGTGCCGCCGATCGTGAAGTTCACCGTCAGCGGAGTGCTAGTCACCCCGTTTCTCGTGAAGGTGTAGACCAGATTAGTGGCCCCATCTTCTGTTACTGATGCTGGAGCAACGGCGACTGAAACATCCGTGTCGTCGTTGGTGATCGTTCCTGTAGCCGAGCTCGGATTGCCGACACCGTAACCGGCGCCTGCAGCTACCGTCAGGATTACAGTCTCATCTGGCTCGACCGTGCTGTCTGCCACTGGATCGACAGTGACAGTAGTCGTAAGCGACCCATCAGCAAACGTCACCGTACCGTTGGGCGGTGCGAACGTAGCCGCGCCTGTCTGTGTGTAGTCAGTGGTGAAGGTCGCGGTGCCACCGATCGTGAAGTTCGCGGTCAGCGCGCCGACAGAGTCGTTACGCGTGAAGGTGTAGACCAGATTTGTCACACCATCTTCGTCCACGGCTCCTGGCGATACCGCCACACTCACCACCACATTATCGTCATTAGTAATCGTGCCAGTGGCTGAGCTAGGAGCGCCGACGTTGTAGCCTGCGCCTGCCGCCACTGTCAGGATCACCGTCTCATCCGGCTCGGAAGTCGCGTCGGCTGACGGATCAACCGTCACGGTGGCAGTTGAATTACCCGCGCCGAATGTCACCGTCCCGCTTGGTGGAGCAAACGTCGCTGCACCGGTCTGCGTGTAGTCGGTGTTGAAAGTAGCCGTGCCACCGATCGTGAAGTTGACTGTCAACGAACCTGTGGTCACACCGTTTCTCGTGAAGGTATAGACCAGATTCGTGGGTCCATCTTCTGTTACTGATGCTGGAGCAACGGCGACCGAAACATCCGTGTCGTCGTTGGTAATCGTTCCAGTGGCTGAGCTCGGAGTGCCGACGCTGTAACCAGTGCCTGTCGCTACTGTCAGGATCACTGTCTCGTCAGGCTCGACAGTTGTATCCGCTGTTGGATCGATCGTCACCGTCGCCGTTGTGCTGCCGGCGGCGAATTGGACCGTGCCGTTGGGCGGTGCGAACGAGGCCGCGCCTGTCTGCGTGTAGTCGGTGTTGAAGGTTGCGGTGCCGCCGATCGTGAAGTTCACAGTCAGCGCCGGTGTCGTGACGCCGGTGCGCGTGAACGTGTAGACGAGGTTCCCGGCGCCGTCTTCAGCCGTGGACGCCGGAGCGACCGCAACGGACACTTCCGTGTCGTCGTTCGTGATCGTTCCGGTGGCCGAGCCCGGGACGCCAACATCATAATTGGCGCCCGCTGTTACGTTGACGATAACCGTCTCGTCAGGTTCTACCGTGCTGTCCGCGGTTGGATCCACGGTCAGCGCTGCAGTCGAGCTGCCGATCGGAATCGTGAGTGTGCCATTCGTGCCATCGAACGTTGCCGCTCCAGTGAGCGCGTAGTCCGTAGTCGATGACGCTGTGCCGCCGACGCTGAAGTTCACCGTCAGCGCACTGGTCGTCGGGCCCTCACGAGTAAAGGTGTAAACGAGACTAGTTGGACCATCTTCCGAAACTGAAGACGCCGAGACGGCCACGGTCACATCCGGCTCGTCGACCACATGTGGCTCAGTGTCCGTACTGGTGTTGAAGTTGTCGTCACCGTTATAGGTCGCGGTCAACGTCTTCGACCCGGCAGTGGTGAATGCGATGCTGCACGTGCCGGTACCGTCTGCGGGATTAATCGTTCCCGTGCAGGTGTCGCCACTCGCATCGTTCACCGTGATCGTCACATTGCCTGTGACCTGCGGTGCGCCCGTGACTGCGCTCAGCACCTTAAAGTTAATGGTTACTGATTGATTGATTAGTGATGGGTCTGGTGTATCCGCAGTGATCTCGGTCGTGGTGTTGTTCTTAACAGAGCTCAACGTCCACGCAGAAAACTGTGTGACTCCGGAGAGCTCGGCCCAGTTATTTACGGTATCAACTGTTCCTGTGCGTCCGAGTCGTACGAATGGTGGCGTATTGCGCCAGAGTCCGAGGGTCGCCTCAGTATTACCGTTCAACTCCGCGTCGAGATAGTGGAGTCGTACCGTGGCTGAGAAACCCGCGCCGCCGGTCGGAGTGATCGTGTAGGTCCGATTTATGGCCGTGCCTGGGAAACCACCCGGAGCAGCCTTCACGAGATTGACCAAAATGTCGGTCGGTACCGTGCCCTGAGCTATGAATCCGATGCTGTTGAAAGGATTACCAAAGCTGAGCGCTGGACCACCACCAGTAAATCCGGTGCGCCTGACGTTACCGATTACGTCAGCCGCTCCTGTCGACGTGCCGGTGTTGGGCATCGTCAGGATGTTGGCGCCGGTGGTCAGATCATTCGTCAGGGTGAGCACCGCGTTTACGTTGGCGTTCACGCCGAGGCTGACACCAGCGGCGTTCGCGATCGTCAGGTTATTGAAAGTCGTAACGGCAGTGCCGCCGATGGTCTGCGCTACTCCCGAACCATTGAAGTTCACCGTGTTCGTATTGGAGGTAAAGGTACCGTTGTTGGTCCAATTACCGCCCGTAGCGCCGCCCACATTGATCGTGGTGCCGTTAGTTCCTGCCAGCGTTGCACCGGCATCAATCTGTACAGTGAAGGCGGTGGTGCCGTTGGCGGTGAACGTTCCGGCCTGCATACGCATTAATGCCTGGACGTTTAGGCCAGCCAAACCAGTTACTCCCGCGGTGTTGTTTGACGTCAGATTGAAATAAGTCGTAAAGCCTGCTGGTAGCGTCTGCGGGCTGGTGCCGTTGTACGACACCGTGCTGCCCGTGATGGTGTAACTGTTCGTACCCGGCGTGAATACTGACGCGATGCCGATGATACCGCTGTTTGCGAGGGTGCGCGCGCCGCTGTTGCTGCTCGTCAGGTTGAAGTAGTTGAAGGCCGGAATTGTTTGCGCACCGCTGCCATTGAAGTTGACGGTGCTATTGGTAATAACGTAGTTGCCGCCGGCGAAAGTGGCCGTTGGATTGAAGATTCCGGCGACTCCGATTGTTCCGGTGCTGGAGAGGGTAACGTTGTTCGCTCCTCGAGCGCCGCTGATCGTCAGGTTGTTGTAGTTGAACGCTGGGACTGTCTGCGCGCCAGTGCCGTTGAAGTTGATCGTGCTGCCGGTGATGGTGTGACCGGTCGCCGTACCAGGTACGAATGCTCCGGCGATACCGATCGTGCCGGAGGGTTCGAGCACCTTGTTGAAGTTACTGAAGTTGAGATTGCCGTAATTGAACGCTCGTACGTTCTGGCCGTCGCTGCCCTGGTTGTAGTTGACCGTTCCAGTCGGATTGCTGGTGATGCTACCCGCTCCCACCGAGCTGCCGTTGTTCAGTGTGAGTGTCTGGTTGCCAACACCCAAAGCTCCGGTCGTGAGCGTGAGCAGACCATTGACGATTGACGTACCGCTGGTGATATTCACACCATTGCTGTTGTTAATCTTGAGTGGTCCAAAAGTGATCGGGCTCAAGACCTGTGCGGCCGTGCCGATGTATTCCACCGTCAGGTTCGTCAGCGTCTTATTAGTGATTGTGTATTGCGATGAGAAATCTGCGGTCGCTGCAGTGCGCGTCACGCGCGCCGTGCCCGAGCCGGTCAGTGTTCCAGCACCGCTGATTACGGTCGCCGCCACTGGCGCAAAGATCGCGTTCGCACCATTGACGTTGAGAGAGCCGCCAACGGCAAAACTGTTGTTAGCCGTGAGCGGGTTCGTAGTGTTCGAATCCGTCAGATTGAAGAACGTGATCGCGGTGCCGTTGCTGATGCTCTGCGCGCCGGTGCCGTTGAAATTGAACGTACCGGTGCCGGCGTTCAATGTTGTAGCCGGTGCGCCACCAGCATTCAAAACAAAGTTCCCCTGAATATTGACTATGCCCGTACCGCCGTTGAACGTGCTGCCCACCACGGCTCCCGGACTAATCGTCAGGTTGCCGCTCACGTTCATCGTGCTGTTATTCATGTTGAAGGTGCCGCCCGTAAGCAGCACGTTGGTGGGCGCGAGCACACTGCCGGCGTTGTTGGTCCAGGTGCCGCCGCTGCCGATCTCGATGTCGCCGCCGATCGTGGTATTTGTGCCGTCCACGTTAACCGGAGCCGATGTAGCCACACTACTCCCGCCAGTCGTCGCGGTGTTGCCTGTGAACGTGATACTCGG
>Ga0208338_1000147_pt1 | contig 13991 bp, 10 predicted proteins | sample ForSoiNitrogNN91_FD_187858 | JGI IMG/M metagenome (GOLD analysis project Ga0208338, IMG submission 187858) | Forest soil microbial communities from Browns Valley, California, USA, that are Nitrogen fertilized - NN91 (SPAdes) | ecosystem: Environmental > Terrestrial > Soil > Temperate forest ...
ACCTGCTCCGTACCTTTCGTGCTGAAGTTCCCACTTCAGTACCACAAAAGGTGACATTTCAACTTTGGAGAAAGGTGACATTACTACTTTGGGCTAACAGCAACTTTCTTTTGCACTTTTGTTCCCCGGTCTTCGAGAACTACTCCCAGAGAACCGGACGCAAATCCATCAATTCGTAAACGGTGGCCATCACGCAAGACTTCTATCGAACCGCCAGGAAAGGTTCCGGAGAATATATAGGCGTAGGCGCTGGTGACTGGCTTTCCATTCGCGGCAATAAACTGATCGCCGGGTTTCAACTCTGCTGATTTTGGTTGATTTGCAGGCGGGATAATCTGAGAAATAATTACGGCCACCGAATCAACTCGCGAGCCGTCAGCGCGCGTGAAAGTAACACTTTGTAAACTGCCGGCAAGAAATTTTGCTTCCCGGTTTGCGAATCCTACCACGTCCTCAGCGAATCCGGTTTCATAGATACGCTCACGCTGTTCGTTGAAGTCGAAATACTCTTCTTTGCGTGCAGCGTTGCCATTCGTGAGCACAGACAATGGTTGGCGATTCGCATCACAAACTTGTCGTATGCGCTTCTTCATCTTGCCGTTTGCTTCCCACTCCGTGTCGATTCGCAAAATGGGGCCGCCGAACGCCTGGGAGTCAGATCCTATTTTCCATTCATTAACCAGCCGGCCCTTTTCATCGTAGTTATCTTCCTCCGACGTATACGCAAGGTCAGCATTCGTTGCCAGACGTCCTTCTGCATCTTCAAAACGGGCAACACTCCGTCGCGAACGACCTTCACTGTCATATTCCGGTTCAGTGACGTAGCGGAAGTACTTGTACTTTGAGGGATCGTGCTCATCCAGGATCTGTCGCTTTAAGAGGCCGGTTACATCGTATTCATTGATAAATCGATGATAGCCTGCGGTGGAGTAGGTCTTGTTGCCGCTGGGATCGAAGTAGGTCTGCTCTGTGCGCAGGCCCTGCGAACTAGGTGTATAGGTCGTGCGCGTGATCGCGTAACCCTTTTGACCATTGATTGGTTGACCTTCCGCATTCAGATACTTTTCCTCAGTCACATTGCCGTTTGCATCGTAACTCAGGGCGCTACGCCAGGAAGCCGTTCCCACAAACCTGATATCCGCCGGATGCCCATACTCATCATAAGAAACGACCGTCTGGCTGATCTGTTTGAGCGCGCCGCTGGCATCGGCTTTGAAAAAAGTACGTTGCGTCAGTTCACCATTCTCGTTTCGTTTAAGTTCCTGTACGGACCATTCATTTGCGGCGTCATAAACTGGCTTTCCGTCACTGCCGAGATTCGAGATACGGATAGCATTATTTGCGCTATCAACCTCAGTAACGACTGCGCTGATTCCCTTCCAGACCACGGGTTGACCTTGTGCATCTCGTGTTTCAAATCGAACTCCGTTTTCCCACTTCAATGCAAAACCTATGATGTCGGCCCGATTCGCAACCGGTTCACCATTAGCACCCAAGTTAACGACGCTAAGAATTCTTCCCTGATCATCGCGCTGTATTTTGTATCCATAGACGCCCTCGCCATTAGCGGCTGGTTTTCCCGCGGCATCAAAGAAATTAATCTTTGTGTCGCGTCCTTTTGCGTCGCGTTCGAATTCCATAAAGGAGGCGCGCTGGGCGGCAGAGGCCTCGAAACCACGCAGGTTCACGAATCGTGCGCGGGTAATTGCACCCGATGAGGCAATTCGATCGTAAATTATTCTCCAATTAACCTGACCGGTTCGATCCCGGCTGGTGGCTTCCTGAACGTCACCACCTGCAAACGCGAAATCCACAGTCGAAGTCTCTGTTAATTTTTCTCCATATGGCTGAGCACCGCCGATGCCTTCGATGTAAATCGGAATCCTTTCGGTATTAAAGGTGCGACGGAGTACGGCTGGATTACCTCTTGGATTCAGAACTTCAACTTTCACGATTTGGCCCCAGCGTCCACGACGCGTCAGCCGGAGGTACGATTCGGAATGAGAAGCGTCACTCAAGCCGATTTTGCTGATCGGCTCAAGCACACCATTAGTCCAGTCAACCTGCGTCGCATATTCCCAGTGCGGACGCACGTAAAGCTCCCACCGGCCAAGCAACACCAAAGCAGCAACCGCCACTAACAAACCAGTCGTTGTCCCGACAAATTTCCATGGATGTCGTCGTATCCATTTCACGCTACCGACAACTGTGCTGGGTGGTTTAGCCTGAATCGATTCATCGTCAAGATATCGTCGCAGATCTTCAGCTAGTGCCGCCGCACTCTGATAGCGTTTGTGCGGTTCTTTCTCAAGGCACTTCATGCATATTGTTTCAAGATCGCGCGGAATCCCGCTGTTATGGAAGGCAGGGGAAACCGGATCATCGTTAAGAACACGAACCGTAATCGGAACTTCACTATCCTCGGGGAGGAAAGGCGGCCGGCCGGCTAACATTTCATAAAGAATTGCGCCCAGAGAATAAATATCCGCTGGTGGTCCAACATGTTTGCTGTTTCCGCTCGCCTGTTCAGGCGCCATGTAAATCGGAGTTCCGATGATGGAACCAGTTCGCGTTAGTTGACTGTCGTCGTTAAGCCGTTTTGCAATACCGAAGTCAGCGACTTTCGGAACACCATCAAGGTCCAGTAAGACGTTGGCCGGCTTCATGTCACGATGGATCACGCCGTTCTGGTGAGCATAATGCACAGCGCGTGCGACACTGATCATCAACTGAGCTGTTTCGCGAGGCGGCAGTGGCTCTTTGCGCAGGCGATCGGCAATTGAGCCACCCTCCACAAACTCCATCGAGAAGAATGGGATCCCGTCGTGTTCTCCTACTTCATAAATGTGAGCAATGTTTGTATGAGTTAGGCCAGCGGCTGTTTCTGCTTCATCGAGAAACCGTCGCAACTCGTCTGGACCGTAATGTCCGGTCAACATCTTGAGCGCAACCCTGCGCTTTAATTCGATCTGGCGCGCCAGGTAGACGATTCCCATACCACCACGGCCGAGTTCCCCTTCGATCTCGTAGTCTCCGAATGCCTTTATGTCCAGTTTTCGCTGGCCCGGCGTATTGGATGGAAATGGTCTGGTAGTCTGGTCAGACATTGTGGGAGTAAGCGAGCTCGACGCATGAAATCGAATAATGATGTTATTCCCAGTTGCGAAGACTTGCTGCGGCTGGGGCGCTGAGAGACAAGTCACCAAAACTCATTCAAGTTTGCATAGAACCAGTTGTGTATACAGAGACGTTGAAGATCAGACTAACTTATTAATGGCGATAGTTTAAGACGGCGACGCGACAATTCAAAGTGTTTTTTGCGTATTCTTATTACTCGGGCTGTGGGGAGGATTATGTCGCCGAACCGCGGGCAGGGCCTCTTTTTAAGTCGCAGAGGTTACGGACAGCCGAGGTTGGTTCGTAAGGTGTTGACGGCACCGACGAGCTTAAAAAACACTAAGCGCAAGAAAGCCACCCGGTAAGTTGTCCATTTTGTGCTCTATAACGCTTCGCCTGGCTTCCGGTGTGCATCCAAACGCCCGACTGATCCGAATTGAACCTCTCTGAAGGAGACTCACACCATGAAAAAAGACAAGTTAGGACCAGCGGCTCTTCTCGTCTTTGTGCCGGCGGCCGTTCTCGCCTCATTCGTTTTTAGTGGCCCAGCGTCGGCTGTTACAGAAGAAGCCAGCACACTGCAAATGATCGCGCCTTATCGTACCTGGGGTAAAGCCAACGTGCAGCCGATCGTTGTGTCCGCTGAAAAGATGGCTGCCTTTGGTTGAAGCATGATTCTTGACATCGGTGATGTCAGTAAACAAACTCAGTCAAACAAGGACCAGCAGAACAACCATAATCAAACCATCTTCGGGGCCGTCTACTTGAATGACATGGCCCGAGCCAGCCTTACGCAAAGTAAACCATTGATTTATCGGGAAGGTGCAGTGATCGTGCGAGAAAAGCTCGAAACTGAAGCGGGTCCGCCCGAACTCCTGACCGCTATGATAAAGCGAAAGAAAGGGTTCAATCCTGCGGCAAACGATTGGGAGTTTCTGGTTATTAGCGGTGACGCCACAAAGATCACGAAACGTGAAAAGACCGGCGACTGCCAGAGTTGCCACAAGTCAGTGAGTGCGAAAGACTTTGTCTTCGATAGCTACTTGCCGGCAAGTACCACTGTTGTTCCGGTAATGAGCGGTCGTCAACATGGTGGACCAGCAATGCTTCAGTTCGGTATGTCCGAGGTCCTCGGAAAGCAACCAAATTAGAGCATTAAGAGCACCAGGGAAGAGTGCGAAACATGAAAACGGGCGACCGTATCGCCCGCCTTCCTATAATCCCTCTTCTTAATGCTCAAAGGATTCTGCTAATTCTTCCGTTCACGGCGTCGAGCTTCGGCAATCTTGATTATTGCATCTACTACTGCTTGTTCATCGCCACCATCTTCTTTCCTGGCTAATGCTCTGGGGTTGCCTGAAGCAACGCCGGTGGGTCCGGTGTTACAGGTGCACGGCTCAAATGTTTGCCCGGTTCCCATTGCTGGTCTCGGTAACAGGCCCCAGTCCGCAGTGATATTTCCATCCATGGTGAATCCCATGTGTCCACCGACGTCTTCGAGCAGAACATAGATGCAATTCTTGCCGACATGAAAGTAACCCGAATTCGTTGGCAAAGAATTTAAGGGTTGCCCGAAGTTCCAATTACCCATCGATGCCTGTAGCAGTGGGTGCAACGTATCATTGAACCAAACTGTAATATGGTCATCCGCTCGAACTCGGAACTTCACATCTACATTTTGATAGCCAGGCAACAGGCAATAACACTTCTTGAAGATGGTGTATGAGGGATTAATGTTGCTGGTTCCTGAAGCTGAGAGCACGGTGTTCCGCGCACTAATCCAGTCGGCGTTGGGTAACGGCAGCCACGGCGCGGCCGCAGTTCTCAGGACCCATGTAGTTGCCGGAGTTCCCGGAGGAAATGATGAGGCGATATTGATCCAGTAGTTGTCCGGTATTATTGATGAGACGCCACTTGTTGGTTGGGCCGACAGCGCCGGTATTGAGTGGTTATACCCGGTATTGAGTGGAATAATTTGGGCATTGGCAAGAATGTGGAAAACCAACAGAGCCAAAACCGCCGCCGGTAAATTCATTCTCTTCATTGTCGTCGTTTCTCCTTGAAGTCAATTTGCACGACTGTCAACTATTTCGTGCCTGCTTCTTAGTGACTGCTCACCTGAGAAACGTAACGCGGTCGCGATAAGTCTTCGCCCACGGCTCAAAACTGGACCAGGAACCTGCCTCTGTCATCCTTTCGGCTTTTGCGTTATTCTACTGCCCGAACTCTCTGTCCAATTCTGACCTCAACTTTGCCGGACGGTGAAAACGGAAATAACTCAGGAACACTTTGCAAGGTTTCTCGAGTGGCTCAGCCCTGACTCTGAGCGCGCGGGTGAGGAGTACGAACGCCTGCGATTTCGATTGTGCCGGTTCTTTTCACTGCGACACTGCCACTTTGCTGATGAGCTCGCCGATGAAACCATCAACCGCGTGATCCTGAAAAGCTCCGCTGAAGAAATTCAAAACAAGCTCGCATACTGTCTCGGCGTCGCTAAAAACGTCTATCGTGAATCGTTACGAAAAGAGCGAGCCCATCTGGATATCGACGAGGTAGACATCGCCGCAAACGCTCCGGTGCAACAGAGTTTTTCCAGCGAGTGTTTGGATAAATGCCTGGAGCAACTTCCCTCTGACAGCAGAGATCTCCTGCTGGATTATTTTTCAGAAAAGAAGCAGGAAAAGATCAAACTTCACCAGCTTATCTCCGCAAAACTGAAAATGACGCAGACCGCCTTGCGCATGCGCGTCATGCGCAGCAAGCAGAAACTGAAAACCTGCGTCGAAGAATGTATGAGCTAAAAAACGATCGTTACAAAACGTCGCTGTAAGACACTCCAAAGTAGGGGCGGCAAGAACAATGCGTTCATCCCTGAATGAAAAGATTGTGCGGGAGTATCTTTTGGGCCGAGTTTCAGACGAAACAACGCTCGAAGGAATTGAGGAGCTGTTGTTTACGGATGAAGAGTTCTGTTCGCGGGTTGAACTTATGGAAGACGGCATCATCAACGATTATGTGCGAGGACGCCTGAACGAAGCAGATGCGGAAAGTTTCACGGCGACGCTCCATGGAGATCCCGAAAGACGCGCCCGGGTGGAATTTACTGAGGCGGTGCGAGCAAAAGCACTGGCCAGGGATTTGATAAGGCCACAGGAAAAGGCCTCACTGATGGCGTCGTTAGGCGCGTTCTTGCGTCAGCCAAAATATGTTGGCGCGTTTGCTGTTTTGGTGATTGCCGTCATTGCTCTGGCAATTTACTTCAGTAGGAAAAGTAAGGATGAACTTGCCGAGCTGCGATCTATTTACCAGCAGGCGCGTCCGACTGAAACACGCATTGCTGAGTTTGGTTATGCGCCTTTGCCGCAACTCCGCGGAGCGCCTGAGCCCGGCAACCAGAACCAGTTGCGACGCATTGAAAACAGTTTGATCGATGCCACGGAGCAAACTCCGAATGCGCAGACTCACCATGAACTCGGCGTTTTTTTTCTCACTCAGCAAAAGTACGGCGACGCCATCACCGAATTCCAGACCGCACTAAAATTCGCAGACAACGCGAAGATTCATAACGACCTGGGCGTCGCTTATTTTGAGCTGGCAAGAAGTAAAAGCCGGGAACAAAGAGCGGAAGAGTTGGCGCGTAGCCACGAAGAGTTCACGAAAGCGACGGAGCTGGATCCCAGTTTGTTGGAGGCACTCTTTAACAAGTCTTTAGCTTTGCAGGAACTAAGCATGCCGCGCGAGGCGAGGAAATCATGGAACCTCTATTTGCAGAAGGATCCGTCGTCGCCGTGGGCGGATGAGGGACGGAAACACCTTGCCCGAATCGAAAGCGGGCAAGCGCGGTTCAAGACAAACGAGCAAGTGCTGTCGGATTTTCTAGCAGCCTTTCGCAATCGCGAAGAAGCACGCGTCAAAGAGATTCATAACGACACGAAGGGATTATTGAGCGGGCCTATGATTCCGCTACAGCTCTCCCGAATCTTTCTCGAGGCGAAGCAGCGTGACAATGAGACTGAGGCCCAAGAGAGCGTCGAGGCCATGAGTTACCTCGGCAATTTAGAGCAACAGCAAAACGGTGAGTCTTTTGTCTCGGAGCTGGCCAAATTCTACGCGCACGTCCGCACTAATAAGGTCGAACGACTGCTTCAGGCGCAAGATACCTTCGCCCGCGGACAAGAGTTCATTGAGAAGAAGAATACAAAAAGTGCGATTTCAGAATTTGAAAGTAGTCGAGACCTTTTCACAGAGCTCGGAGACGAAGGCGAAGCTGCGTTTGCTGAAACCTGGGCGGTCCAACTTCTGCCGGACATAGGAGAGGTTGCTGAGAGTCGCAGGCGCTGGTCAGCAATGATCGCGAATGCGGAAGCCAGAAAATTCATGGTGTTACTGCCGCCGGCCTACTATTGGCTCGGCATCGGCGACTATAACCAGAACCGGCTTTCTGAATCCGCCCGGAACCTCAAGACTGCTTTACGGCTGGCCGAAGCAGGAAACAACTCCTTCGAAGTCGAGCACGCGGAGGAGGCCCTCGCTCTGAATTATTCCAATATCGGTGACCTTGGACCAGCCTTGTTCTATGCGAGCAAAATGCTTTCCGAAGACTCGCTTTATTACGAGAGTATCCGCCAATCGCGTCGCAATCTGGGAACGCTCGCGTTCCTTTCACTCAAGCTGAAACTCCTTTCAACTTCATTGAGTTTGTCGCGCGAGCACCTGAGCATTACTCAGGAAAATTGGCTTGACAATAGCAGCCATCTTAACGACTCACTTCGGCGCCTGATTGATGCGGCAACTGCGAAAGAAGACTTTCTTGGTGCGTTGAAGTATGCCGAAGAATCGATGCGAATAGCGCTTGCTCACGAGTCAACCCCGGAGAACACGCGCAACATCGCAAATATTCATCTGTTAATCGCCGATCTCAAGAGTCGCACCAAAGACTGGAATGCGGCTTTGCTGAATTACGAACAGGCGCTCGATCTCTACAGTCGGTTTCCTGAAGTCACTAACAGCTTGTACCAGTCTCATAAAGGCAAGCTGTTCTGTTTCCGGCAACTGGATCGTAAAGAAGAGTTTTCTAATGAGCTTAAGATCGTCTTGAAGCTGGCCGACGATTATCGCGTCACAGTTCGCGAAGACGATTCGCGCCAGGCGTTCTTCACGAATGAGCAGGTGGTCTTTGATATGGCAACGGCTTTCGCCCTTGAGCAACACGACAGTCGTGAGGCGTTTGAGCTCGGCGAAGCAGCAAAGGCCCGCTCGCTGTTGGAGTTTGTGAAATCAGAAAAACCGATCGCCGCAGTCGAAAGCGACTATGCATCCGTTGTCAAATCTCTCTTGCTTCCGGAAATCCAAACGCGTCTCCCCGAACATTTGCAATTCGTTCAATATGCCGTGCTGCCTGACAAGCTTGCGATCTGGACCGTCTCGAAGACACGCTTCGATTTACTCGAAAAGCAAATTACGGCCACCGAGCTGGAAGATAAAGTCGACGCTTATCAGGCGCTGATTGCGGAAAAGGCCCCACCCGCAGAGGTCAAGCAAGCAGCACAAGATCTCTACCATCTTTTGATCCCATCAGATCTCGCACGAGACAGGCAGCTCTGCCTTGTACCGGACAAGTCTCTACATCAGCTTGCGTTTGCCACACTTGTTTCACCGGAGGGAAAGTATCTTCTTGAAGACTTCACGTTGTTCTATGCACCCAGTGCGTCTGTGATGGTGCTGGCCACCGAAAACGCGCAGCGACGAGAGCAAGTGAAAGATGAGCGTCTGCTCAGTATCGGCAACCCTGATTTTGATCGCGAAGAAAATTCTAATCTGCCTGATCTCGCAGACGCAGAGACCGAGGCCAGGACCATTGCCGCGAGTTACCGGAAATCAATGTCGCTGTTTGGAGGCGAAGCCACAAAGGAAGAGTTTCTCCGAAGGTTTGGCCGTGTTGAAGTGATTCACTTCGCCGGGCACTTTGTGGCAAACCAGCAATCACCAGGAAATTCAAAGCTGCTCTTTTCGGGCGGTGACTTACGCTCATCCGAGCTGGCTGCGTACAAGCTTCCGCTGGCGAAGTTGGTGGTCCTATCCTCGTGCGAGACCTTCCTCGAACGTTACAACAAAAGCGAAGGCGCCATTGGCATCGCGCGCACTTTGCTGGCTTTGGGTGCTCCGGTTGTGCTTGCGAGTCAATGGAAAGTCGACTCGGCGCCAACGAAGGATTTGATGATCGCTTTTCACCGCAATCGTAGAGAGAGACGGATGACGTCTGCTGAGAGTTTACGCCAGGCTCAACTCGAAATGTTGAGCAAGAGCGAGACCGCGGCTCCTTTTTATTGGGCTGCGTTTTCACTCTTCGGTGGTTATGCCAATTACTAGCGATGATACGTACCTGCCCAAAATGTAACGCGTACTACGCTGATGAGTCGTTGGCATTTTGCCTCGCGGACGGAACGCTATTGATAAGTCTGACTCCAGGCAACGAGAGATGGATTGAAGCGTCGCGAGTAATTGAAGAAAAGACGAGGGCGTCGATAAAACAGCGTCGTAAATTAATGTGGCGGCGTATTGTTGTGGGCGCACTGACAACCTTGACGTTAGCAATGGTTGTCTCAAAATCTTTTGTGGTGGAGACGATACCAGCCGGAACTATACCGCCGCTGACACAGTCTTCACCTTCTTCGCCATCATCGTCACCACCGGCATTAGTATCACTATCGTTATTGCCATCACCATCACCATCGCCATCACCTACATCTTCAACTTCATCATCGCCATCACATTCACCATCACCTTCAATCTCGTCGTCGCCATCAACATCCACATCGCCTGTCTACAAAATCAGCGGACGAGTGACGGATGCAGGTCAGTCTCTGGCCGGCGTCAAAGTCAGGCTTGAAGGATCAAGGGCCACCACCACAACAACGGATGGGAGTGGCTCTTATGCTTTCAGTGATCTGCAGGCAGGCGGCAGTTACACGATTACTCCCATCAGGGTGAAGACGAATTTCACGCCGCAGAATCGTTTCTTTAACAATCTAATGCAGGATGGATCGGCAGACTTCACCGGCATAGGCGAGCCCGATCCGCCCCCGCCCTCGCTTAGCTACAAAATCAGCGGCCGGGTAACGAATGCAGGCCAGCCTGTTGCCGGCGTCAGACTCAAACTCGAAGGATCAAAGATCACTTCAACAATGACAGATGGGAGCGGCTCTTATGCTTTCAACGATTTGCGAGCAGGCGGCAGTTACACCATAACCCCCGTCATGGCCAGGATGAATTTAACGCCGCAGAATCGCTCCTTTAACAATCTGACGCAGGATGGATCGGCAGACTTCACCGGCCTTAGCGAGCCCGATACGAAATCGACTTCGAAGTGTAACGAGGCTGACGAAAACCGCGAAAGGAAGAACATAAGAACCGCGTACGAGGCAGGATGGCTGAATAGTATTAGGGACGAACGTCTTAAGGTTATTGCCCGTAATGTGCGTGACGGTGAAGTTGCCGAAGCTACAATCGTAGGTCCGTTAGGTCTTCAGATTGACCTCTTCGAGGAGTGTAGAGTGGCCCATGTAACCCTCAGGTACGAGTGGCAAATCAACACCTTCTCTAACGGCAGACCAGCAAGAGCTCTGAACATCCCAAAGCAACGGAGACTTATCTGCGGCAAAGTTTTGGGCGGCTGGTTCTGCAAACAAATTTGATTTCCTGCTCGCGCGTTACGTCTCAGCTACAGATGTCACTCCAATCTGTAAGCTCTTAATAATCTCAACGATGGGAGAACATCATGTCTGTTTTGGAAAGTTCCGCTACTGCACTCATTAGATTTACCGGTCTGGGAATCGTCTGCTTCAACGAGGAACAGCAACGAGGCGAAATCGCAGGCATTCGCGACAACAAGCACGTCCTGACAGTAAAAATTCAACGGCCTGCTTATCAGGATGGCGCTGAAAAAGACGTTATCGTCTACAAAGACATCGCAACGTATGAAAATCTTCCGAAGGACGATGTGCAAATAGAGATTAAGGCCTCGGGTAATCCGCCAATTGCAGGTTATGAGATTTATCAAAACGGAGAATTCGACCGGCTTGGCTCAAGTGATGTCAATGACTTTCGCTGGCTCGTAAACATGAGCGCTCTGCACAACGGTGTCACAGCGCCAAACGCCACTACGAATCAACGCTACCCACTTACGAGAATCTACATCAACAACGGTTTGTTCTATGCCCACAAGCTGGATAGGAACCTGTTTTTTGAAAAGATAGAAAAGAACGCGAGCGGTTTGGAAAAACAACGCGAGGTTTTTGGCAATGTAGCGGAAACCATCGGTGTAAAGATTGAAGGTGAGAAGGTCGCGTTCACTATTCGCATCGGCGACCGGGAAGAAACACACTCGCTTGATCGCGTTGATGGTCTTCCGTTCAGAATCGAAATCAAGAACATGGATTACAACGCAAACGCCATCTACAGCGACATGCCTGACTACTATAAATATCTCTCCAGCCCGTCCGGCGATCAATTCGAATTAACTCCGATTGCCGATGAGGCCGGCGTTGAATCAATAAATCAGCAGGAATTCTGTCACCCGATCGTCGTGGATGATCTGACATCGATCGACCTTCTGTGAGCAAAGCAATGGCTCTCTTCATTCTCGATAAGCACCTGATCTGGTCCGGTCCCAATGCTGATGGCGGGATCAGCTTTTATTACTACTACGACGCAATCACCTGGATCGTGGGGGGACTGGCGCTGGCCTGGCTGACGTGGGTTCTCGTGAAGAGATATCTGCGCACGCGCGCGTTAAGACGTCCCCCGCGTCGCACCAATTACAGACTGCTCAAACGAATCGTCGAGATCAAGAGTGAATTGAGCCGGCGCTTTCTGCCCCTGGGAGTCTCAAACAATATTCATGCTGTTGGTATAGGAGTGCTTGGCGGCAGCGAACAATATTGCATTCAGGTTTTTGTCAATGATGCAAACCAGGAGCTGTGGGCCGGCTCAGGGGCTACAGTGCTTCCCAATAGCTATCGTGGTTTTCCTCTGGTATTGATTGAAATGCCGCGGGCGGGTTTCTTATCGGCCACGAGTGCTTATCCCAACGGTATCCGCGAACATCAGGAAGTAATAATTGGAGGAATCAGTGGTGCAAACACTAATCTAACCGGCCAGAGTGGGACCATCGGCTATTTCTGTACGCGCAAGAGTAAATTTCCGCGTCTAAAGGAGATTCATCTGCTCAGCAACTCACACGTGTTTGCCGATCTCCAGAAGGCGAAAGTCGATGATGGCGACTTGATCATGCAGCCGAGTCCAGGAGAACCAGGAAGCAACCGGCCCATTGGAACTCTGGTTAACTTTTCCACGCTGAAGTTTGAGGGGGATGTAACTGAGCCCAATCATGTCGATGCCGCAATCGCAAAGCTATGGGCACCGCAGCAGCACAAGGCACTGCTTCCGTTTATTGGTGCAGTGAAGGGTTACGTGGCAAAGAAGGACATCAAAATCGGAGAGGCTGCGTGCAAGTTCGGACGGACTACTGGTTATACTGAAGGACACATCTTCTCAATCTATCTGGATATTTGGGTCAGGTATGATCGCACACGGCAGTCAGCGTTTTTTCAGAACCAATTGCTGATAGAGCCAGCCTCTCACGCGTTCGAAAAATTTGTAGCTAAAGGAGACAGCGGCTCCCTACTCGTAGACGGAGAACAACATGCTATCGGCTTGATCTTCGGCGGCATGTCCGACGCGCCCGAAACTGCGCCAGTCCCACCCAACCCTGCCAGACCAGTTCTCGACAGACCACAAAGAATTGAAGGCTACGGCGTAGCGAACCCCATCAGCGACGTCCTCGAGCGGCTAAAGATTGAGTTGCTCATTTGACTATCATCAGCAAGTGATTTCATTCACTATTTGGACGGCATAGACTCCCAACAGACCCAACATTAATTGCCGGTGGCCAAACAGGCGTGGTATAAACATAGCACCCTTCTACAAATTTCCCCGCTGACAAGTAACGCTATATTTTGACTAGAAACTGGCTCGGCTTTGTAAGACTGTCCGCTGCAGTCAAAGAGTCAAAGAGCACAAAAGTTCGTTCGATCGTCAGTAGGTCATCATGTACTGTCCGCATTGTGGTACGCAGAATCTTCCCGAAACCAAGTATTGCCGCACTTGTGGACGAGACTTGCGACTGGTGGCGCAAGCAATCACGAAGAGCGTTCCTTTACTGATCGCGCAAAGAGTCGATGATGCAATAGATCGCGGCCGCGGAGGGTGGCGAAGTTACCAGCTATTTCGTGCAGAAAATCGTCGTCCTTACGCACAAGCTCTGATGGGCCTCAGTGCTCTCTTCGTAGTGGTGTGGATGCTGATGCTTGGTCACGGGAGTATTTCGTTCGCGAGCGGCTTTCTGCTTGTAATGACGGCGTCCCTTTTCTTCTCGAGTGTCCGAGAGTTATTGGCTCGTAACCGACGCAAACGTGCATTAGATGAACTGAGTAATATCGTTAATACAAAAGAGCTGATCGCGGACACAGACATACCGACCGCCAGCGTTACCGAATCGACTACTAGAGCTTTAGACAGCCGCGTACGGGTTAGGAGACGCGAACGTCTCGCGACTGATCGCCGCGATTAGAGTGAGTCGGAAGCGCGTTAGCAGTAACGCAAAAAACGTCAAATCTGTGACGCTTTTGACGTCTTTGACATTTACCATGCGGATTGTCCCTCGCAGATACAGCAGGCGTCTCACCCGGGCGCATAAACGTCACTACAAAAACCGAGCTAGTGTAGTGCGTCACAAATAAGGGAACAACGAAACGTTAGCGTCGTGTTAACCTGCAAGGAGGTAGACACGATGCGAATCGCAGCCGCAGTTGAGC
>Ga0208338_1000149_pt1 | contig 13531 bp, 9 predicted proteins | sample ForSoiNitrogNN91_FD_187858 | JGI IMG/M metagenome (GOLD analysis project Ga0208338, IMG submission 187858) | Forest soil microbial communities from Browns Valley, California, USA, that are Nitrogen fertilized - NN91 (SPAdes) | ecosystem: Environmental > Terrestrial > Soil > Temperate forest ...
TGGATCCGGAAGTGTAAATCGCGTAGACGAGATTTTCCGGCGTCACTGAGACACGAGGATTTTCGCGACTCTGCCCAGCGATCTCTTCGTCATCAAGACAAACGATTCGAGCATCTGTTCCGAGTTGCCTAAGACTTTTCTGCGTAATTACTATTGGAGTCGCAGAGTCTTCAAGGATAAAGCGCAGACGCTCTGACGGATACTCTGTCTCGAGCGGGAGGTAAGCGGCGCCGGCTTTTAAGATTCCCAGCAGCGCAACAACCAACTCGGCAGACCGCTCGATACAAACACCCACCAAAACATCAGGGCCTACTCCTGCGGTCCTTAGATAATGGGCTAGTTGATTGGCGCGCTCATTCAACTCCCGGTACGTGAGCTTAGTCTCCCCAAACTCGACCGCCACGGCTGTAGGAGTTTTCTCGACCTGTTGCGCAAACAACTCATGAACAAATCGATCTTCCTGGATGTTAGTCGTTTGATTCCATTCGACCAGGATCTGATCTCGCTCAGCGGCAGTTAACAACGGTAGCTCCGATATTTTGCGCCCCGGATCAGCGACGATTCCTTCGAGCAATACCTGAAAGTGGTCCACCATCCGCGCGATGCGCGCACTATCAAAAAGATCGACGTCATATTCCCACGTCGCTTTCAGTCCATCGGCTCCTTCAAGAATCGAAAGCGACAAGTCGAATTTTGTCGTGCCGCTGTGAACTTCCATTGGCGACAAGGTGAGGCCCGGAAGCTCGAGTCTGGTTCGCGTCGCATTCTGAAGCGCAAATGAAACCTGGAAGAGTGGATTGCGGCTCGGGTCGCGATCTGGTCTCAGCTCCTCGACGAGTTTTTCGAAGGGCACATCCTGATGGTTATACGCGCCGAGAGCCGTTTCTTTGACGCGTTTGAGCAAGTCGCGAAAGCTCAGATCTCCGGATAGGTTGGTCCGTAGTACGAGTGTATTTACGAAGAAGCCGATCAGACCTTCCGTTTCCGCACGCGTCCGGTTGGCGATCGGAGAGCCGATCACGATGTCGTCCTGATATGTGTAACGCCAGAGCAGCACCTTGAACGCCGCGAGCAAAGTCATAAAAAGTGTGACTCGTTCGTCGAGACTGATCTGTTTCAGGCGTTCAGTGAGTTCTGGCGATAAGTGACAGACCTGCTTCGCGCCATGAAATTGCTGAATCGCCGGACGAGGTCTGTCGGTTGGGAGCTCGAGTGTTGGCGGAGCGCCGGTGAGTTTCGTTTTCCAGTAGTCGATTTGCTCTTGAAGGACTTTTCCTGTTAACCACTCTCGCTGCCAGACGGCATAGTCAGCGTATTGAATCGGCAGCTCGTCTAATGGCGAAGGGTTTTGCTGAGCGAATGCGTCATAGATTTCGCCCAGCTCACGAAACAAAACTCCCATGGACCATCCGTCACTGACAATGTGATGAATCGTGAATAGCAGGACATAGGCTTCAGCACCGACTTTCAGCAAGCGCGCCCGCACTAATGGTCCCTGGTTCAAGTTGAAAGGCTGCTCCGCCTCTTCCTTCGCCAGTCGCAACGCTTCACTTTCAGGTTCCGGTAATGAAGCCAGATCGACAACCGGCATTTCCAACGTGAGACTCTTAGCGATCACCTGGACTGGACCAGTCTCGTCTATCGAAAAGGTTGTGCGCAGGGCTTCATGACGACGAACGATCTCCGCGAATGTGTTTTCGAGAGCCGTAACTTCGAGATCTCCCTTGATACTGATGGCGAGCGGGACATTATAAAAAGGACTGCCCGGCTCCAGTTGGTCCAGGAACAGGAGTCGTTGCTGAGCGAATGAAACGGGAAATGTGTAAGTCTGCGCTTCCATAGAACTAAAACTCTTCTCTGTGCAACCTCTGTGTTCTCTGTGTCTCTGTGGTTAAGAACCCGATCCACCACAGAGACACAGAGAACACAGAGGTTGCACAGAGAAACTTTAAGACTCACTAACCAAAAACGGAAATGCGTTGGTTGTTAGCAACACGCGTAACTTATTAATGAGCGTGAACCGGGTCTTTACTTCAAGCCCGTCCAAAACATCTCTGAGCCGTGTTGAACTATCAACCTCGGCGATGATTTTGCTGCACAAGTTATCTATGTGCAGACCGGGATAAGGCCGCAGCCGGTCACTCAAAACATAATTGCCATCCTCAGATCTGATAAACACTTTCTTCTTAGTACTGCTCCTTCTAAACTTCTGCTCGAGAAACTCCTCGCATAATTGTTTTTCCGACTTCCTCGGACGATCAGCGTCCGTTCGCTGCAGATAAAACCAAAGCATCGGCGATCTCTCCAGCATCAGATAATTCGAGACGGTCCAGCGCTCCGAATCAGGTAATGCGTCATAGAGTGTCTGCAAACGATCGTCATCAAACTCCAGATTCCACTGATAAGTGCGATTCGCAACATCGAACTGGTTGAGACACGGCACGAGCAGCTCGAGGTTGCAACTTCCAATCAATTCTTCCAGCGACGGCACGGTGTAACTATATTCGACTGGCTGGAGCAACGAATCCGCGAGCTTTGCTTCCGGGCAATCCTTATAGCTCTCGAGAAACTGGACCATGTGACTCAGCAGAGTGAAGCCGCCGATGATTTCCTGCGCAACCTGCAGCTCGCCTTCAAAGTTAGCTTCCGTTGTCGTGCCCGCGAGGATTCGGACCGCCTTCTGAAACGCAGTCGTTTCGATCCGGTGATAACGGTTGTAAACCATCAGCTCGAGGATACCGCTCGGCTTTAGCGCGCGGGAGAGCCGTGCAAGCGGCGCCTGCGGGTCGGCGTTATGATGTATTACCCCGGTGCAGATGATGTAATCAAACTCATTCTCAGACTCAAAATGATTAATACTCTCGCGTCTGAATTCCACGTTTGAGATTCCTAGCTGTCGAGCGTTGGCCGCCGATGTTTCTAAAGACGTCGACGATAGATCGGTGCCGAGGATAGTTGCGTTCGGAAATCGAAGCGCGGTGAAAATCGCCTGGTTAGTGCCGCAACCTGCAACCCAGATCCGTGGATTCGCAGGCACGAGTGAGTGATCCCAACTACCCAGACTCTGATTAAGCATGACCGTTTCAAACCCTGGATCCGTCGCAGCGTCAAAAGCAGACGGCCCCCAGGGAAATTGGAATCTTCTATAGAAGTTCGCGTTGAGTGAATCGGTCGACTCGATCGATCGCGCGAAACCAACATTGTCTTCGTCGTTATTCGGCATCACCTTCTCGGAATTGATCTGATAGGCTGTAATCCGCCTGTTCTCGCAGTAGCTTGAATACTACGCGCCAGCTCGGCAATGGTTGGCATTTCAAATAAACTCGCCGGCGACAGCTCCACGTTAAAGACACTGCGCACTTGCGAGATCACCTGCGTGGCTAAAATCGAGTCGCCTCCGAGGCGAAAGAAATCGTCGTGAATACCAACTAAATCGCGTCCAAGCACACGCGCCCAGATCTGCGCCAGTTCCGACTCTTCCCGATTACTCGGCGCCTCGTATGCGGCTTCAGCTTTCGACGGCAATTGGTCACGCGCTTCGACGCCGAGCAGTTTTGCGAGTCGCGTGCGCTGGATTTTGCCGAACGATCCTCGCGGAATCTCGCTTGCGAACAACACCTGTCGTGGAACTTTGAAATCAGCGAGCCGCTCTCGAGCGAATTCGCGCAGCTCTTTTTCAGTTACGACGCTTTGCGGTTTCAGCACTACGATTGCCGCAACTTCTTCACCCAGCACTTCATTCGGTACGGCGAAAGTCACAGCCTGGTCCACAGCCGGATGGGCCATGAGAATCGCGTCAACTTCCGGTGGTGAAATCTTTTCGCCACCGCGATTGATGATCTCCTTGATTCTACCGGTAAGAAACAGATAGCCATCGCTGTCGATAAATCCCTGGTCGCCGGTTTTGAACCACTCTCCTTTAAAGGACTCTTCGTTGGCGGCGGCATTTCCCTCATAACCTTGCATCACGCATGCGCCACGGACCACAACCTCTTCATCCATCACTGCGAGATCTACCAGTGTCGGAACTCCTACCGACCCAACCTTGCGTCTGCCCGGCGGCAGCGGATTGCAGGCGATCATTCCACACTCTGTCAAACCATACGATTCGATTACGGGAGCATTAAAGGTGCTCTCCAAGTCCTCTAAAACCGCTACCGGCAATGGCGCCGACGAAGAGCGTATGAATCGCAATCGATTCTGCGAGACATGTTCTTTTTCTTCCGCCGCGCGTAACAAGATCGCCTGATGAATACTGGGTACCGCCGTGTACCAGGTCGGTCGAAATTCGTCGAGCCAGTCGACAAACTTCGGTGCGTAGAATCCTGGAGGACAAACAATCCCGGCTCCGCTGATCATCGACGCCAGGGTTACGCCAACCAGTCCGGTCGAATGGAAGAGCGGCATCACGTTCAGGCAGAGATCCTCTTCGGTGAGTCCGAGAAACATCTGATTGTTCCTCGCCTGGTTGAGGATTTGGTCCTGAGTCAGAGGAACGAACTTTGGCGTCGACGTGGTTCCGGAAGTGTGCAGCAGCAGCGCCTGGTCGTCTGCTTGCGCGAAACCGCCTCGCTGGTTCGTCAGTCGCTGCCCACCCTCTAATTTAAAAACACCAGCGGCAGCATCTGCGATAGGTGCAAGCTCGATGATTGAAAGTCCCAGCTCGCTCGCGATTGCTTTCGCCGGTGAGTCGTTTTCCGAGTCGACAATCAACGCTTTCGCATTCAGGCGTGACATATAAAACTCAAACTCGTCAGCACGATAACCAGGGTTGAGAGGAACACTGGTTACACACGCGGCTGTGGCCAGAAACGCGACTGCCATCTCTGGTCCATTGTTGAGCGCAAGTACGACTCGATCGTTACGACCGATGCCCATTGAATTGAGCGACGCACGCACCTCTTCCATCTGAGCTAATAGCGCCTCGTAGCTTAACGGCAGACGTCCCGGCGCAGCGATCGCTACAGCGTTCGGTGCCCGCTCGGTTTGCGCTGCGAGATGGTCGTAAAGCGAGGCGGGTTTAGTTTGTGTTCTGGTTGATCCCATGTGAGCTTAGTAAATAACAACCGGCTGATTGTCCCTCGCGCTCTATTCGGTAAAACTCTTCGACGGTAAACCCGGCCGCGAGTGCGTCTGTAAACGCGGCGCGAGTAGCGTTACGCCATGCAACTGCGAGATCAGGATTCTGTTGCTGCAACACACCAATATCAGCCGGCACATCGATCAGCAAATGGTCTTGATTCACGAGAGCGTGTGTGCGGGGCGAGCCATCCGGAGCCATCTTGACGAGTGAGACATGTTGCTCGAGTTCTTCACGTGACGGTTCTTCACCTGCGATACGTTTTCTGACTCGTTCGCTTTCGAGAAACCAATTGACCCAGAGTCGATCAGTGCCAATGAAGCGGTGCAGCGCGCTCGACGTTTTTTCACCGTAGAAATTAATCCGGTATTCGTTTGCAATAACGCCCAGCTTGGTGAAGTTGAGGTAGGCGTTTGGGCTCTGCAGCGGATCGAACGTCCACGTGATGCACGTAAAGCCTCTTGCGAGTGCGTGCTCGCGTTGGGCCAGTTTCAGTTTTTGACCAATGCCATGTTCTCTGAATTGCGGAAGTACGGCGAGCATGTGTGAATGAAAAATGATGTGGCCATCGTGGGAGCCGACAAATCCGAAACAGAACCCAACCGGTGTTTCTCCGTCGAAGGCTCCGATCAAGACTCCACCCACTTCTCGAGTGACAATAAAGTTCATCAAGGGCATGGTGTCGAGATCATCCCAACCCCAGACGTCCTTCTGAAGTTTTTCCAGAGCCTTCATCTCCGAAATTGAGTCTATTTCCCGAATGATTATGGAGGAATTCATCACAGCTCACGCTAAGTATTGCTAACACACACCGTCCTGACAATAAGAGAAATGCGCAACCGCGACTGAATACCGGAAAACATTGTGTTTTTTGTGGCTTTACGCTTTGCAGCAAAGCTCGCGAAGCCGAACAAGAGCACAAAACTCTTGCAGAAAAGCTCGCGAAGCGAGCGACAGCATAAAGCCTGGGGCGCAAGCCCCAGGTTAGCGAGTATAAAAGCGAACGAGCCCGTGAAACGGGCGACAGTGCGGATCGTTCGGGCTGTCGACGCTTCGCGGGCTCCAATATTTTTTAGTGATCCTGTGGCTCGCGCCCCAGGCTTTATGCTGTCGCTCGCTTCGCGAGCTTAGGCGAGCCGCGCAAGAGAAAGTCGAAAGTGATTGCTTCGCGGATTGATTGTTTGCATGATAGCGACGAGGAGCAACGAAGATGGTTGATGACGACCGTGAAGACACCACGATTTATAAAGTAGTAGTTAACGACGAGGAGCAATACTCAATCTGGCCGGCCGATCGTGAAAACGCACTGGGTTGGAAAGACGCCGGCAAGACGGGCACGAAAGCCGAGTGCCTGGCCTACATCAAGGAAGTCTGGACTGACATGCGCCCCCTGAGCCTGCGTAAGAAAATGGACGAGGCCGCGAATAGTTAATTCAGCTACAGAGGACACGAAAAATCACCAATCACTTAGCTGCGGTTTTTTTCTTCGGGGGCCAGATGCCGGGTAACAATCCTCCGTGTCGATATCTCCAGAAAAATTCGCTGTAGCGGCGATTGTCGGAATTGGCATTCTTCGAATACTTGGCTTCTACGACACCATACACGCAATGATCTTCTGGCCTGGGCTCTAAAACTCTAAAGTTCCTTACCAAAGCCGCCGCCGCTGCCACTGTCCCGATTCCGCTATATCCAGCCAGGATAATCAACTTAACATTTTTGTTGCCGTCGAACGGATTGTTTGCAACGAGTACCAGACCACAATCTTTACCCGACTTTGTTTGCCATCTCAAATAATCCTGACTCGGTTTGTAGTCAACGGGAATGCGCAACTCTTCCAAAGCAATTCCATAGTGCCCTTTCATCTCTCCGAAAGCTGATTTGGAACATGTCAGGCTGCTTTCCTTTACTATGTTTTCGTTCATCTGCTTGGTATCATCAGGCCAACAGAAGCCGAAAGGAATTAGTTTGCGATTCTCTTCGGACGAATCGAACGGCTTGGCCCCGAATAATTTACTCACCAAAATCTCGCAGGCAAGATTCGACTTGGGCGATCCAATTACGATGCAGTTCTGATTTCGCGCTAGATCAATCAGTTGGTTTTCGTCTGTAAGGTTGTGATAAGTGAGCGGTTTGAATCCTGGCACTTCGTGGAGAAGGAAGTCTGTAATCCTATCCGTCGCTTTATGATCCGGTATCGCAAGTTCCATGGGTTCCTCAACGTTGCGTGAACCTCGGAGGAAGAGACATTCGCGCGTTTGCTCAATTGGCCCCCAAAAATCCACCGGCACGAATTCAAAGATCTCCGCCGCCTTCATATCCACATAGTCCGCCACCTTTTCGATGGCACCACGCCTGATGTGTCTCCAATCATCATCGAGAATCGACTCCAAGGTCGCCTTGGCGATGCCTAACTTGATGGCGAGCTCTCGAGGAGCAAGCTGATCCGCTTCCATCTTGTCTTTGAGAGGTTGAGATAGTTTGACTCGGAGGACGCGAGTGTTCATGAGTTGCGGAAGCTATCATTTCTAATGCGAACGAGACAAGTGCAATCGGCATATGTTTAGCCGAACATCGTTTAGCCACTCCCGATTTGGATTCCCACACTCTTTTCAAACGAAAACAAATTGATCATCTTAAACTGAACACAATAAAGGAGTTAGATGCAAGAGATCTTGCTAATTATGGATAGCTCTACAGGTTTTCGTACCAAGTTGCGTCTTGGTTCCGACAAAGCGACTAATTTTCGGTGGAATTCAGACCGTTGCGGTTTTCTTGTATCAGGAATGTGAATTGCAGTTCCCCGCACAAAGAAAGTCTGAAGCGAAGGTTGCAGTTCTTGGTTAGGGACGCCGCTGCCTCAACTCCAGACTTGGACGGATCTCTGAGGATTTTGTGCTCTGAGTCCTTTTGCCTGTTTATCAAAAGAAACCGAGAAGGTCAACCAAAAAGGAGAGGTCGAGTAATGCCAGAAAGCATTTTAAACGACTCCGGCTTTGCGGCAAGCGCCGCAGTAGAGCCGAAGATCGAAGGCAATGGACACAAACCGGTACTGACCTCGGATGATCCGGTGACCTCACAATCGGACTTCCAGGCAAATTTGCAGACAGTTGGCTTCACCCAACTCATTCAACAGACTGAAACGAGAATCAATTATTTCCGTATCGAACGAACAACCACGCAGACACAACGCAAGGCCATCCTCGCCGAGTTTCACGCACTCGGCGAAATTCAGGACGTGCCTGATCGGACGTTGCCGGGATTTGAGTCCATGACGCGCCCGTACGAGATGCAACTGGCTGTCGCCAAGCGCTATCGCGGGTTTTCGGTCGTCAGTGCACTCGCGGCGATCGTCTTCGGGATTTACTTCAGCGTCAACAGCCTGGTTTCGTCGTCGGTGCCGCTGTTAGTTGCTGGCTGTCTCGTTATCACTGTTGCACTCGGTTGGCTGGCCACCGGTCTGTTAACCGTATTCACCCACGCTCATCCGCGCAATCCCGCCGCAGAACGAACGCTTAACAAAGTTGTCTATGTCAGCGGATCACTGCTGGTAGCGGGATTGGTAGTTTTTGGAACTCTGCGTTTCCTGAGTGAGATGGATTCGTCGGTCCTGCTGCCGTTGCTGATCGTTGATATTGAACTGATGCTGATCGTCTGCGCCGGTGCTTTTGAGAGCTGCAGAAATCTCTTTGTGTGGTCCGGCGAACTCGATCAGCGCTTTCACGAACTCGGTAAGCGAGAAGCGGAACTCAACGGCAAGCTGGAGAGCGAAATCCGCATATTGGACCAGCTTAAGGAACGATTAACCAGAGTTACCTACAACGTCAACACTGCTAAGGAGGGAAAATGAAGTTTGTTTTACTTCTAGTCGCGTTAGTTGCTTTATCGCTGAGTGGCTGTGGGGTGAAGACTCAGGGACGGCCGGTAGTACCGGCCACCCCTTCTCAACTCGAGAACACAGCGCCGGCGATCGAATTAGTCTCGGATCGCATGTTTGAACTCATCATTGATTCAAGCGGTAGTCCCAGCAAAGCCCAACTTGAAGCAATGTCGCCGGATCTGATCGCGTCGCTGAGGTCACACGCTGAACGCATCGACGGAGTGGCCGTCACCCGCGTGGCGAACGGAAATCATCCCACCCTTACCGAGCGGCCCGAGGTCTTTTACTGGGGTCGTCTTGATATTCCACCATACACCGAACCGAACCTGGAAAATGCGCCAACCGACATTCGTTTCTTCGCCGATCGGCGTCGCCGTTATCTTATCGAAGCGAAAGATAAATACGACCGAAACAAGGAAGAATTACGACGTGAGTATTATTCCAGGGTCGACGACCAACTCGGCAAGCTGAAGCTGTATCTCTTACAGCGTCCAGCGGAGTTGGCACCCTGCACACGTTTCTCGAGTATTGTGCTCAGGATTGAGCGCGACGCATATCCGTTTCAACTGTTCCTTAGCGACGGATGGGTCGACTGCCCAGACGAACGAGGGCGCAGGTTGGCGCCAGCCAAGTTCAGGGGCAAGCTCGTTGTCCTGCAACTGGCGCGCGAACGCGACAATGCGCACTCGGATCGGGACATTCGGCAACGAGAAATATTCCTGCATGACTTATTTCCGGGAGCAAGCGTGCTGCCCGGCTATTCTGTGTCTGAGGCAATGGACCTTCTATTTAAGTAGTCCGGCGGTAGGGCTAGCAGATTTTAAGCCACGAATGACATCGATGGATCCAATCATCGGCGTTCATCCGTGGCTTTCGTTTAGGCGAGAGCGAGCTCCTGAAATACCATGCCGTTGAGCCGGAGCTCGTCGACGGCTTGTTTGAATCGCTCGGTTCCTAAAATGTAGGTGGGGAAGTTGCGCGGGCGGAACATGTCCATCTCAGCCGGAATCGAATCACGGCTGACGATCGGCACGTCAACCTTTCGGCCTTCGCGACCACAACTCTTACACGGCTCATCACCCGGCAGGAAAGAAGCTGAAGCCAGAGAAACTAACGGCAGTATCTCGAGCACTAACAGATCATTGACCTGATTTTTCGGGAGGCGCAGCTCCGGAGCAACAGCCGCCGGCATGCGAACATTCTTTGCGCGCAGTTGCGCATAAGCATCGCGCTTGATCAGCAGTGACCATGAAGACAGCCAGACGAAGTCGGGGAAAGGCCCTGAAGCAGTACCTGTAAGAGTCCCAAACTGAGTTCCGGGCGGCAACGGCGCTCCTTCCGGAAATCGCGGCCGGATGCGCGCCCTCAATCTTTCAAACTCTTCCAAAGACACAGGCCAGTAGCGAGTGTATTCGTCCGCGAACGGCTCATCAGAAATATCCACTGTCGGATATTCGATTCCGGTGGTGCCCCACGTCGACCCACACGTCGAACACTTTACTCCCGGTAATCCCCACTTGCTGGCTGCGTCGAGCTCGTAATCGTTCGCACTCTCATCCGGGTTGCAATCGAAGACTCTCATATCAACGCGGATACGGTACAACAGGAATTCCATCGAGACCAAATTCGTAGATCAGCTTGCCAGCATGTTTGTAGATCTCTTCCGGCGTGGCATTGGGATTATGCTCGAAGAAGTCTTTCCAGGCTTTGTTCCACTTACCGCCGCGCCCAAATCCTTTGCCACTATGAATGCAGCGGTGCACATCTTCTGCAATTTCCAGCGTGTACTTGTCTATATCGATCCCTCGCTGCGCAAACTTCCTGGCGAGGTCGGCAGCCTGTGGAAACACGTGATGAAAACGTGTCGCGCGTCTCGCAACTCCACTCGCATTCGCTACATCACCAATGAGCGGTATGGCTGCCGCAGCCGATAGACCCGCGCCCACGTAATCGCCTCGTCCCAGGCTGATGAGTCCATTCACCAGATCCAGCGCATCGCCGACTCCGGGAACAAACCCCGCGACGTCCAGCGCCATCTGCAGGTCGTCAAGCCAGTTACCATTCTTTTCCAAGCCTAAAGGATCGCTCCAGTTAGTTGGACCATTGCCGACGTAGGCATACAAGTTCGTATCACCGGCCTTGAAACCCATCGGGTCTTCACTGATAAAACGCTGAAGTCGCGGGTTGTAATAACGCGCGCGGTTGTAATAGAGGCCGGTGCCGTCGTTCTCGCGCCCGCCGTATTGCGAAGAATTGTTGCTGGCGCCGCTGGCTGTCGTGCCGCCAAACGGTTCGTAGGTGTATTGCGTTGACTGGTTACCACTCGCATCTGTGAGCGCGAGCGTAGAACCAAGACCATCAGTCAGGAAGTGAGTGGCGCCGGTCGCGTCTGTGCGTGTGAGCAACTGGTCCAGTCCGGCACTCAGGAAGTTTGCCGAAGGCGTACCGCCAACTTTTTCCTGAACGGAGTTCGCACCATCGTAAAGAAACTCAGTAGCAGCGCCGTTAATCGTCTTGCGAATGCGCCGGCCCAACGGATCGTAAACAAAACTGGCGCTCAGCCCCGGACCGGTCATCGAGCTCAACTGATTCCGCGCGTCCCACGTGTACGAGTTGGTGCCATCGCCAGTGAGATTGCCGTTGTTGTCGTAGGTCAGAGCGCTGCCGCCGCGCTGCGTTAGCTGATTGTTTACGTTGTAAGTTGACGAGGCCAACGTTGGCGGCAGTGCGAGTCGAGCGAAGCTACCGCCGAGTTGCGAACGCCGGCCCGCAGCGTCGTAAGCGTAAGTGAGATCGCCGAGCGTCGTTGCGCCTTGCTTGTAGGTAATGCCCGTGAGCTGCGACGCGAGGTTGTACGCATAATCCATGAAGACGCCGTTCGGCAACGTGAGTTTCGATATGCGATTGCCGTCGTCATAAGTAAAACCAACGTTGGTTGAACCTTGAGTGATGCTGGTGAGCCGATCGCCACTGTCGTAGTTGTAACTGACTGCGGTCTGGCCGGCCACAGTCATACCGGTCCGCCGATCGGCGGCGTCATATGTATATGTAACCGAGCCTTGCGGGTTGCTTTGCGACGTCAGACGATCGAGGTTGTCGTAACCGAGATTCATCGTTCCGGCAATCGTGTCGACCGTGCGCGTCAAACGATCGCCGGCGTCGTATGTGTAAGTGATCGTGCTTTCGTAAGTGGTGTTCTGGCCCGAGACCACGGCGCCATAACCGGCAAACGTCAGACGGTTGAGATTGTCGTAAGTGTAGTTTGTGACTTTGCCACGACGATCGGTGAACTTCGTCATGCTGCCGTTGCCGTCGTACACGTAACTCTGCGTGCGCTGTAACGCATCTTTGCGGCTCGTGAGCCGGTCCATGTTGTTGTAGGTGAACGTCGTGACGTTAGTCTTGGCGTCGGTAACGGTGAGCAGATTGCCGTTCAAGTCGTAAGTAAAGAGAGTGGTCGCACCGGTCGGGTCGGTGATCTTCGTTAACTGGTTTAGCGCGTCGTAGCTGTATCGAACCGTGTTACCCAGCGCATTGGTCATCGCGAGCACACGTCCGCCATCATCAACAAACCGCGACACGGTGCGGCCTTCCGCATCAGTCACACTCGACACAAAACCGGCCTGGTAACCAAAGGTCGTTGTGTTTTGCAGCGGATCTTTGACGGAGGTAACCTGGCCCTGAGAGTTGTAGAAAATAGTCGCCTGATGATTGAGCGCGTCTTTAACGCTCGTGATGTTTCCCTTCACGTCACGCCCAAACGTGGTTGTGTGGTTTAGCGGATCGGTGACGGTCGCCAACAGGTTCCACACAGGATCGTAGGTATAGCTTGTCGTTACTTGTTCGCTCGTCCCAGCCATGTTCTTAACGCTGGAGAGATTGCCCATCGTGTCGAAGGTGTACTCCGTGCGGCGATTCAGCCCGTCGGTCATGCTCAAGAGCTGATTCGTGCCCGCCTGTCGGGTGTAGGTGATGGTCTGTTGTTCGGGCTTACCCACCGGGAACGTGTCAGTCATGACGGCGCCGGTGGTATTGAAAGTCACGCGCCGCACGTTTCCACGTGGATCCGTAACGTCGGTTTGTGAGATTTTCCCGTTGCCTCCGAGCGTGTACGAGTACAGATAAGTTGTCGTGTCAGCCTGAGTCTGTTTTGTTACGCGACCGCTGGTGTCGTACGTGTTCGTCAAGAACGCGACCCCTTTGGGATCTGTGATCTTCGTCATCCGGTTTGACGTGTCGTAGGTGTACTGCGTGACTCCGCCATTCGCATCGGTCACCGTCGCGAGGCGACCGCTCGTGTCGTACGTGTAGTTGACGGTGCGCGCAATGTTGTCGCGTGCCTGTGTGATTCGATTCGACGCGTCGTAGGTGAACTCGATCCAACGGCCATTCGGCGAAGTGATCTTCGTGAGATTGCCGTTGTTGCGGCTCAGTATCAGTGAATTCCCGTTTCGATCGTGCATTCCCGTCATCGCCGCGAAACGTGGACCAATCATACCGTCTGAATCAGGGAAGTTGTAGACAGTTCCGTTTCTGAGCGTGAGGTTCCAACCACCGCCGTTCCATGCCAGTAT
>Ga0208338_1000150_pt1 | contig 13498 bp, 3 predicted proteins | sample ForSoiNitrogNN91_FD_187858 | JGI IMG/M metagenome (GOLD analysis project Ga0208338, IMG submission 187858) | Forest soil microbial communities from Browns Valley, California, USA, that are Nitrogen fertilized - NN91 (SPAdes) | ecosystem: Environmental > Terrestrial > Soil > Temperate forest ...
GAAACAGCGTCCAGACATCGTCGCCGTTGAACTTGAATTGCGCTTCGGTCGAATCCAGTAATCTGAATACTTGAGCGTGATTGATGCCGACGCCTTTCGGTTTGCCGGTCGAGCCCGAGGTGTAGATCACGTAGGCCAGGTTCTCCGGTTCTACCGTCGCCAACGGATTCTCTTCACTCTCACCGGCCCAACCGTCTTCCAAACACACCACATCAGCGGCAACTTCGCCCAACTGCTCTACTAAACTCCGCTGCGTCAACAGCAACCCTGTTCCGCTATCATCGAGCATGTAGCGCAGTCGCTCTTCGGGATATGCGGGATCCAGTGGCAGGTAAGCGCCTCCGGCTTTCAGCACTCCCAGAATCGCGACCACCATCTCCGTTGAGCGCTCCAGCAACAATCCCACTACCTGCTCTGGTCCAACGCCGCGCCGTCGCAGGTAATGCGCCAACTGGTTCGCCCGCCGATTCAGCTCAGCATAATTCAGTTTCTCTTCTTCATAGACCAGCGCCGTTGCTTCCGGCGTTCGCTCCACCTGCTCTTCGAATAACTGCTGAATACACTTGTGCGCGGCGAACTCCTGCTTTGCACTCCCGCGCGCGATCAGCTCCTGTCGCTCACCTTCAGTCAACATCGGCAATGCCAACAGGCTCTGTTCCGGGTCACGAACGATACTCTCCAGCAGCATCTCAAAATGCGTCGCCATGCGAGCAATCGTGGCGTCTTCAAATAAGTCGCAGTTGTACTCTAGTGAGCCGGCTATCGACGATCCGACTTCTTCCAGCGCCAGCGTCAGATCAAACTTCGCTGTCGGTTCTCCCACGTCATCCACTGCCTCAAATTGCAGCTCATCAACTGAAATCTTTCTCGAGGACGGCGAGTTTTGGAGAGTAAACATCACCTGAAATAAAGGACTGTGACTCAGGCTCCGTTCCGGTTGCAGGTCTGACACGATCCGCTCGAATGGCACCTCCTGATGAGCGTATGCACCGAGCATGTTTTTCTGTACGAGCGTCAGCAAGTCGCGAAAACTCATGTCGCCCGCAAGCTTCGTGCGGAGCGCAAGCGTGTTTAGAAACAACCCGATCAAGCCTTCAACTTCGAGTCGATTGCGATTCGCTATCGGTGTTCCAACTACAATGTCTGTCTGCGTGGTGTGGCGATATAAAAGGACTTTGAATACCGTCAGCATTAGTACAAAGAGCGTGACCCCTTCGCGCCTGCTCAACGCATTGAGCTGTTGTGATAAAGACGGCGAAAGAGCAAAGCACATGTGCGCACCGCGAAAACTCTGCACCGGCGGCCGCGGACGATCGGTAGCCAGCTCCAACAAGACCGGCGCACCTTCTAATTGCTCGCGCCAGTAGCCCAATTGCTGGTCCAATTCAGCGCCGCTCAGCCACTCTCGCTGCCATACCGCGTAATCTGCATACTGCACCGGCAACGGCGGCAAGCTTAATTCTTCACCTTTCAACTGAGATCCGTAGAGCGTGCTCAGCTCGCGAATGAGTATGCCCATGGACCACGCATCGCTGATGATGTGATGTACCGTCATCAGCATGATGTGATCTTCGGCCGCGAGCTTGAGCAGGGTGGTGCGAATCAGTGGTCCACACGATAAATCGAACGGACACTGGCTTTCTTCATTCGCGAGTCGCCGGGCTTCAATCTCCCGCTCGCTTTGCGGTAAGTGGTCCAGATAGACGACGCGCAGATCCGGTTGCGTTGACGGGCTGACAACCTGAAACGGCTGACCGTCTATGGTGGTGAAGTGAGTTCTCAGCGTCTCATGCCGCCGCACCATCGTTTTGAGGCTTTGCTCGAAGGCGTCGATGTGCAAAGGTCCTTTGAGACGCACGATGAGGGCGTTGTTATAAGCCGGATTTCCGGGTAATAGCTGGTCCAGAAACCAGAGGCGCTGCTGCATAAACGACACCGGGAACACACCGCGCTCGCGCCGGGGAATGATTTGCTTCTTAGAGACTTTCACCCCACCGGTCTTCAGGCGCAGCTCCAGCATCTCCCGCTGTTTCGGCGAAAGGGCAGCTATGCGCGATGCAATCGTCGCCATTAAAACTCTCCTTCGCTAGCAACGGCCGCAGCAGTCTCGACGAGTACCGGAATATTTCCGTCTACCGGCAGCTCCTCGATCTCTCGCAGTATTTCTTCCAACATCTTGTCGTCGTCATTCTCAGCGCGACCCTGAACGATCATCGCCGCCAGACTGGCGATCGTCGGCGTCTCGAAAAAGACACGTAACGGCAGCTCGGCGTCGAGAGCTTCACGCACGCGCGAGATCACCTGGGTGGCCAGCAACGAATGGCCGCCCAGATCGAAGAAGTTGTCTTCCACTCCGACCTGCTCGAGACCCAGCACCTCCTGCCAGATTTTCACGAGAGCTGTTTCATCCTCGTTGCGCGCCGCCACATATCCCACTCCCAGATCCGGCCGCTGGCCTTCCGGCTCCGGTAACTCTCGCCAATCGATCTTTCCACTGCTGTTCAGCGGCAGTCGCTCGAGCATTACGAAGACCGCCGGAATCATGTATTCCGGTACGCGCTCACCCATCTCTCCTCTTAACTGTTCGACCTTCAGCTCGCCTGTCGCTTCCGGAACTACGTAACCCACAAGTCGTTCTTCGCCCTCGCCGTTTTCCGTTCCGCGCAGTTGGACCACTGCTTCGCGCACTCCCTCGCAGCCACGCAACACGGCCTCGACTTCTCCCAGCTCGATTCGATATCCACGCACTTTCACTTGACTGTCTGCGCGCCCGAGATATTCGATGTTTCCGTCTGGTAAGTACCGTCCCAGATCTCCGGTACGGTATAACCGCGCTCCCTCCTCGCGGCTGTATGGATGTGGTCCAAATCGCTCTGCCGTTAACTCCGGACGCCCGTGATAACAGCGCGCCAGTCCGGCGCCGCCGATGTAGATCTCGCCGCGCACCCATGGCGGTACGGCCCGCCGCCACTCATCCAGCACGTAGATTTCATAGTTCGCGAGCGGCTTTCCGATCAGCGGCCGCTTCGATCCGTCCGCTGCTACGAGATATGCAGTTGCATCCACACAAGCCTCAGTTGGACCATAGATGTTGTAGATCCGCTTCCCTTCTTGCTGATTCTGTAGTTGCTGCCACATCGCATCGTCGATAGCTTCTCCAGCAATCAGCAACCGGTGTGGCGCCTGGCCTGAGCCGTCCAGCAACCCACTGCTCAAAAGCATTCGCAGTTGCGAAGGCGTGCAGTCAAAATTCTCGACTTCCTGCTCCCGTAGATAGCTGAGTAATCCTGGTCCATCCGCCCGCAGTCGTTGGGGAATCAGATAAATAGTTGCCCCGGTCAGCAACAACAGTAATTGCTGCACCGAAGCATCAAACGAGAACGAAGCATTCAGTGAGGCTCGCCGTCCCGCCAACGGCTGCGATTCATAGACCTTCGACGATAGCGCTGCCAGCAAATTGATTGGCGGCTGGTGCGTCATCAGTACCGCTTTCGGTTTGCCGGTCGAACCAGAGGTGTAGATCACATAGGCCAGGTTCTCTGCTGCAACCGTCGTGGCCGGATTCTCGCCGCTCTCCTCAACCCATTCACTCGCTTCAATACACAGAACAGCCGCTGACATTTCGCCGAATTGCGATACCAACTCTCGTTGCGTTAACAGCAACTCCGCCCCACTGTCATCAAGCATGTAGCGCAGTCGCTCTTCGGGATATGCGGGATCTAAAGGCAGGTAAGCACCTCCGGCTTTCAGCACTGCCATTATGGCGACGACCATCTCCGTCGACCGCTCGAGCAACAATCCCACCACTTGCTCTGGTCCAACACCACGGCGCCGCAGGTAATGCGCCAGCCGGTTTGCACGTCGATTCAGCTCCGCGTAACTCAGTTGCTGTTCTTCGTAGACGAGGGCCGTCGCTTCCGGGGTCTTCTCTACCTGCTCTTCGAATAGCTGATGGATACATTTTTCTGACGCAAACTCGCTCTCGGTGTCGTTGAAAGCCGAATACATCTGACAGCGCTCATCGTCATTGATGATCTCCAATCGAGAGATCTCGCCTTCCGGATTGGCAACGGCGCTGGCGATTAAGCGACGAAGCTGTTGGGCCAATCGCTCGACGTCCGCGTATCGATAGACGTCCGAGTCGTAGTCGATCGCGAGACGAAGAGCATCGTCTTTTGTCCTCGCGCCACGGAGTTTCAGAGTGAAGTTGTCCGTGTGTGTCAGCAGTTGATCCACAGTGAAATCCAGACCACCGTCGGAATAACTTGCCGGACGCTCTTCAAACTCGAAACAGAAGGGTACGAAAGACGTTTCTTCGGCCAGACTCATCGCCGCAAGCTGATTCCAACTGAAAGCCTCCTGCCACTCACGCGCCTCACGAGTTACCTCCTCGACCTGCTTCATTACCTCGCTGAATCGTGATTGCGCATCGACGTGAAACACGAGCGGCAGGTACTTCGTCATCAGGCCGAGGGCATGTTCAAGCTCATCATCCGTGCGACCATCTGATGCAGCACCCACGACGATGTCCGGTTGTCCGGTGAAACGAGACAACAGCACCTGCCAGCAAGCCATCAAGAATGTTGAGACCGAGCAATCGTGCGAGCTGCTTATCGAGGCGATCTGCGCTGACGTTTCCCGGTCGATCTCGATCGTGCTGATTCGCGGCGTGAATTCATGAGAAGGCTCTGCGAATGGAAGTTTCAACCTGATCAGATCGGGCTTATACCGCTTGCTCCAGAAGGTCTTGCCTGCTTCGCTGTCTTGCTTTTCGAGGAGCTCATTCTGCCACTCGGCGATGACGATGTAGGGGAGAGGCTCGTCAGTCAGCTCTTCGCCGTGCAGGCAGGCCGCATAGCAACGACTGAGATCGCGCACGAGGTTTTTCAGACCGCTCGCATCGCCACAAAGGGACGGCAGCGTCATCAGCAACAGGTGACTTGACGTACCTGTCTTGAACAACCAGAAACGCACGAGTGGTCCCTCGCTAAGATCGTCTGTGCGAGACTGCTCCGCTGCGAGAACTTCATCGATGGCGCTCAGATCAGCCTCGGTGAAGATCGGGACCGCGCTCTCGCCAATCACCTGGACCGGGAAACTCATGTCGTCGAGCTGATGAAACGTGGTCCGCAAAATCTCATGGCGGTTGACCAGATAATTGCAGGCGTCACTCAGCACCTTCGGATCGAGATTCCCTTCAATGAGAATTGTGCAATGGGCGCGGAACGGCCGGCTCGAATGAAGCTGCTGTAACGACCAAAGATGCCGCTGTTGTGGTGAGAGGCGATATCCAACGATCGACTCGTTGCTCATTTCTGTTTCTCCTGTTTCTTCTCTGCGTAACCTCTGCGTTCCTCTGCGCCTCTGCGGTAAAAGAAAACGAAAACACATGTAAACCGCAGAGGCGCAGAGGAACGCAGAGGTTACGCAGAGGGGATTTCTTAATGGACGTGGTTGTCTGTCTGTGCCGGCAGATCGAATTGATCGCCCGTCAATGGTTCACCCATGGCGGTGAGAATTTTTCGGGCACCGATGTAAGGCTGACGACCGTGGGCCACCAGCATGTTGTCGAGCATCAAGAGGTCGCCGGTCTGCCAGGGGTAGGCCACCGTTTCGTCGTCGTAAGCCTGCCGCAATTCTGCTACGACGTCATCTTCGATCGGTGTGCCGTCGCCATAATAAGTATTGAAAGGAAGATCCTCCGGCGAGAACTCCGACAGAAACATCTCACGCACCTTCGGCTCCAGACTCGAGACATGCCAGAAAGCCACGTGATTGAACCAGACCATCTCGCCGGTCCGTGGATGACGCCGCACTGCGGGACGAACTTGTCGCGTCCGCAACCGGTCGCCGCCTTTCCACTCACACGTCACACGCGCCGAACGACAATATTCTTCAAGCGCCGCCTTATCATTGACGCGAAATGTGACTTGCCACGGCAGACTCAATCCATCACCAAAATTACGAATCAGCATCCAGCCCTTCTCGATAAACTTTTGCCTGATGCGTGGATCGATCCGGTTGAAGACGCGACGCACGTCGGCGATCGGTGTGGCGCCTCCAGTCTCTGACGGCGTGACGGCAAAGAAAAAGATCTTCATCGGCCAGGTGGTCACGTAATTCAACTCGTTGTGCAAAGCGATGGACTGTTCGGCCGGGTATTCCGTCGAGGTATAGATCTTTCCGCCAAGCTCAGTGCGCGGCGTAGCGCCTTCCATGTAGTTCATGCGCGGCAGTGAGATCGCCTCGAGAAACTGCGCGAAGTCGCTCTGTGTGTGCAGGTCGAAACCGCGGAAGAGAAAGCCTCCGTGCTTCATCAGATTCGACTCGATAAATTCAGCATGACTTCTGGCCCATGCGAACAAATCGACCACGCCGGACATCTGCGGCTGGATGACGAGCGGGACCGTCCCTCCCTCATACAAAAAGCCTGTCTTGATCAACTCCGGCTGCTTCAGGCTGATCGGTTTAGGCCGCGCCCAGCTACCTTGCCTGCGGGCGTATTCAAGCTGTTTGCTCATGACGAAGCTCTCCTTTGATGGCCACCATGCTGACGGGCTTTGGTATGGCGTTTCTGAGTGACCCACGCTTGGCTTGTTTGAACGCTTCTTTCCTGGCGATGTGATGCTTTCGATCAGCGTCAGCGAGGATCTGTTTCAGTCTGCTCATTCTAATGTCCGGATCGTCCACGACGCTTTGCAGCAGCAGCTCAAAATTTTCCAGCATGCGGGCGATTGTCGTGTCGTTGTAGAGCACTGTGCTGTAAATCAGCTCGCCATAGAGACGATCGCCGATATTCTCGACGTGGAAGGTCATGTCGATCATGTCGAAGTTCTTTGCCGGGATTCCCGAAGCAAAGCGCTCCATCTTCAACTCTCCCACTTCCATTCGCGTCTTTGGCGCAGCCTGATAATCGAATATCACCTGGACCAGCGGCATACGATTCGGATCGCGCTCGGGCATCACTTCCGCGATCATTCGCTCGAAGGGAAGGTCCTGATGCGTGTAAGCGCCCAAAGAAACCTCACGCACCCTTTGGATCACCTGTCGAAACGTGGGATCGCCCGCGAAGTTTGAGCGCAGCGGCAGCATGTTGACGAAGAAGCCAATCAAGTTTTCTGTTTCGCTGCGATTGCGGTTGGCGATATTGCAACCCACGATCACGTCCAGTTGGTTGCTGTAATGAGACAAGAGAGTGCTGAAGGCAGCCAACAGCAGGATGAAAGGAGTCACAGACTCCTTATGGCCCAGGGCATAAACCTGACCTGACAATTTTAGTGATGGCTTAAAGCGGCGGAGGGCACCCTCGCTGAGAAACGTTGTCGAAGTTGGCCGCGGCCGATCGGTCGGTAAGTCGAGCAGTCCGGGCACTCCCGAGAGTTGCTCCTTCCAGTACGATAAGTGCTCCTTCAGAGCTTCGCCTTCCAAACCTTTCCGCTGCCAGTAAGAGAAGTCTGCGTACTGAATCGGCAGCTCCGGAAGCGGTGAATCTTTTCCTTCCGAGAACGCCGTGTAAAGCGTGACCATCTCGCTGATCAATATCTTCATGGACCAGGCGTCGCTGACAACATGATGCATCGTCAGCAGCAACACGTGATCTTCGTCGCCGAGACGTATGACACTGGTGCGCATCAGTGGTCCGCGGGCGAGGTCAAAGCCTGTTGTTTCTTCCAGTATTGCTAAGCGGCGTGCTTCGGTCATGCGCTCGGCTTCGGGCATGTCACTCAAGTCCGTCACCTTCAAACTCGTGACTTTGAAAGGCTCGATGACCTGCACCGGATAACCATCGATGTTTGCGAAGTGAGTGCGCAAACTTTCATGGCGACGGTAAACTTCAATCAGACTCCGCTCGAGTATAGTCGTATTGAGCGGTCCTCTCAGTCGTACGGTGGAGGCCATGTTGTAGAAAGCGCTGCCGGGTTCCAACTGCTCGAGAAACCACTGTCTCTCCTGCGCGAATGAAGCGCGAATTTGCACGTCGCGCGAGACGGGCTCGAGTCGCAGCGAGCGTTGGGGTTGATCGGTTCGGGTGGAAGCTTTCTTCCGCAGCCGCAGCGTTAATAACGCCTTCTGCTCGGGAGTGAGATCTGAGAGGCTTGGACCATTGCCGTTAGAGGGCGTCGCTGTGCTCTGCGAATTGTTTGTATTTGCTTCCGCGAGCTGAGGCTTTGGTTTCAGTTTAAGCAGATACTTCTGGAGTGCGGCGACGTCAGTGTTCGTCACAAATTGCTGCGCAACTTCGCGCGCGTTGGCTGCGTGTTGGTTATAGAATTCACGATCCGAAAGCAGCCGGCGAAGCGCGTCGAGCCATGGCTGAATATCCTGCTCAGGAATCTCCGGAATCGGGAGCATTCTGTTGTCGAGCTGCTCGCCCGATCCTTGTATGACGCGCACGGGCAGTAGAAATTCCGTACCAAGCTTTGCTTCCCTATTGCCGCCCGAATCACTTGCGATCACTGGCAGTCCGCGCAGCATCGACTCCAGGATGACTCTCGACTTTCCTTCCGGCCACAGTGATGGGACGAGAATAATTCGCGACTGACGGTAAATCTCATCGATGTTCTCAGTAGGTTTGAGCAGGTGTATGTTGGGAACCTGCTTCAGAGCGGCGAGGTCCGAATCCGTCGTGCCCCACGTGGGCACTGCCGCAAACTGAACCTCGGGCATAGCGCGCGCCACCTCGCCAAAGATCGCAAGCCCTTTCATGGCGCAGGGATTTATCATCGTGACGAATCCCTGATCGAAACACCCGTAGTTTGGAAACGGTCCTTCGCCGTAAAAAGAGATCGGCAGCACCACAGGATCGCAACTGCTCCACTGCCGGATGTAATCGGCGACGTATTCGCTCACGGCCACGATGGCGGCGCATTGCTCCAGCAATTTTGCTCGGGCCGGGCTCGGGAAAAAGGCATTTGGACCAAAGGGAATGAAGGAAGTGGTGCGAGCGAGGTAAATCACTCGACCCGGACATTGCTTGTGTGCAGCGTCGAGCAGGTTCTGTGATGGATCTTCGGTCGAGACTAAGGTCCAGTCCGGATCGAATCTGCGAAGTTGGTCCATCAGGTAGTTACGCAAACGCGACTGCTCGAGCACGGCATGAACCTCAACGCCGTTGAGCGTGAAGATGTCAACGCCCGCTTCGGAAGAGACCGTCATTCCGTGTGACTTCATCAGCTCGAGCAACTGTTCGTGTGTGAGCTGACTGGGCGTGCTGAGAGCCGGTACCACCACCAGCACGGAATTATTTTGGACAAAGCTCTCGAGCAAATACCGGTTGCTCGTGTTCGCACCGCCGTGAGTTGGAAAGTAAGGTAGATTGGTCGTTAGTAAGATCTTCATTTTTGCCGCTCCGGACTCGAAGTTGGTAGTGCGTCTTCTCTGTGCAACCTCTGTGTTCTCTGTGTCTCTGTGGTTAACTAATTCAGAGTAATAACTTCACCACAGAGACACAGAGAACACAGAGGTTGCACAGAGAAGAGCGATTGACAAAGCACTTCAGGATTAGGCCACTTCGGCCTCGAGGAAGGCTGCTAGTTCATCGGGTGAGAGGTCTTTTAGCTCCGCGATCATGCGGGCGATTTCCTCCGGGTCCTCTTCCGCCACTTGCAACTCCGAGATAGTCGTCGCCATCTCGGCGATCGTGGGAACATTGAAGAGCGTCCGTAACGTGAGCTCTACTTGAAACACTCTCTGCATTCGAGTTGCGATCTGAATCAGCAGTAAGGAGTGACCACCCAGCTCGAAGAAGTTGTCATGGACTGAAATCCTTTCGATGCGAAGCAAGTCGCGCCACATCTCTGCCACTTCTTCTTCAACTGGACCACGCGGCGCCACGAACGTTGTTTCTGCATCAGGCCGGCTAAACTCAGGCCGCGGCAGCGCACGCCGGTCCACCTTCCCATTCGGTGACAAAGGTATTGCCTCGAGCGGGACGAACACCGCGGGCACCATGTAATCCGGCAGCTTCTCTCTCAAGTATGCACGCAACTCGTGAGTCGAGGCCGACTGCTCCTGCATTACTACATAAGCCACCAGACGCTTATCACCCGGCGTGTCTTCACGTGCAACCACGACTGCCTCGCGCACGGTGGGATGGACCATGAGCGTAGCCTCAATCTCGCCGAGCTCAATGCGGTAGCCGCGTACCTTCACCTGGTCGTCGATACGGCCGAGGTATTCGATTATGCCGTCGGGTGCATAGCGGACCTGATCGCCGGTCTTGTAAAGCCGCGCTCCCGGCTCATCACTGAACGGATCAGGAATGAACTTCTCCGCAGTCAGCGCCGGTTGATTCGCATACCCGCGCGCCAGGCCCACACCGCCGATGTACAGCTCTCCAGGCAACCGCGCGGGCATCGGGTTCAAATGACGATCGAGCACATAAATCTGTGTGTTGGAAATCGGGCTGCCAATGGGAACCGTTCTTCGTTCACTCGCTTGTGTGCACGCCCAACTCGTGACATCTACTGAAGCTTCGGTCGGGCCGTAGAGGTTGTGTAGCTCAGCATTTGAATGCTCAAAAAATCGCTGCTGCAACTCGAACGGCAGCGCCTCGCCACTGCAAATCACGCGCTTCAGAGAGTCGCACTTACCCAAACCTTCTTCATTCAGAAAGATCTCGAGCATCGAAGGCACGAAGTGCAAGGTTGTAATCTTCTGCTCGGCAATTAACCTGACTAAGTATGCAGTGTCGCGGTGACCACCCGGCCGGGCGACAACCAGCCTCGCGCCAGCTACCAAAGGCCAGAAGAATTCCCACACGGAGACGTCAAACGTAAACGGAGTTTTCTGCAAAACAGCATCGTCTTTGGTCAGACGATACGTGTCCTGCATCCAACGCAAACGATTACAAATTCCCTTGTGAGGGATCATGACGCCCTTCGGCCTGCCCGTTGAGCCCGACGTGTGAATGACATAAGCGACATTGTCGATCGTCGCCTCGTTCACAGGATTGTCAGTACTCTTCGCGGCGACAACATCCCAGTCAGAGTCAAGACAAAGAACCTGGGCGTTCGTTTCCGGTAGTTTATCTTGCAAATGTTTCTGCGTGAGCAAAACCGCAGACTGTGCGTTTTCCAGCATCCACGAGAGACGCTCGACCGGATACTCAGGATCGAGTGGAAGATACGCGCCACCAGCCTTCACGACTCCGTACAACGCGACCACCATCTCCACCGAGCGCTCCATCAATACGCCAACCGCGGTGTCTGCGCGCACGCCCTTGTCCTTTAAATAGTGGGCCAACTGGTTCGCACGCCGGTTCAACTCTTCGTAACTCAGCTCCGCTCCTTCAAATACCAACGCCGTGTCGTGCGGGCTGCGCTCGACCTGCTCTTCGAACATCTGTGGCAACGTTTGCCAGTTCACTGCCACTTCCGCCCCGCGACTCCACTCGCCCAACACCTGCTGCCGCTCTCTACTCGTGAGCAACGTCAATTCTGAGAGCTGCGCTCCAGAGACAGCCTGCTCGAGCACTTTCTCGTAATGCTCCAGCATGGCCCTGATCGTCTGGGCATCAAAAAGATCGGCGTTGTAGCTCAGTCTCGCAATCAGCTCTGGTCCATCGCTTAGCTCGAGTCTCAAATCAAGATTTGTTGACTCGCTCGCAATTTCCAACGATTCGAATGTTACCCCGCCCCATTCCTGCCGCTGCGGCTCACTTCCGGCCGCACCGAACATCACCTGGACCACCGGGGCATAACTCAGATTTCGGTTGGGATGAAGCTCCTCAACCAACTTCTCAAACTGCACTTCCGCATGTGCCTCTGCCGCACTCAGCGCTTCGTTTACTCTTTCGAGCAACTGCACAAACGTCGGATTTCCTCCCATCGCCGTGCGCAGCACTAACGTGTTGCTCAGCGGTCCGATCAGTTTTTCCGTGCCGTGCAGCCTGCGACGTGGCTGTGCGACTCCGACCACGATGTCGTTACTGTCGCTGTACAGTGCGAGCAGTAGCTGCCATGCGGCCAGCAAGGTCGTGGCAAACGTCACTCCGGCCTGCGCACTCAATGACTTTATCCGCTCACTCAGCCCTGCCTGCAACCGCAGACTCTCGCTCCTGCCTTCGTAACTCGGCATTGCCGGTCGAGCCCGATCTGTCGGTACCTCCAACAGCGGTGGCGCATCTTTCAGCAGCTCCTTCCAGTAGCTCAGACCGTTGGTCCAGTCCTGCTCCTCCTGCCAGCGCACGAAATCTTCGTATTGCATTTCCAACGGCTGAACTCCGGAACCGTCATAGCATTGGCCCAACTCTTCTATCAATACAGTCAGAGACTCCGCATCTGCGATGATCTGGTGTACTGTCAATATTAGATAGTGTTGTTCTGCGCTAAGTCTGATTAACACAACTCGCAACAACGGCCCGGTTGCGAGGTCAAACGCGCGAGCTGATTCTTCAGCCAACACTCGCCGCGCTTCCTGCTCCTCGTCTAAATCGATGAACTGTATTCCCACTTCCAACGCCGGATAGATCGTCTGTACCGGTTGATCGTCTTTGGTGGCGAAGGTCGTTCGCAACATCTCCTGCCGTCGCACGATTTCGCGCAAAGCTTCTTCCAACGCCGGCGCGTTCAATGGACCATGCAGCCGTAGCGCACGCGTCAGCTTGTAAGCCTGGGCGCCCGGTTCGAGCTGCTCCATAAACCAGAGACGCTGTTGCGCGTGTGAGAGCGGCGCCATTCGCACCTGATCATCGTCCGGCCTCTCACCACTGAGTATCTCGGCCAGGCCAGCTACTGTCGGCGACTCGAATAGAGCCCGCAGCGGCAGTTCTTTCTGAAACTCATCTCGCACCTGAGAAACTATCTGAGTCGCCACTAGTGAATGCCCTCCAATCTCGAAAAAGTTATCGTGAATACCAACCTTCGTAAGACCAAGCACACGCGACCAAATCTCTGCCATCATTCGTTCTGTCTCGGTGCGTGGTGCAACATACGTGTCCTCTGAAATCTCCTGGACCAGATCTGGAACCGGCAGCTGCCTGAGATCCAGTTTGCCGTTGACTGTCAGCGGCACGCTCTCAATGAAAATAAACACTGTGGGAATCATGTATTCCGGTAGAGTCTTTTTGAGATGGTTGCGGAAGTCGCTGTGCTTGAGTGGCTCTTCGGATGACGGGACGACATAAGCCACGAGCCGCTTCTCGCCGCCGCCGCTCTCTCGCGCCAGCACTACCGCCTCTTGCACCTGGGCCATTGCTCCCAACGCCGCCTCGATCTCACCCAACTCGATCCGGTGCCCGCGGATCTTCACCTGCTCGTCCGCGCGTCCCACGTATTCCAAATCACCGGCAGCGTCCCAGCGCACCAGGTCTCCACTCCGGTACAACCGCGCGCCGGCTGTTCCGCTGTACGCGTCACATATGAACCGTTCGGCCGTTAGTTCAGGGCGGTTCAGATAACCACGACCGACTCCGCCGCCGCCCACGTACAACTCGCCCACCACACCAGTCGCCGCTAACTGCTGCCGCTCGTCCAGCACATACAACCGCAGATCACTC
>Ga0208338_1000151_pt1 | contig 13325 bp, 17 predicted proteins | sample ForSoiNitrogNN91_FD_187858 | JGI IMG/M metagenome (GOLD analysis project Ga0208338, IMG submission 187858) | Forest soil microbial communities from Browns Valley, California, USA, that are Nitrogen fertilized - NN91 (SPAdes) | ecosystem: Environmental > Terrestrial > Soil > Temperate forest ...
GATTGCTTTCGCTGCCGCTGCTGCTTCGTGTCCCATCTATCTCAAAGACCTACGTGCCGATCTTCAAATCTACAAGTTGCTTCGTGAAACGCGATGTCTCTTCGTCGAAAGCGGGCGTTAGGAACGGCGTGCCCTTCTGGTGTCGCGTTCCAAATTCTTGATATTCGGCATATTCAACGTTCGTGCCCACCGTTGCTTTCAGTGGCCCCTTGATCTCAGTCGTTATTGAGCTCCGCAGTACGCCGGTATCGACTGGAGCCAATGTCTTAGCCTTCGCTTCAATAGCAAATGCTGTTTTGCGAACGAGTTCAGAAAGCGCCCTTTCGATATTGATCTGAATGCGCGGTAGATTGTTTTTTGACTGAACCGGCATCAGCTTTCCTCGAGAGTCGCCAGCACCTTAATTGAGACGCCTGAGTTCCGGATGATGCCCTTCACTTCAAAGGTATGGGCGGATTCTTCTGCCCGGGCCGCAATGGCGATCCGATCCTCTGGTTTGACGTCAGTACCGATGGCAAACTCGAGCGCGTAAGCAGTAACACTGCCAATCTTCAGAGCGCGGACGTACTCTTTCGCGTCCTTGCCCGCCGGCTTCCATGAGCAACCAACATTCGTCGCCACGTTGGAATAACTCGGTGAGGCTGTGCCGTAATCGCTGAGCGAAGTTCCCGGCCGTGAGATGGTCGCGACATCGGGAAATGAGTTTTCAAGGACCGAATTGGCAAGAGCATTAACGGAGTTGATTGCGATCGAAAGTGTGCCGCTCATGCTCGTGTAACCCTTCCACCGCCACTATTCACCATCAGATTTCGCAGCAACCGTCTGGCTTCGGCTGGGAGTTTCCCGACTGAGCCCTGAGTGAACTGTTTGATCTGCACTGTGCCTGTCGACATGAAATCAACGTTGTCGAGGTAGTTCTCTTGAAGAAAATCAACACGCAGAAGTTCAAGAGCCGTGAGGTACGTTGCTTCTTTCACGAGTCGCGGGATTGAGGCTGAACTGTATTCTTCCCCGTCTTCGTCGATCACTTCCGTCCGCGGCCACTTCAATGCTTGCCCGCCCGTGGTCTTTGTTCCAAAGAACCGCTCTTCGTCGATTCGCCGCGTTGCGGTAACTAGCGCTGTCGACTTCTGCGCGTCTGTGCGCGAGTTCCCTGAAGCGTCCTTATTCCAGTTTCCGTTGTCGCTTGCACCGACGCGGTCAGCGAAATAGGTCTCAGCTTCAGCGAGAGTGACGTAGGAGTTATCTGCGGCGCCGCCTGGCGTGTGAGTAAGGGCCACGCGGCTACCTCGCAATCAGGTGAAGCATAAGGATCCGATCCGCGCCTTCGCTTGAACCGGAGACGAACTTCATAAAGCGAACGCCCCAGAAGTTCACCGGATCAACCGAGTAGTAACCAGACGCGCTGACAGTGAACGATAAGGCTGATCCGCCTGAGGTTTTTAATGCCTTGAACGTGCCACCAGACTGCGCTGCTACCGTGAAGGTCATGGCTGTGCCGGTGAGAGTTCCAGGGGTCTCAAAACCAACGAGGATAAAATTCTCTAGGTCAACTTCAGCGGACGATGTTCCGCCGCTCGAAATTGTGACCGACTTGGTGATCACTCCGCGGCCTGACTGTAGTGCGCCCATTTACTTTTTACCCTTACCCTTGCGCTTCGGTTTCGCTTCGCCTTCGTTCTGCTTAATCGGCTCAACAGGACGCACTGCGGGCTTCGTGGCTTCACGAACAGTCCGCAACGCTTCCAGTTGGAGTTGTGCGCGCGTTTTGATCATTACGCGGTCATCAGTCCCGCTGCGCGCAGTGACGCGAGGGCGGCGTTTAACTGCGTGCGGACCGCCCCAACGTCAACGCGAAGTGCATTCACTTGCGCGGCGATGTCGGCAAAGTTGTTTTTGCAGTCTTCGATATCCGCGACCACTTCAATCACCTTCTGCGTGATGTCAGAAGCGTTCTGAGCCATCACAGCAACGACCGCGCGCAAGGCGTTATGCTCTGCTTCCGTAGGATCTTCGCCGCCCGTTAGAGCCGCAGGAACAGACGTAGCCGCGACCGTGTCGTCGTGGGTGCCTGAAAGACCGCTCGAATCCGTGAGAGTGGTGAGACCACCGACAGCGGTGATGGTGGTATTCGCTGAACCGCCAGAGTTGTCAGTCAGCGTTGCGGAAGTCAGCGCTCCAGCATCCGCAACCGCATCGGCGATCGCCGTGCCTGGGGAAAAGTTCTGCCACTTCGTACCGTCAGAAACGAAAAGCTTGTCTCTGCCAGTAGCGTTGCTGGTGGCGCCGAATGTTCCCGCGGTTAAGCTTGTGAGAGTTGAGTTGGCGGTTATCGCCGTGGTGAGAAACTTCCAGTTCTTGTTTCCAAGTGTGATCGTGCCGTCACTATTAACTTTTACTTGCAGACCGGAAATGAAGTCCTGAATTTTATTAGCCATCTTGTCTCCTGGCGAGGATCATGGCCCGCCTGATTGTGAGTGAAGAGAGAAGGGGCGACGGGTGAAAGCGCCGCCCCTTAAGACTCGCTACTGGAGCGAGATAGTCGGATTACTGATCAGCCTGCGCCTGGCACTTCAAGATCACGCCGGCAAGGTTCTTATCGGCCGTGACGGCCTTGTCCCAGTTCGTACCGGTTCCGACCGCCGAGCTGTCCGGGTTCGATCCACCGTTCTGAACGTCCCAGCGGAAACCCTTCAAGCCAAGGTTGTAGGCGTATTCGCCCTGCCATCTCAGTGTGAGTTGCTCATTACCCGTCACGTTCTCGACTTCCAGGTCAAGCTCTTCGCTCTGCTCGACGTCCACCGCGCCTGCTTGCAGGCCAACGATGTAGTACGAGTCGGGGGTGTCGCCAGTGACGATCAAGCCCGAAGAGTCCGACACGATGATCGGGATGCCAAAGCCTGCGATCTTGTAGGCCTGAATCACATCACTTGAAACGCCGGGAATTTGGTCCGCAATTGACTGCACGCCGAGGTCGTAAAACGGGATGGAATGCATGACGAACGCTTTAACGCGATTCGCCTTATCGCCCAACAGCGACAGAGTCCTGAGAAGATCAGTGTGATTGGTGGTCTTTACTGTCGCCGAAGTGATGTCACGCTTCAGAGCTGACACGTTTGCAAGAGCAGCAGCGACGGCGCTCAAAGACGTGTTGACCATGTCTTCCGCCATTGCCTGGCCCATTTGCTGGCCCAGCACGAAAGACATTTCGCGCGGGTTCTTGCCGATCATCTTAAAGGCTTTTTTGGCCTGCTCAATCGGACCCAGCCGGCGGTGCAGTTTGACCGACACGAATTCGTCCTGAGTGATTGCGGTGGGAGTGACCGAAGAAGTCGAGGTCGTGTCTTGGCGAGTCACCAAACCCGAGATGACGTCGAAGAACGATTCTTTGTGATAGTCGCCGCGGCGCTCCATCGTGGTGAGACGAATGGCGCCATTCGAGGCCGCATTGAAAACGTCGCCGTTCTGCTGAAGAACTTCAGTGACGCCGCCGTTCAGCTCGGACTGGTAGATTTTGAAGTCAGATGCTTTTCCGATGCTCATGTGAGGTTACGTGGTCTTTCTGGGCTCAGTGGCCCGGTGAGAATTGGTTTTGTCACTCGGCTACTTCGCTAATTTCTTCCATTCGTCGTAGCCGTGCTCTCCGATGAACGATCTTTTCTCGTCTTCGGAGAAGTCCTTTTGTCGTTTGGACGACCGTGCCCCAACATTGGCCGGGGCTCCACTCCCACTCGCGCCTGACGCGGCGTAGAACTTGGGTCGCTTTTCGCGGTACAGAGTTGTAAAAAACTTTTCGAGCGTAATTTCAGTCGGCTCGCCGTCTTGCAGCACTACCGGTTTACCGTCTTCGTTCAAGTCGAAGAATGACGCGGTATCCAACAGAACTACTTCCATGTCTTCGGCCAAAACACCGGCCTTCAAGGCAGCGTCCCGGATTGGCGTAGTCAACTCGAAGCTGCGAAGCTTCTTTTTCAATTCCGCCTTTTCCGCTTCGTGCGCCGCGTTATCCGCTGCACGACTGTCCTTTTCACGCTTCAGCGCCTTTTCATGCAGGGTGTTCAGTTCTTCCTTGCCCTTACCCTGATCTGCCGGTGGCTGCTTGTCTTTGTTTTCGCGCCACTGCTCGATCTCATCAAGATCTTCATCAGCAAGTGCGTCGAAACGCTCGTACCGCTTGTATTTGTCTTTGAGCTTCTTTTCGTTTCCGATCAGCTCTGAGTTTTTCTTTTTAAGACCTTGGACCGTGCCCTGAGTCTTGATGTCAGCGTATTTGTCGGGGTCAAGGGAAAACTTCCCGTCCACTTCGACGTATGCGCCGCGAATTGATTCATCGACCGAGTCAATCGAATCAACGGTGATTTCAACTGGCATGTAAACTAACTGGCTCCTTTGCCTGGCATCGGAAGAAAATATTGTGTGAGGGATGCGGCGTGAGGAACCGCATGTCTCGACGTGGAGCATCCTGACGGAGTTAAATTGATCGCTTGTGATTTGTGTTATTCAGGTAGAATGAAAAGCGTGAGTTTGTTTACTTTTCTTCACCGAATGTTCGACAGTCCGCGCTGCGACATGATGGCGTGTGAGAATCCAAAGCATGGCCGCGTTCACTTCCAGAAAGGCACAGGCGTGCCGTACGTGCCTAACAACCTGCTCGTGCAAGCCGTGCTCGAAACCCCCGCAGTGCGAGCATTGCAGCGGCTTGGTCGCATTGGTTATTCAACGGATGCTCTCGTGAGGTCGTTCGCTCCGAAGTGCGAAGGATGCGGCGGGACTGGCACGATCAAGAGTGACGGCGGCGCGCGTCCGTGTTTCCTTTGCAATCGTGACGCTTTGACCGCTCCGGTCTATCAAGCAGGTGGGCCCTGTTAATTGTAACGGGACAAGTTACAGATGGAATTTTACCAGCCTGAATGCAAGATTGATTTCCCCGCATTGCTCCGTGAAGCGATCATCACAGACGTACGCTGCCACGGCTTCGCTGAACGCTGTAGCTTGCAAATGAGCAGCGCGTTCGTCGGCTGGGATCATTCGCAGATCGACAACTGGTGCGCAGAACATAACCTTGTAATCATTGCTCGCCATACGGACGGAAGGATTGTGATTATGCGGGCGACGCGCGAAAACCTGGCGGCTTACGGCATTGACACGCCGCAAATATCTCACGCACTTGAGAAGCAAGGCGCGATTCTCCGTGCAGAAGTTGAAGCAATGGACTGGCCAAAGGTAATTGGAGAATGAAGGTTTTCGTCGTTGAGTTTGGCGCGTACTCTGATCGCTACGTTTACGGCGTCTTTTCGACTGAAGAGCGTGCCCGAATTGCGGCAGCACCAAACGGAGACGTTACTGAGTATCAACTTGACGAAGCCTTTGATCTTTACGACAAGGGGCTTCGAGCGTTCGACGTGGCGATTGCTTACGACGGAACTATCAAAGGGATTAGCAATCTGGACTACCGCGCCGGAACATCAACGCAGAGCCGTTTGCTCGCGAGTGGGAGCTATGCAAACTTGAGATGGGACAGTCTTAGCGTAACCACGTGGGCCAAAGATGAACAGCACGCCGCTAAGATCGCAAACGAGCATCGCGCCGAAGTGATCGCGGCAGGATGGAATGGCGTGGATCACTTCTGTCTCGCTACGCCGCGCGTTTCTTAATCATCTTATACAGCGGTCTAACCTGATATGCTCCGCCCCAGTCTCTATCTCTCGTAAGGATAACGAAGTCATCTAACGGGGTGCCTTTCGCATACATTTCGTAACGTGAAGGCCCGAGGATAGTCTGCTGTTGCTCCGCTGCAAGATTCCCGAATGCAACCGAACCGGATTGCAGCTTTGTTTTCACTCCACGAATACTCGGCACTGATGTGCAGCGACAAGAAACGTGTGAAGGAAAGAACGTTTTTGATAGCGGGAAGAACTGACCGTGCAGCGCCCAACAGGCGGCACATGTGCGTATCGAGAGAGTTGAGATCCAAATCCATCCGTCGAGCACGTCATCATTCGCCGCGTATGTCGCGAGACTGCTTTGACGATACGCTCTCATGCTCTCAGTCCTCGCGATCGCCAGCGCACGCCATCTTGGCATGTCAACTGCGCTTGATATTTCTCTCGCAATGACTCGCGGCCCTTTTCCAGCGCCGAGCCCTTCGATCAACTTCTCTCCGATGTCCCTAGCCGCTTCTGATCCAAGCTTCTCAAACAGTTTATCCAACGATGATCCGTCCTGCAGTGCGCCAACTAATTCTTCAATAGCTGCATTGGGTAAACGAACAAACGTAAGGTCCACGTCTGCGGCTTGAATTAAACTGGCAGCATGTGATTGCCCGAGACTGATCGCTTGAAACTGTTTGGCTTGAATGTACTGTGAGGCAGATCGAGAGAATCCGTTAATCTGTTCTTTAGCCCGTGGAATGAGTTGCTGATACCTGAACGATCTTCTGAGCCAATCCCTATTGACCGTCTTCCCGGCTCGCTGCGCGGCTTCCATCTCACGTGTTAGTTCTCGGAGATCTCTTTCAAGTCGCTTTGCAATCTGTTCATACGCAGATGAAAGCTGAGACAGCATTTGCTTATCGCCGCGTAGTACATCGGCGCGAAATTCGCGAGCGGTTGTGATGATGGAAGACACTTAACGCGCGGCGTTGAGAGATATGAAGGTCTTGCAGTGATCGCAGTAGTAGTCACGATCTGGATACGGCTTGCTGAGCGTGTTGTGACAGACGAAACACGGGGGGTGCGATTTTGGTTGGCCAATCCTCTAGGATAACCCCGCTATCTTTTGTCGCTGCCGCGCGATTAGCTCTTGAGCTTGGGAGATTCTATCTCTGCGCTCTTGTTCGTCCCGTTTAAGCGCGAGCGCGAAATATGAATCAGCCTCGTCCCTCGTTGCCACATTGCGAACGCGATTGCCGCTGAACGATACGCTGTCCTGCGTCAACAGGTCGCGCGCTGTCTGGGCCATATAAACGGTCGCAGGCATCGCGGGCACTTCCTCGGACGGGGGTAAGGGTGGCGTAACGCGCCACGGTCTAGCGCCGAGCGCAACAAACGCGAGCAAAAAAATGGTCGATGCGAGGACGGTAATCATCCCACGCATTATAGCGTCACAGTGATAAGCTTGGGTGTCCAATATGCCAACCCTCACAATACCCACACTCATACGCTTCCAGTTCGCTGCCGTGTTTCTGTTTCATCCACGGCGCGCAGCGCGGTTTGCTCGCGGCCGTAGCGCACCTTCTCTTTGCACGACTGGTCCTCGTGCGTCTTGAGCAGAATCCGAACTTTGCCGAGTTGAAACAACCTCATTTTCTTTCACTTCGATCCCGACACATCGTAGCCCAAACGTACGTTTCATAGTCTTGAGAAAGCCGTTAAGGTCCGCGCGCTTCTCTGCGTCGTTCGTCGAGGGTGTTTTTAATGTAACCACGTAGATCGTCATTTCAGTGCATCACCCGGTCGCCCTTGTCGTACCAAAGGAGAGACGGCTTTTGCTCTCGCATGTATTGACTTCGCTCAACTGCCAGTGCGTACACGTTGCTACTCAGCCTCTCAATCGTCTGCGCAGCTCGCTTCCGACAGCGCACGAGATAGACCACGAGGAGCAATTGTGCCACGGAAAGGGCAGCGAAAGCGCCAGCAATTACAGCCAACAGCACAACGACTATGATCACGGCGTAGACTCCATTCCGGCATCAAACTGCTTTGCGTTCAACTCCATCTGCTTCTTCGCGGCGGCGTCAAGTTCAGCCTGTTCCTTATCCGCATCAAAATCCTCCGGCAGCTTGTCGGCACGCGCCATCATTGCCCAAACTGTACGGAGCGACATCTGACCGCGTTCGTTCATCAGCGAATACTTGTCGAGCTCTTCTGGTGACAGTGTAAGGGCGTTTTCATCCACGCCCAGGCTGATTGAGCCACCGCGTTTGCTCTCGCGATCAGTACGCGCAACGCCTTCCATCTCTGCCATGATGTCAAACAATTCTTCAGCGCAGTTCTTGGTAGAGCGGACCATCTTGCCGAGCTTCGAGGTCCGTGTCGTATAGGCAAGCAGCGATTCAGTAGCGGTCGTTGGTACGCGGTGATCTTCCTGAACGAAGTCGAGCCCCTTTGCTACCAACCGCTTTTGCAGCATCTCGAGATCTCTCTCAAGAGACGGAATCGAGTCGCCGTTGACTTCGAGGAAATACGCTTTTTGACCTTGGCCCACATACAACACTCGATTCCCGCCGAGCGTCTTGTCTGAGTTGTCGTTTGGATCGCCTTCAATAACGAGGGTAACCGCGCACGTGTGGTGCTGAATGTTCGACTTGTCGGAATACTTTTGATAGTACCCAACAACAATATCCGCAATGCCCTTCAGCGGCGGGCGGGACACAAGGAAGTCCTCTTGTTCGCCATAATGAACAGCAATCGGCAGGCGTTTGAGCGGTACGCCCGCTCTCGTTCTAATAACATCGCTGTCGATCATCACCGGCCGCTTTGCCTTTGCCGCAAAACGTCCGAGCGCGTCACGATCGGTTTCCTGCTCCTCCCATAACTGCCAGGCGGCGTCTCCGTCTTCATTAAGCAGATAAACTCGCCAGCGCATCACTTCCTGCTCGCCAAACAGTCCGTCCGGAACGGATGTACATTCTCGGAACGTGATCTGAGCCAGAACGGTTTTGCCGTTAATGACTGCCTTCTGCCAGTTCAGTGCGTCTTTTGCTTGCCTGAGACAGAGGTAGGATCGCGCACCGCTCTTTTGCTCGTCGGCAAGATTCCGGATGTTTGGATCTGCCGGCGGGCGCTCGACGACTACAAACGAGTGGCCGTAAAAGCCGTCCTCGAAGAGTCGCTGCAGAAACACTTCGAGATGCGAACCTGCGTTGTCGATGTTTTCTGAATACTTTCTCACTAGATCCGGAACGTCGTCACCGAGTGTTGGCGATTTCCGGAAAACCAGACCGCCTAGGTTGATTTGGCAGTCACGCGCATCCTCGAAGAAAAGAGAACGGGCCAGCCTGACTTTGTAGTCTTGCGGATCTTCTGCCGGTTCCTTTGGCAGATACACTTCGCCTTTTGCGCGGATCGGGTCCTGTCCACCCGTGACGTCGGTCCACAGATCCCACGCGGGAGACATACGGCAATAGGCTGCGTTGGTAAAGTCTGGCGAGTTCTTTAGATCTTCAGTTGAGGCCATTCGTGTGAGGTTCTTTCGTGAGGTTGAATTGCGTGTATTACACGTATTGCACGTACTACGTGTATGACATTCCTGCGTGTACTACATTCTGAGGCGTCCAAAGGTGACGGGCTGAGTTCCAGCCAGCTTATTGAATGCATCTGAGCCGGCGTCTACCTGATCATCGTGTGTTCCGGTTGGAAAGGCCCGCAGTTCTTCGATAAACGCGCGATTCCACGATCCCGCGACAAGCCGGACGTTTCCCACGTTTACTTGAGCCGCAAAGTTGAATGCTCGGGTTTCTTTGTCGCCTGAAATTGGTTCTGCTTGGACCGGAAAGCCGGCGAGCATTCGCGTGAGTTGCTGGGCTTGTTTCTTTCCGGCCTGACCGGGATCTTGCGGAAGTGAGATCTTGATCGCGTTTCCGTCCGTCTGCGCGGTCTGCTTGAGTTCTTTTTCAACCGTATCGGCACCCCACTGTCCGCGGCGAACGTCGCACACGTACCAGATGCGGTTTTGAGGGGCTTCCTGCGGATTGAAGCCGAGTAAAACACCCGCGGTGAAGTCTCCCGCGCCTTCCGTCGCCGCCAAGTCCCAACCGCGGCAGAGTCTTAACCCCGCAGGGCGGACGGGAAGGATGTCGCCAAACTGCGCAACCTTGAAAAACGATCCTTCTTTTGCGTTGGGCCTACCCTGAAACTGCGACAGCCACACAAAGCCGTTGTGTTGCTGCTCTGCGTACCACGCTTCTGAACGTCGAGGCGACAAGTATTCGCCTTCTGCTCGATTCAGAGGGTCAGAGTAAACGCGGCCAGTCTGCGGGTGAACGTATTCGCCATCTGCGATCGCTGTGTATCGAATGAGTTCCCATTGATCCGGCTCTTGTGCCATTAACCAGCCGGCGAGATCGTTTTCCGTATATCGGTGAAACATGACGACGACATTCGTGTCGTCATTCAGGCGCGGCTTGGCTGTGTCAGACCAGAATGCGTGGACCTTTCCATTGATGATTTCTGAATACGCATCCTGTGGAGAAGCATAAGGATCATCGACGATTAAGGTGTCGGCGCCCTGGCCGACGAAACCGGTTTGCAAGCCAAGCGCTTTGAACGAGGGCTGCGAGTCGCGCAGTTTCAAACGCGATTCAGTTGACCACTCTTCGGCTGATGACAAGCGCGGGACAGTGAGACCGGCAGAGGGAAATAACTCGCGGTATTCTTCGGACCACATGAGGTCACGAACAATCCTGCCAAACTTCGTGGCGTGCGTGATGTTGTAACAAGCTAGTTTGATTCTATGTGTCGGCTTTTGACCGAGCAGCCATGCCGGGAACCTTTGTGAAACGATAATCGATTTACCAAACTGTGGCGGAGCCGCGATGAGGATTCGGCGGCCTGTAGTCGTCGCGAGTGATTCCAAGCGTCGACACAAGTCCATTTGCCAGTCGTCGAGAGTGTGTCGCGTCGTCTTCTCAACAAACTCAGCCATCCGCGGCGCGGGTCCGGCAGCGCTCAGCCGGGCGCGTCGACGTCTTTCCCGTTCCGCCAAGAGGGGCAGCAACGGGTCAGCGGTTGGCCTTTGCAATGAGAGATTCAAGTTCTTCGTCTGTGAGGTTCTGAAGCTCTTCTGGAGTTAGATTGAAATTTATGTTCGACTGCTTCCCGTACACCGTATCGAGGATTTCCCGGATCGCCGTCACGTCGCCGCGACGCGCGCGCGCAATCAGCGCGGTCATAATCTGCGTCTCGAGATCTGCGCTTTCTTTCCGAAGCGTGACCGGATTTGTGAAATCACAGGTCTGCTCAAGTAGTTCTTTCAGCACCGTTGACCGGTTGCGCGTGCCCTGTGGACGCCCAGCCGGATTACCACTTTGCCCAGGCTGAAACGGTGGTTTCAGGTTCGCGAGGCGTTTCACCTTTCCGTCGCTGTTCTTTCGCTGTTGTTTGGGCATCAGACAGTGACTCCGGCCGCACACGTACCGCACGCGATTTGAATTGAAGCTTTCTCGATTCTCGGTTGCTGTTTGGCGAGTTCGATAAGCTTCCGAACGTTCGGGTGAACCGCGTCGACTCCGTAGTTTGCGACTACTCCCAGAAATTCACTGACGTCATGATCTCGCATTGTGAGAACCGGTCTGCCTTCATCGTCGAACATTGGTTGCTGCTCTCTGTCTGTCTTCTGTGCGAGGTGGTAGAGCTCGTGTTCGACGAGCGCGCAGAATGAAGCATCGTCCAGAGTTGCCGCGTAAGGCGCGTACAGCCAGATCCGGGCCTGCGGGATGTCGCCGTGAAGTAAGCACAGGTGGTCAATGCGTTCGGTTCGAGCCCACGGCTTACCGTTCACCTTGACGATCTCAGCCATGCCGGCTACCGGCATCAACCCGTCCTCGTATTCGACATTTGTCCAGATTGCCGCGATGTTGGCGGTGCGAAGGTGCGCGTGGTCTTCGTTACATAGTTCTCCGTCTTCATGCACGAAGGTGTTCATCAGCCACTCTTGGAGATCGACTGAGGGCTCAATAGCTGAGCCTGGCACGGTGAGTTCTGGTGAGGGCTGAGGTCGAATCACTGTCGTATACCCACTTGGCTGCGCGTTACAAAGAATTCAATGCCGCAACCATCCCACGGGCAGACAATCGCTGGATCGCATGACCATTCCCCGCGCTCATTATCGGTCGTGATGGTGAAATCATCTTTGAGCAAATCCGTTCTCTGACGACAGCGAGGGCAGAGAATTGTTTTCAATATGTTGCTGTCTGCCATCGCAGAACGATTAAATACATTTTCCCCTTTTCCACGAAGGGCATCACGGAACTAACTCAAACTCTGCAAAGTCGCCGGCTAAATTTCGTTTGAACCGATATCGCTCTGCCCATTGCTGGTCCAGGATGGCGTTCTGCTTTGCCTCTCCGCTTGGCCATGCAACTTTGCGCAGCGTTGGCTTTGGCGTAGGAGCGGGCGTGGGCGTCGGTTGCGGCGTTGGACTCGGAGTTGGTGACGGGGAAGGTGACGGACTTGGTGAAGGCGAAGGCGAAGGACTTGGAGACGGTGACGGGCTCGGATTCGGGGCGACGGTCACTCGCAAAAACTGCGACGCCACATACCCATCAGCACCGTCAATAAAATCGACGAAACAGTAGACGTTTACGCTTGCGAGATCCTGCTGACAAGCGCTGGCCGTACCACGCTCTCCGACCTCCGCAATGCGAAGCACGGTCGTATCTGCCGCAGATGGAAGGTCACGAACGTTTGCGCGACTAACGATCTCAACCTGACTCCCAGAAGTAATTGAAGGTGGAGTCGGGCTCGGCGTTGGCGTTGGTGATGGGCTTGGCGTCGGTGTCGGAGTTGGTGTTGGATCCGGAACTGGTATCGGCCCGTTCAGGTGCGCCAACAACTGATCCATGTCAACGCCGATATCTTTGCCGTCTGTTCCGCCGCTCTTGAATGGGCTACTCCACAGCAGTCCATAGTTTCCGTTCGCTGGATCTGCGAAACCTACTGCATCGATGTTGGGCGGATTGAAATTACCGGGAAATGTGTCTAGTGATTGACGCTCCGAAAGCGGGCCTGCTGGAGCGCCAATCATTGCATTCTTGTTCCACACGTATCCCGGAGTACACACGTTTAGCGGCCCATCCAAGCAAGCATATCCGGAGTCGTCGCCTGTGCCCCAGCCGACGATGTTGTCTGTGAATTCAAAACCAGTCAGCTCGTCAATGCCAGCATCAGCAGGTGAGTTCCCGTAGGTCACAATTCGGCCAGACTGCAAGATTGTGTTGTGCCGAATTCGAACGTTCTTGCCGTAGGTGCCAATGAAAACTCTAGGCCTGAAACCAACGGAACCTGAGTTGTCAAACTGGCCATACATCAAGTTGTTTTCGAAAAGCAGGTTTTCACTCTCAGTCGACAGTTGTTCGTTGTCAAAGGATAGCGTGTAAAAACCGGCGCTGAATTGGGTTGCGAGATTGTTGGTGATTCTCAGCTTGCGGATTGCGGACCACGGCGCGCGGCCGCCTTGGTTTCGGACCGTGACTGTAAATCCGGTTCGACCATCAAAGATGTTTCCATCAATCAGACACGTATCACATAACTTGATCTCAAAAAATCCTTTTCCATCCGTGCCGACATTGTCGTACCATCGTTTCGGCTTGTTGATGTAATTGTGGG
>Ga0208338_1000152_pt1 | contig 13008 bp, 11 predicted proteins | sample ForSoiNitrogNN91_FD_187858 | JGI IMG/M metagenome (GOLD analysis project Ga0208338, IMG submission 187858) | Forest soil microbial communities from Browns Valley, California, USA, that are Nitrogen fertilized - NN91 (SPAdes) | ecosystem: Environmental > Terrestrial > Soil > Temperate forest ...
TGGAACGGCGGGGGCAAGCCCCGCTTCCTAACTTGTTCATTTCTCTGACTTGTTCTATTGAAGGAGTCAAATCTTATTTGCTGTTTCTGATAATCTCACTTCTGAGTGTTCATCCGTGGCAAGGTCAGCCCATCGAAAAGCCTCGCATCGTCGTTTACAAACGCGAACGTAAACTCGAGCTTTACTCAAACAAAAAACTGATTCGCACCTATCGCGTCGGCCTCGGGTTTAGTCCCGTTAACGACAAGGTACGCGAGGGCGACGGCGCGACACCTGAAGGCGACTTCTACGTCTTCGTAAAGAACAACAAGAGCGCTTACTATCTGTCACTCGGCATCAGTTATCCAAACGTGGAAGACGCAGAGCGCGGCCTGCGTGACGGCCTGATAACTACGGCGCAGTACAACGCGATTGTCGAAGCGCACAAGAAGAAGACCGCGCCGCCGCAGTACACAAAACTCGGTGGCCTGATCTACATTCACGGAAACGGCGCGAAGAGCGATTGGACATGGGGCTGCATCGCGTTGGAGAATGGGCAGATGAAGGAGTTGTTCGACGCTGTTTCAGTCGGAACACCGGTGACGATCAAACCGTGATTAAGCCTTTCAAAATTCGAGACATCGAGATCAACCCGCCGCTCGTGCTTTCACCGATGGCGGGTGTGACGGACGTGTCTTTTCGGCGTCTGTTGAAAAGGCGTGGCGGTGTCGGTCTGTCAGTTTCCGAGTTCATTTCAGTCGAGGGTTTGACGCGAAACAATCCGAAGTCGAAACGGCAGATGCGCTTCTACGAAGACGAGCGGCCGTTTGCGGTGCAGATCTTTGGGGGGCAGGTTGAGCGCATGTGCATGGCCGCGGAGATGGCGCAGGAAGTCGGCGCCGATATTCTCGACGTGAACTGCGGCTGCCCGGCGCCGAAAGTCGTGAATCACGGCGGCGGTTCGGGACTACTCAAGGACCACAGCCGGCTTGCAGATATTCTCAAGGCGATCAGGAAGACGATCACGATTCCGTTGACGGTGAAGATTCGTGCGGGCTTTTACGATCACACGATCAATGCGGTGGACACTGCGAAACTCGCCGAGGATTGCGGCGTCGAGCACATCGCGCTGCACGGTCGCACGAAAGAGCAGGGTTATCGTGGTCTCGCGAACTGGGACCTCGTCAAGCAAGTGAAAGAAGCGGTGCGTGTGCCGGTGTCGGGCAGTGGAGACGTCACGACGATCGAAGGCGCGTTTGCGAAGTTTCGTGAAACTGGTTGTGACGGTGTGTTGATTGGCCGCGGCGCGATGGCGAACCCGTGGATCTTTCGCCAGATTGAAGAGGCGATGCACGGTCGTCCGATCTTCGAGCCGACGTTAGCTGACAAGCGTGCGATCCTACACGAGTATTTCGACATGTTGCGCGAAGACATGCCGGAGACCCCCGCGATCAATCGTATGAAACAGCTCGCGGGGCAGTTCACGCGCGGCTTGCAGGGCGGCGCGTTGTTCCGCACCTCGATTTATCATTCCCACACGGTTGAAGAAGTGCTGGATCGCATTGAAGAGTATTTCGAAGCGATCGAAACGGGACAGCCTTATTACGGCGAAACGGGCGCTCCGATTGAAGAAGCGCCCCTTCTCGATTCGTGTGAAGCCGCTACGGTTTAGGTGCGCTTGCTAGCTGGTTTTTTCCCCGTTCCTGTGTCCAGATCAACCGGGGCTGGATAACCTTTCTGCGCCACGGTTCCGAGATCGATCACGACCTCTTTCTTCGGCTTCGAATTCAACGCGTTCAGAATCTGCGTTCGCTGCTGCTCCGAAAGATCCTCGAGCTTCATGCCATTCGCTTCGAGCACGCGCCGCAGGTTCTCTTCTGTGTTGGTGTCCTGCGCGTAAACGTCGCGGTAAATGTGTAGCTTCCCATCCTCGATCACGATCGTTTCATAGCGCAGCTCGACCGGCACGGTCTGGTTGAGTTTTACAGTCTGCGTTTTCGTCTCGTCCTCTAAATACGTGGCCATCTTCGTAGGCACATCGGGCGTGTTTGACGCTTGCCCGAGCAGCGTGGCGAAGTCTTTGATCTGCGCATTCGTGAGTCCAACGCACCCGTGCGAAGCAAACTTTCCGATCTTCGCGGGCGACTTGCCACCATGAATCAGCGACGGCAAACCGATAGGTATCTTGATTGGACCAAGCGGATTATCTTTGTCGCCGGCTCTGACAGTCTCGCCTGGTGCGACGTTCTTCATCTTAGCGACCCATGGTGAATCCGGCGGTGTCCACGTTGGATTGAAGATGATCTGCTGCGCTCGTCTTAAGCCGAGCGGTAAAGGAAACTGCGGATAACCGATGCCGACTTTGTAAGACTTCACGAGCTTTCCATCCTGAAAGAGATCCATGCGAAACGCGGGAATGTTGACGACCACGCGGGTGTCAGTCGGCACTGCGTTTGGTCCTTTCAACATCTCCACATTGTCCTTTGCAGCTTCAGAGGTGTCGCCTTTGGACCAGTAATCGTTTGCGAGTTTCGAGAGATCTCGTGCTTTCTCTTCACCGAGGACCGAGCGCAACTGTTCTTCGGCGCGCGCGGGCGCGCCAGTGTCATCATCGTTTTCCAGGTCTTCGGTGTTGCTTTCGCGAAGCTTCGCCACCGCTGATCCCGAAACGTTCTTCAGCTCATCGATCTTTTGGTCGTTGAGGTTGAGATCCTTTTTGACGCGCGCCACAAACTTGTCGTCTGTCAACAACGCATCGAGTAGCGGCAGTGTTATCTGTACTGACGCGGTGTCGGCGGTTGTTGCCGGCGACGGCGATGTCGATGCTGATGGCGACGGGCTCGGCTGTGTCGAGACAGTAGAATTTGAATTAGTCGGCGCAGGCGCACAGCCCGTCGTCAACACGATCAGAAACCAGGCGAGTATGAAAAGTCGGCGAATTATGGTCATGCGACTGTTTGAGCAACGAGCGTTCCAGCGAGGAGGCACGAATTTAGATGGATTTTCTGGACGATTTGCGAACGATGAGGGCGTTAGCGCGTCCGGTCGTGTAGCAGTGGGTACGGGTTGATATTCGTGCCTTCCCAGTAGCGTTTTGGGTCGGAAACGGTGGCGATCGAGAAGTGCAGGTGATAGTTTCCGGGTCCTGCATTGCCCGTGTCGCCGACGTAGGCGATCACCTCGCCCTGCTTCACGACGTTTCCCTCGGCAAGGCCATCAGCGTAACGCGCGAGGTGAGCATAGTAGAAAACGAGATCTCCGTTTGTGTTTAGCTGATAAATCGTCGTGCCGCCGCGCTCGCTTTGAAAGAGTTTGAGAATTTTTCCACCGGCGGCAGCAAGTACAGGTGTTTCAGCCGCAGCGGGTATATCGATCGCGTCGTGTACGCGGCCCTCAGAGCGCGCGTCGTCGAAGGTGTCGATGAGTTGGTCCGGACGCACGCCAGCAACCGGGACGATCAGATTTACCTGTCCGACAAAGTTCGCTGACTCTGGTGATGGACTTGGCTCGGGTTCAGGAGGCAGTGGCGTCCCGACAGCAACAGGACTACTCGGTGGAAGCTCGATCGAGGGAAGCACGGGTTTCGTCCGGTACGTAATCGCCATCCACACCAGCGATACGATCACCAAAAACACAACACACAACAATATCCGAAGCTTCGCCACGAAGCGGATACATAACAACTACCATTCCAAACCATCCACAGATTACACAGATATTATTTCTGTGCAATCTGTGGATGGTTTTATCGTTCTATGCCGAGCGGCAAGAGTGGCTGCGGCGTCGTGCCTTCAAAGAACCAGCTCGCCCCAACACGCAGTCGATGTTGCCACGTCGGTAGCCGCGACGTGTACAACGCAAACCTCGCCTGTCTTGCCAGCGCTCCACCAAACGCCTTCCCGCCAGTCAAAACCGCCGCGCGTTCTGTCCCGAGACTGATCGCTTCACCAAGCTCCTCGAAATGCTTAGTCTTCATCTCTCTCCCTTCGAGATAAAGCTTGATGTTATCTCCGGCGAGACTCGCCTGCTGAAACGCGAGCTGCGCCGTGCCCGCTAGCGTCGGCGTCGCATCGGGATAAAACGTAATGTCACCCAGCGCGAATACATTCACATACTGCGACAACTGCAGCGTCTCCTTCACCATCAGCAATCCGCGCTTGTTCTTCTCAACATCGAGATGCTCGATAACGGGGTTCATCTTCACGCCGCCCGTCCACACGACTGCCGCCGTCTTCAGCGTCTCCTGATTGCCTTCATGCTCAAACGTGATTCCATCTTGCGTGACTTTCACCACGCGCGTCTCCGTATGAACTTCAACCTTCGACTGGCGCAACGCGTCTTCAACGAACACTCGTATCTGGTCGCCCATGCCGGGAACAATGCGGTCGGCCATCTCGATCACGAGCACGCGCGGCTCGCCCTGTAAGCCTCGACGCTTGAATGCATCGTTCAGCAGGTCAGCCATCTTGGTCGACAGCTCACAGCCGCTCGCGCCTCCGCCAACCACTGCAAATGTCAGCTTATTCCGCACCTCCAGCGGTGGCATGTCAGGCGGAATATTATCGAGCGCCGCCACCATCAGGGCGCGCAGATCGTCCGCGTGCTCGAGTTTTCGAAATGGTTTTGAAAACTCTTCCGCGCCTTCGACGCCGACGTAATTCGTGATACCTCCGAGGGCGAGCACGAGTACGTCGTAATTCACCGTTTGCTGGTTGGCGAGTGAAACTGATTGCGACTTGAGGTCGATTCCGGTCGCCGCGCTTCGCACCCGATGCACGTTGTCGTCGAGCAGCTCATCGTACCTGGGCGCGATGTGCCATGCCTCGACTTCGCCGCTCAGATACTCGTAGAGCATGGGCGTGAACAGGAAGTGATCGGCGTCGCTGACGAGGGTTACGTCCGCGGCTCCGGCTAATTCGAGCGCAGTAAAAATACCCCCGAAGCCGCCTCCGAGAATCACGATTTTTGCTTTTGCCATGGGCCGCGATAGTACACCGAATTTAGCCACAAAGAGGCACAAAAAGCACAAAAAGAACAAGTCAGGAAACAGGAGAAGTCAGGAAGATGACTGTTCTTTTCTGTGCGTTTTGTGCCCTATTGTGGCTAAAAAACTCCGCATTTGTGCGTTTTCGCGGCTCATGTTACAGTGAGGCTGCTTTTTAAGTTTAGCGGTTGCCGCTTTTAGGCGGCGTGTACTGCGGTCGAGGAGGACCATTCAAGCAAGTGGCGTTAGCAAAACAAGCAAAGGAACAGATAGTTTCTGATTTCCGCACACATGAGTCAGACACAGGGTCACCACAAGTCCAGGTGGCGCTTTTGAGCAAGAGAATCAACGACCTCACAGAGCATTTTAAGACCCACAAGAAAGACAATCACTCGCGGCGCGGCCTGCTGAAAATGGTCTCACAACGTCGCAGTCTGTTGGATTACTTAAAGCGCACTGATATCGAACGCTACCATGAGGTAGTTAATCGTCTGGGTCTGCGCCGTTAGATTCAAACGTTGAGAGAGAGCTTCGAATCTCTGTTCAGTTAAAGCCCGCGTCTATCGAAGAGCTTGTGGCAGTGCCGAACGTGACGGCGATTGACTGCGAACAAGCGGACGTGTACGGCCCAAAGCTTCGAGCATTAGGCGGATGAGCTTCACGGTTCAAGAGGCTCGTGCCGCCTTTTTTAGTTACTGCTTAACATAAGCCTTACCCGCATCACGTTGGCGGCCCAGAAATTTAAGCGCAAGTTAGCTTGCCAAAAAACAGCGAGCCCCATGGGTTGGAGTCGCTCGCGAGCCCCTGAAATGTTCAGGTGTATCGTGCTAAGGAGAATGAAATGTCACAAAGGAAATACCTCAAAGAATCAATCAAGCTTGGCGATAAGGAGTTGACCGTTGAATCCGGCCGCGTTGCAAAACAGGCGGACGGCTCTGTCGTTGTACGTTATGGCGACACGATGTTGCTGGTCGCCGCAGTTGGCGCTTCAACGCCACGCGAAGGCGTTGATTTCTTTCCCCTCACGGTCGAGTATCGTGAATCAAATTATGCGGCCGGGCGCATCCCCGGTAATTACTTCAGGCGCGAAGGCCGTCCTAATGAAAAGGAAGTCCTGACCAGCCGCCTGATCGATCGTCCATGTCGCCCGCTGTTTGCCGAAGGTTATCGAAACGAGACTCAGGTTATTGCCAGCGTTATTTCAGCAGACCCCGACAACAATCCCGACGTTATTGCCATCACGGGTGCATCGTGCGCGCTTTATCTATCAGACATTCCGTTTCTGAATCCCATTGCGGGCGTGCGTATCGGGTTGATCGAGGGACGTTACATTATTAACCCGACTTACGATGAAGTGCGTGAGTCGCGCTTGAACTTGATTGTCGCCGGAACTGAAGAAGCGATCGTGATGGTCGAAGCCGGTGCGAGCGAGGTTTCCGAAGAGATCATGGTCGAGGCCCTGATGCTCGCGCACAAGGAAATCAATCGCCTCTGTCGCTGGCAGAAAGAGCTCTACAAAGCGCTCGATATCCAGAAGCGTGACGTCACGCCCCTGGAGCTCGACTCGGACATGACACGCGAGATCACCGAGCGTTACTCAGAACAATTACGCGCGGCACTCGATACAACCGGTCAGGAAAAACGCGCCAGCTACGCAGCGGTCGATGCGTTGAAGAAGGAAGTTATCGAGTCGTATCCGGAAGATCAGCCTGAAAAACGCGCGATGGCGAAACTGATCTTCGACCAGCTCAAAGAGACGGTCTTCCGCGACGATATTCTCAACAAACGGCGGCGCCCGGATGGACGGCGGTTTTCCGAGATCCGCCCGATCACTTCAGAAGTCGGCTGGCTGCCACGCGTACACGGCTCGGCGCTTTTCACACGCGGCGAAACGCAGGCGCTGGTTTCGACAACTCTCGGCACTAAGGAAGACGAGCAGTTCATCGACGATCTCGAGAAGGGCGAAGTCAAACGCCGTTTCCTGCTGCACTACAACTTCCCGCAATACTCGGTCGGTGAGGTCGGACGTTTCGGTTCGTCGAGCCGGCGCGAGATCGGGCACGGCGCACTCGCGCGGCGCGCACTCGAGACAGTCCTGCCTGAAGATTCAGATTTTCCGTACACCATCCGCATAGTTTCAGATATCACCGAATCGAATGGGTCGTCTTCAATGGCGACTGTTTGCGGCGGCACGCTTTCGTTGATGGACGCGGGTGTACCTCTGAAAGCTCCGGTTGCCGGCGTGGCGATGGGTCTCGTGATGGAAGGAAACAAGTACGCGATTCTGACCGACATCGCTGGCGCGGAAGATCACTACGGCGACATGGATTTCAAGGTGGCCGGCACGCGCAACGGCATCACGGCGTTGCAGATGGACATCAAGATCGCGGGCATCAACGCGCAGATCATGGCCGAGGCGCTTGAGCAGGCAAAGAAGGGCCGGCTCTACATTCTCGGCGCAATGGAGAAGACGCTGGCTGAGCCGCGTGAAGAGATTTCGGCCCACGCTCCGCGTATCATCCAGATCAAGATCAATCCGGACAAGATTCGCGACGTCATTGGACCAGGCGGCAAAGTGATCCGATCGCTCGTTGAAGAGACGGGCGCGAAGATTGACGTCTCGGACGATGGCACGATCTCGATCGCCACGGCGAGTGGTGAGGCTGCGGATGCGGCGGTGAATCGTATTCGTGGTCTAACTGCGGAGGCCGAGGTGGGCCAGACGTATCTCGGCACGGTTAACCGGATCGTTGATTTCGGCGCGTTCGTGGAGATCTTTCCGGGCACGGACGGGTTGCTGCACATCTCGGAGATCGCGGATCGTCGTGTTAAGGACGTTCGCGACGAGCTGAAAGAAGGGCAGCAGATCATGGTGAAGTGCATCGGTCGCGAAGGCAACAAGATCAAGCTCTCGCGTAAGGCCGTATTGCGCGAAGAGAATCGCAAAGCCGAAGCCGCCAGCCCAAGCGACGGCGGCGGCGAGTAGGACCAGGACCACGTCCTGAGTTTGATAGGTCCTATAGGACCTATCTGACAAGACCACGAAACAAGCCAGAATAGAACAAGTCAGGAAGAGGGGCTTGCCCCCGCCGCTGATTGGATTCGACGAGCGGGGGCAAGCCCCTCTTCCTGACTTGTTCTATTCTGGCTTAGGCCCTTTTGGTCCAGTTTCTAGACAGCGCGTCCAAGTCTTAGACAAGTCCGCGGCTTGTTCATGAAATCTCTCGGTTTTCTTCGATATTTTCCGCGGCCCTAGAATTGCTCGTAGTTTTCCACCCCTCTATGTGTTGATTGACTATTGTCCCTGGGCGCTCCCTCACCCAGCAAACTGCAGGCAATAACGAAAGCTTTAGGTGCGGCTGGAGTTTTTTGGTTATTAGCACTGTCCCTTTATTGGATTAGACATCTCGAATAGATCAAGGCGTTGTCGGTTCTAAACGTATGAATTCAAATTCTGCCCAGTACTCTCGTAAAAAATTCCCGAAACGTGGACGAACAAGTCGCGTGCTCCCCACGATGCTGATCGTTCTTCTTTTAAACGCGGTGCCCGCCCTGGCTGAACCGGTAAAGTTCAATCAGGTGGTCCAAAGTCTTACCCGCACGCAAGGTGTTGTCGATCTGCGGCTCGACACGCTTGCCCAGGACCCAAAAAAGGATGGCGAGTCTGTCGCTAAGGCTAAAGATTCAAAGCAAACCGACGGCAAAACCGAATCGGTTATTTCCAGTGTTGTATTTGCCGGTGACGGAAAGACAATCGGAGTCGAGGAGATCGCAGACGGCGAAGTTGAAGGCACGATCTGCGACTGCGGTGAGATCTTTATCGCGGGCGCTTCGTTCCCGAAGTGGCCGTTCCTGTTCCTCGCGGCCGTGCCGCTCGTTTTCATCGACCGTGATTCAGACGAGCAACCAACGCCGACGCCGCCACCGAATAGCAGCCCAACGCCAACGCCGACACCAACTACAACGCCAACGCCAACTCCCGAGCCTGCGTCGCTGCTGTTGTTTGGAACCGGTTTGCTCGCTGCCGGTGCAGGTTTGAGAAAGCGACATGCGAAATCGAAGATTAAGGAGGGCCAATAATGTCGCAACGTAGTCACATCCTCCGTAATCTCAAGTTTGGTTTCATAGGCTTATTTGCGCTTGTCTTCTTTGTAATTCCAGCGACAACAGCGTCAGCCAAAACGAAGAAAGCGAAATACGCAACGATCAAGATTCAGACCAATCCGGCTGGTCTGCTGCTGATGATTGACGGCAAACCACACGGCGAAACCACCATGGATTTTCGCGCCTTCGATCTCGATGCCGGATTGCACACCGTGCAGGTGAGGTTACCGAACGGACAGTTTTGGACACGTGAAGTCGAGCTGCCCGCCGGACGTGTGAAGTGCGTAGTAGTCAATTATCGTCCGCTGCCGCCGTTGCCGAAGTCACCGTGCCCGTTCCCGGTTAGCATCTCTGCCCCGACCCAGGTTACCGAAGGCGAGATCATCACGTACACCGCTGATGTTTCTTACAGTGGCAACGCGCCATTGAATTACACGTGGAAAGTTACGCCCTCGAGCGCGCACGTTATCAGCGGCCAGGGAACCGCGACGTTGAATGTCGACTCTACCGGACTCGGCGGACAACGCATCATCGCAACGCTGACTGCTGATGATGGATCGTCTGACCCGGCGTGTGCTCAAAGTGCACAGGCAGTTTCGATCATCGCGCCGATCAAGAAAGTCGTGATTGTTGCTCGTGAGTTTGACGAGTGTAACAACTGCACTTTCGACGATCAGAAGGCGCGTCTCGACAACCTTGCAGTCGAATTGCAGAACGACCCGACTACGCGTGCTTACATCATCGCCTATGGCGGGCGGATGAGCCCGGTGGGCCAGGTCGAGAAGCTGATGAATCGTGCGCGCGAGTATATGGTGACGCAGCGAGGCATCGATGCAGCGCGGCTGTCGGTTGTGAATGGTGGTTACCGCGAGGAAGACAGTGTTGAGCTGTGGATCGTTCCGAGTGGCGCCGCCGCACCGCAAGCCACACCAACTGTTCAAGCAGGGGAAATTAAGCGCCGCAAGCGTTAGAATTTTTAGCCACAGATTTCACGGGTTAGATCCGGATCAATACGTGTAAATCTGTGGCTAAAATTTTCTTTCTGGTTTACAGTTACGCCGTTCCCTCCCTTAGCCCCCCCGGTTAATCTCGCTCAAAACAAGGAGGAGCCTTCATGGCCGAAGAAGGTGATGGTGGTGGTGCCGGCAGTGTCGGCGTTGTCGCTATTGTGGTGATTTTCGTGCTCATCATTTTGGTTGGAGTGTTCATGTTTAGAAACCGAATATTCGGAGGTGGAGGATCGCAGAAGATCGACGTCAACATTCAAACACCAAGTAAATAACCTTAGCCACAAAAAGGCACAAGAGCACAAATTGATCAGAGGATCGTTTGTGCTTTTCGTGCTTCTTTGGTAATCCTGTATTCGTGCCTGCACCAAACATCGACACCATCGTTTCTCTCGCTAAGCGGCGAGGTTTTGTTTTTCCTTCTTCCGAAGTTTATGGCGGACTCGGTAGCGCCTGGGACTATGGCCCACTCGGCGTCGAGCTCTGCAATAACGTCAAACAAGCCTGGTGGCGCTGGCTCGTCTACGAGCGTGACGACATCGAGGGCATCGACTCGTCGATCATTCTCAATCGTCTCGTTTGGAAGTACTCGGGTCACGAGGCGACTTTTAATGATTGGCTGATCGATTGCCGCAAGTGCAAAGGCCGTTTTCGCGCCGATAAGATTGTCGACAATAAATGTCCTTCTTGCGGTGCGAGCGATTGGACCGAAGCGCGGCCGTTCAACACCATGCTGCAAACCAAATTGGGCGCGGTTGCAGATGATGATCCGACGGCGCTGGCTTATCTGCGACCCGAAACCGCTCAGGGCATATTCATCAACTTCCTGAATGTGCAGACGACCATGCGGCGCAAATTGCCGTTCGGCATCGCGCAGGTCGGCAAGTCTTTTCGCAACGAAGTAACTCCCGGAAACTTCATTCTGAGAACTCGCGAATTCGAGCAGATGGAGATGGAGTATTTCGTTTCGCCAACTGCCGAACACTCCAAGCTCGTGGACTATTGGGTCGAACAATACCTGGAATGGTTTGCTACCCTCGGTGTCAATCGCGAGAATCTCGACCTGTATGAAGTTCCGAACCAGGAGCTGGCCCATTACTCCAAACGCACGGTCGACATCATGTACAGGTATTTCCCCGAGCGTGAAAAACCCTGGGAAGAATTGATGGGAATTGCCTGGCGGACGGATTTTGATTTAGGCATCCACTCGAAGAATAAACTCGACGCGGAAGGAAAGCGCCTCAATCCCGACTCGACTGAGGATCTGTCGTACTTCGACGAGGCGGCGAAGCAGCGTTTTTATCCGCACGTTATCGAACCGGCGGCGGGTGTCAACCGAACGGTGCTGGCGGTATTGATGGACGCCTATTCTGAAAAGACGAATGATAAAGGCGAGACAAGAGTTATTCTGAAACTGAGCCCGCAGCTCGCACCGATTAAAGCTGCGATCCTGCCGCTTGCGAAGAACAAGCCGGAGATCGTGGGCATGGCGAAAGCGATCAAGCGATCGCTGCAACCAGTGTTGCGCGCGGTTTACGACGACACCGGCGGCATCGGAAAACTCTACGCGCGCCAGGATGAGATCGGGACTCCGTTTTGCATCACCGTGGATCATCAGTCGCTCGAGGATGAAGCCGTCACCGTGCGCGACCGCGACACGTGGGAGCAGGAACGGATTAAAGTCTCCGAACTTGCTGAGCATTTGCAGAAGCGTTTGAAGCCGTTTCCGGTGCCGGAGTCGATTTAATTTATGCCTATCGTTAAGAAGCGGAATGAGCAAACTGAGACGCGGCTTTTGCTTGAGTCAGAAGATCCGGTCGAGCTGCCGCCCGCAGAGATCGATGACAAGGCAGTGCTGGTCCAGTTTGAGAAGTTCAAGCCGCATACCCCGGAGCTGCTGGAGACATTGCGAGCCGGAACGGTTGCAGAGCCGGTGCCGGTGATGATCGACGGCTCGACTTTCGCTGTTCATGGGCCAACGCGAACTTTCTGGGTGAAGCTGTGGCACGCAGCCGGCAGCGAGCTGACAAAGATCGATCGCGCACAGGTGATCAGTTGTTTGCCGTCGACGCGCGGCGTGCAGATCCTCGTCGAGTCTCCTGAAGAAGATCCGTAAAAAATCCGTGTCATCCGTGGTTAATGTCTCGTCCCTTGCCCGCGCCATAAACGACGCGGGTGGCCGTGCGCTGCTCGTCGGTGGCTGTGTTCGCGACGCGCTGATGGGTGTACAACCGAAGGATTGGGACCTTGAAGTCTACAATCTGGACGCCGCGCGGCTGCGAGAGATCCTCGACCAGTTTGGACCAGTCAACGTCGTCGGTGAAGCGTTCACAGTCTACAAGCTCGGCAATCATCTCGATGTCTCGATCCCGCGCCGTGAGCGTAAATCAGGACGCGGTCACAAGGCTTTCGTGATCGAAGGCGACCCGGCAATGAGTGTTGCCGAAGCGGCGCGCCGTCGCGACTTCACTATCAACGCTATCCTCGAGGATCCACTCACCGGCGAGCTGATAGATCCATTTGCAGGTCGTCGCGACATCGAGCGACGCGTCCTGCGTGCAGTTTCAAAAGACACGTTTGCGGAAGATAGTTTGCGCGTGTTGCGTGCGGCGCAGTTTGCTGCTCGGTTTGAGTTTGACATCGATGCTGAGACGGTTGAGCTTTGCCGGACGATCGATCTCAGCGATCTACCTGCTGAGCGAATCTGGGGCGAAATTGAAAAGCTTCTGATGCGCGCATCGCATCCGTCGATCGGACTCGAGTGGCTGCGACGGTTGGGCGCGATCGAAAAACTCTTTCCGGAAATTCAGAGCTTGATCGGAGTGCCGCAGGATCCCGAGTGGCATCCTGAAGGCGATGTGTTTGTACACACAAAGCTGGTGATCGACGGCGCGCGCAAATTGAGCGACGATCTTCCGTATCCGCGACAAGTCA
>Ga0208338_1000153_pt1 | contig 12840 bp, 9 predicted proteins | sample ForSoiNitrogNN91_FD_187858 | JGI IMG/M metagenome (GOLD analysis project Ga0208338, IMG submission 187858) | Forest soil microbial communities from Browns Valley, California, USA, that are Nitrogen fertilized - NN91 (SPAdes) | ecosystem: Environmental > Terrestrial > Soil > Temperate forest ...
GCCAGTATTGAGCAGTCAGAAGCAAGTGCGAAGGAAACGTATCTGTACTTCATTCAGGGCGTTGACTTCGAACTGTACTTCACGAGTGCGCAGAAGACGATCACGGCAGACATCGCCGGAACAGCTTACGACTTCAAACATCCTCTCGGGGGCATCTCTCATTCTGATTTCGCCGAATCACAAGACGTTGGCCGTGGTTCGACGACGCTGACCGTCTCGCTCGCGAATACTCTCTACCGCAAGCACAAAGAATTCCCACCGCACGGCAACACAGCCTTAGTTATCTATCGCCAGAATGAGATCGACGGCGATCCCTATCAGGTCTGGACCGGCACAGTCTGGAGCCCACGAGTCGAAGGTGTTGAAGTTCATTTCGAGTGTGTGACCGACTTCGAAATGATGTCGCGAGCTGAAGGACTCAACGACACCTATCAATCACTCTGCAACTGGTTTTTATTTGAGTATCCCTGTCCAGTTAATCGAGCAAACTGGAGAGTCGTCACAGCAGTCGTTTCGATCGACACAGAGAACTTCCAAGTTGTTGTTTCAGGAGCAGGCGACAAGCTCACAGGCTGGTTTAAGGCCGGCACGATCGAAGCACCGAACGGCGACAAGCGCACGATCCTCTCCGACACACTTTCCGGTTCGAACCACATCCTCGAGCTTCAACAAAATTTTCCATCGACGACATTGAGACCGGGCGATTCAGCAGACGCTTATCCGGGTTGCGATCGGAACTACACCACAGGACGCGACAAGTTTGGATCAGAGACCGGCAGCGGAGATGGATGCGGCACTAACAACATTCAAGCGAACGTGAATCCTCACGAGATCGGACGGTTGCAGTAATGCCCGGCGGCGGATGGGGAGATTTCAATCCGGGCTATCCGACTGCTTCAGGCGCCGCAGCGGGCGCGGGATCTCGCAACGCTTACTACAACATTGCCCTGATGGCGGGAATGCAGACGCTTGGCTCTCTGCTCCAGCCCGGCCCAAAGCGTCCCGGCAAAGACAATATCAAAGTCAACTATGGTGATGCCGCTCAGGTCTGGTCTTACATCTGCGGCACAGTCAAAACTTTTCCACATCTGATCTGGTTTGGAGATTACTCGAACAAGAAAGTAAAGAATGGGGAGTTCATCAAGAATACCGCGATTCAGGGTGGCATAGGCGGATTCAGCGGTTACCTTGGCGGCGGCGGCCACTTCAACACACCGACTCCCGATCCTCCCTCCGCATATATCGGTCTGGCCGAAGGAACCGGACTCGGCATCATGAACGCGGGGCTCGGCGCGATCCGAACATTCTCATACAAACACTTTGCCGGCTTCGCTTATGGCATCTGTCACGGTCCCATTGATGGAATCCGAACGATTTGGGTTGATGAGAAAGAAGCATTCAACGGATCAACCTCTAATGCTGGCAACACGATCACGATTGACAAGCCCAAAATGTGGGGCGGCGAACACGAGCTCGGCGGGCTACATGCGATCTGCGACATTGTTCGCGGAGACTTCTGGCCAACTCAGTTAGTCAATCCATATCTCGCTTCTCAGGTTCCAGACGCACCAGCGTATTCAGGTAAAGCTCTGTTCATTTGGTGCGGTCAATCTCGATCTGCTAATTCCGGATACTTTGCTGCGACGCCATCAGACGCTCCTTTGGTTCGTCCTATTGCTTTTGAAGTCTGCGTCTTTCCCAGCAATCTCGGCGTACCGGAATACAAACTGTGTGGCGCTGACTCGCTCGATGCCAACCCGGCAGAAGTCGCGTATCAGTGGATCACGAACCGAGTCTACGGCGGGAAACTCTCGGCATCTCGAGTTGACCTTGATTCCTTCCGCGCCGGCGCGCAGAAGCACTTTGATGAAGGGCTCGGCTGCTCGTTTGAATTGAATCGCGAGTATGACGTCGAGGCGGCGCTCGATGATATTCGCTCGATGGCGGCCGTCGATCTTACCGGCTCACTTCAATCTGGAACGATGAAGTACAAGCCGATCCGCAAGGATTACTCGATCGCCAGTTTGCTTGTTCTGCGTCACGGTGCGGATTCAAACATCACCGACAAGTCAGAATTCAACGTACTTGACATTGATGAATTCGAGCCCGGCACGTGGAACCAAACCCCAAACGATCTCAGGCTCGAGTACATCAACCGCTCCAACAAATATCAAACTGAAAAACAGCCGGCCTTCGACCAGGCAAATCGTGAAATTCAAGGTAAGCAGGTTACTGCAAATAAATCCTTCCGCGGAGTTTCTCACCCGACGGCGGCCTCAATAGTCGCTACTCGAGAAATGCGGGCGTCTTCATACCCGCGCGCGCCGTTTGTTGTTTACGTGAATCGATCTGCGGCGTGGGATCCGGATAATGATCGGTACATCGAGCCCGGCGACGTTCGCAAAGTCATCTCGACAAAGTTTGGCTGGGTGAAGATTGTCAGGATCCTTGAGGTTGGAATCGGCAAAGAAGACGACTCTCGAGTACGCTTGTCGTGCGTCGAGGACGTATTCGCAATGGGCGCTTCCGCGTTCTCCGATTCGGGTTCAGGCGGCTTTACCTATCCACTCGATCCGGCTGCAATCACGTCTTACGTCGTTCAAGATGCGCCGTACTTCCTTACGAAGAGCGACACACCAAAAGCTTTGGTCTTCGCGGCCAAGCCGAATAACGCGCAAATCAAGTACGACGTCAAGGTTTCGATTGACGCCGGACTTTCGTACACCGAAGAGGGCTCCGACGCTGATTTTGCAATTCCAGGAACAATCACAGAGGCCGTTGAACGACTCTCTGCCGCAAAGCTCACTTCACTAACTTTCACTCCTGTAAATTCTCTTGAGGCCGCAAATCTCGAAAGTGCGTCGACGCCCGAGATCGCCGGTGGTGAGAACCTGCTTTACTGGCCAGATACCGGCGAATTCATGGCCGTGGAAGACATCACAGATGAAGGTGATGGCACTTTTACTCTTGGAAATGTTTGGCGAGCTGTAGGAGGGTTTGATTCAGTTCCCGCGCCTCACTCAGCAGGAGCCACAGTATGGTTCTTTAGCCAACGCCGAGCCCTGACGGCAGAACATGCAGCAGCCACGGCACTAAAGCTCAAACTCATTTCAAACGCGCTGGGAGACGATTTAGACGAAGCTGATGCTTCACCTATTTCACATACAACTACTACCAGGGCATTAAAACCGTTGCCAGTTCGCGGCGTGACGATCTCGGGCGATTACGAGCTCGCGGAAATCGCCGCAGTTGATGACCTTGCCGTCGCTTGGAATGAAACGAACAGACTCAGCGAAGGAACGGTTAAAACCCAAACTGACGATGGGGTCGAACCAGAAGACACGAGCACGTACACGATTCGGTTTTACGCAACCGAGTCCGGCTCAGTCTTGCTTCGAACTGAATCCGGGATACTCGCGTCAACGGGCACACAAACTGCCACTCTCACACAAGTCGAAGAAGCGGCTTCACCAAACTATCTGGGGCATGTAGCGCTCTCCTATCGCATTGAGATCGATGTTTTAAGAGACGGTAAAACCTCAACAACCTACATCCGCGAAGTAGCACGTCGAGCTTCCGATGCGTTCCTCACTGAAGACGGAGAGTTTCTCGTCATGCAAGACGGAGATAATTTACTCGTTAATTAAACCCCACTCTCAAGCGCATGTCTTACGATTCTGAAGTGCTGGCTGATTCGCCAGTACTCTACTACAAACTAGAAGAGCTGAGCGGCACCGTTATGACTGATTCATCGGGTAACGGGCGCGATGGCTTGCTTTACACCGACAATACGCGCGGGGTTGCCGGTCCAATCGAGACTGATGCGCTGAGTTTGGGTATCAATGGTCGCGCAGGCGTTTATTCGCTGATCGACTCCGAAGCAGACCCGCGCTCTAACTTCACCCTTGAATCGTGGCACTACGAAATCCCCGACAACTACGGATTCCGAACGCTGATCTGTCGTAACGCTCAGCCTGGACTCAATGCCGGAAACTTTCTTTATTGGGACGATCACCATTGCAATGCAGACATAACGATCGGCGGCACAACCTACTCCGTCACGACGCTTGTACTTACCCCGAATGCCTGGTATCACTGCGTTCTTGTTCGCAACGGCACGTCATTACTGCTTTACGTCAATGGTGCGCTGGCGGCGAGCCCTGTCACCATTGCTTCCGGTGACATCAATGTGGCTTTTCTCGACTCGGGTGGCTGGTACTTCGGCGTCCCTGCCAGCACATCCTTTTGGCGGGCGAGATCGTCACACTCTACTGTTTATGCTACCGCGCTCTCAGCAGGGCGTGTGCGAGCACACTACGAAGCCGCGAAAGCCAGTCTACCGTTAAGGGCCACAATCGTTATCAATGTCGGTGTTGACTTAAACACAGACCAAATAACACCAACTGATTTTGGTTTTGCTCACAACTACAGCGAGACATTCGGCAGCGGGCAAATCCCGGTCGTTGAGACGCTCGAATACAAGACCAACGTCAATCAGTCTGAACCAGACTTTCAGCAAAGAATCTCAGCGCAGCCTCACGGCGCACTCCGCTCGCTTGAGTACCACGTTTCACCAGCTTCACGAGCTGCCCGATCGAGATTTCACGGCACGCTCTATACACCAGCAACCTTTTACACGTTGCCGGTGTGGTCCGATGTTGGGTTAACGACTGCACAAGCCAATTCTGGAACATCGACGATCGCATGTGACACCACACTGCGCGATTACGAAGAGCTTTCATACTGTGGCGTGTGCACCGATCCGAGTAATCCAACCACCTACCAATTCTTTCAGATCCTCTCCGTCAGCGACACGGCGTTAACGCTTGCTTCGACAATCGGCACAACCATCCCGGTGGGCTCGTATGTGTTCCCGGCTCGAGTCTCTTCGATCAGTGAAGACTCGCTTGCGATCAAATCCTTTGCAGCCGATCACGAAGACAGCGTAATCCGATTCGATGTAATTGAGTCAGAGATGTCGACACGTCGAGTCACTGAGTACACACCGAGCTCGACGTATCTCTCGACAGAAGTCTTTTCACTTGAACAGGCTCGCGTCAGCTTCCTCGACGAACGGCCGTATGACATCGCGCGACGTATCCAGGCGCGTGGTAGGGATTATCAATACGCTGTCGACACCGGATCGCCTCAGACATTTCCGGTCCGGTTTCTTCTCACTTCACGAGCGGCGCTGTCTCAATACTACGGCTGGCTTGATGCTCGGTGCGGCAAGCTAAATCCTGTTTGGGTTTCTTCACGCGAGCATGATCTCACGATCACGGCCAGACCATCCGGCTCAACCTACACGGTTTCACCAAAGACCGGATTTGCTTTTCATCAAGGGCGCAGACACATTGAGTTCTTACTCACCAACGGCACGTATGATCGAAGGCGTGTCACTGGCGTTATCGACAACGGCTCGACCGAGACATGGTCAATGGATGGAGGGCTGCTCGGCACGCCTCAACTGAACTCGATCGTGCGCGCGTCATTTCTCAAATATTGCACGCTCGGGACCGATACGATTCAAGTTCGACATTACAAGGGCGGGATCGCGGAGTCGTCCGTAACGTTCCGCGAACTTTTAACCTCACCCGAATAGAAAGCCCTCACGCAATGGCAGATAAAAAAATTACCGATTTAACCGCCGATACCTCACCAACTTCTGACGACCTGATTGACACCGTAACAGATCCGGGCGGAACTCCAGCCAGTCGGAAAGTAACGCTTGCGAACCTTTGGAAAGCGATCCAGACGTGGGTGTTCGCCGAAGATGCGGGATCAACCGACACGTACACGGCAACGCTTTCACCGGCACCAGCGGCCTATGTGAACGGGCAGCATTATAGGTTCAAAGCAAACACCGCGAATACAGGCGCTTGCACGATCAACTTCAACGGGCTCGGCGCAAAGACGATCAAGAAGGCTGCGGGCGGAATCACAACCGATCTTTCAGACAACGACATACGCGCGGGGCAGTGGGTTGACCTGGTGTATGACTCGAACGGCAACATGCAGATGCAAAGCCAGCTCGGCAATGCTACCGCATCGCACTCTCACACGAGCTCGGACATTACAGACTTTGCGGAAGCAGTTGAAGATGAGATCGGGTCGAAAGTAGTTGCGGGCACAGGGATCAGTGTCTCCTACAACGATGGCACAGGCGAGACGACTGTCACGAATACGTCGCCCGATACCGGCAGCCCCTTAGCAACTGAAGACGTTCAGGATATCGTGGGCGCAATGCTCACGGATTCAAGCACCATTGACTTCAGTTACAACGACGGGGCCGGAACAGAGACGGCGAGCGTTATTGACGATTCAATTACAAACACCAAGCTCGCCAACATGGCGAACGCAACTGTCAAGGGCCGCAATACGGCAGGAACGGGCGATCCTGAAGATGTCACGATGGCCCAACTGTGGGCCTTGATCAAAACACAAGTACTCGTAGAGTTCTGCATTGCGGCCAGTGATGAAACAACCGCCCTTTCTGCGGGAACGTCAAAAGTCACGTTTCGAATGCCTCACGCGATGACGGTGACAGCCGTTCGCGCATCGCTCTCGACAGCGCAGACATCCGGCTCGATCTTCACCGTCGATATCAACGAGGGCGGCACAACGATCCTCTCCACAAAGCTGACGATAGACAACGCTGAGAAGACCAGCACAACAGCAGCAACAGGAGCAGTTATTAGCGATTCATCTTTAGCGGATGATGCGGAGATTACGATCGATATAGACCAGATAGGTGATGGTACGGCAAAAGGCTTGAAGGTGTATGTGATTGGAACAAGAGCATGACGTTCATTATCAATCCTTATGCGTTTGGCGGTGCGCCGGTCGACTCTCCCGATGATGTCGCCGGCCTCCTGCTTTGGTTTAAAGCCGACAGCTCTGTTTATTCAGACGCTGGATCTACGCCAGCCACAAACGGCGGCACGGTCCAACAATGGAATGACGTTTCAGGAAACGCCATACACGCCTCACAAGCCACCAGCGGATCACGCCCAACTTATCGAACTAATCAGATCAATGGACTGCCAGCCGTAGATTTCGCCACTAGCAAGTGGATGGCTTTCACTGAACAAACAGTGACGAACTTCACGGTGTTTGTTGTAGCGAAACAAGGATCGGCGTCAGCTTCAAAGACAATAGTCGGCGGGACTGATAATTCGACCAAGATTAACCTTCGATTCGTGTTCTTTGCCGTTCAAAACACTCAGCACACCGTTGTTTCCTTCGAAGAAGCGCCGATAACAGACTTCGTTCAGATCTGCGTTAACCATAGCGAGAGCGCGGGCGGCACAACCACGCTCAGGGTTGACGAAGTACAGACTGGCAACCCTGACACCGGCACGGCCACACTGGGAGTATCACATCTTGGCGCTTGGTTGAACTCGGGTACGGCCACAGAGTTTCTTAACGGACTGATCGCCGAAGTGATCATCTATAACGGTTCATTGTCCACTACTGACAGGGCGGCGATTGAGGCTTACCTACGGACTAAATACGCATTGCCGAATCCGGCGCAGACTCTCACAGATCCAACCACAATCACCGGATGTAAGCTGTGGCTGAAAGCCGATGCGGGTGTTTATAACGACGCTGGAACAACGCTCGCCACAAATGGTCAGACCGTCCAGCAATGGAACGATCAGTCAGGTAACGGCAATAACGCCACGCAGAGCACCAGCGGAAGCAGACCAACATATCAGACCGGCGTGCTTAATTCGAAGCCTGTTATACGACTCGACGGAACTGATGACTCGATGCAAGTGCCATCGATGACGGTAGGGTCGCTGATGGTGGTCCATAAGTATCGAACCTCGGGTAATTACCCTAACTTCAAAACCCCCTTTAACGACAGAACTGTAGTAGACGGAAGAATTCTCGTAATGGAAAGTGGGACCACGCAGATCCGTAGTTCCAACAACAGCATGAGAAATCGCCACTTTCGGAACGGCGTTCTTACGAACGTAATGGCCCCGATCGATTCTTTCCAGATCTCGTGCGGCTCTTTCCCCGGCAATACAATTACTGACGCCTGCGATATAGGCAGAGACGATCAAAACAACGCACGTTGTTGGGACGGTGATATCGCGGAAGTAATCGCTTATGACAGAGGGCTATCGGTGGCTAATCGCGTCCGAATTCAAAACTACTTGAACACGAAGTACGCGATCTTCTAACGAAGCGGTGGCCCGGAAAGATGTGGCGGGTTCCAGATCACTAGCACAATGCCCAAAATGAGCATAAGCAACGTAAAGATTTCCATCGGTGAAAGGGCGCGGAGCCACTGATATATGCGTGTCGGCATAGCCTTAAAATCCAATCTTCCCAGATGAAGGCAGGGGCTTTAGATAAGCAATCAAAATACTGATAATCAAGGCTGCAATCGCGAACAAGAAGGTGAACCAGTCAATATCACCCATCGTCTCGTCCTCACGTTTTTGCTGGCTGTCGTTTTTCATCGCGATCAGATCCTTCTTGCGATTTTCCTAGTGTCGCATCCAAAACAGCGGACCAAGCACAGCAAGGCATAAAACAGCAGCATCAGTAAGAACGAAATGACGGCTGAGAAGATCACGCCCCAGCCGATCGTTGTAGCCCACCACATGCGACCGCGAACCATTTTGCCGCAGCCCGGACAGGCGATCGCCTTAGAAGAATAGTTATGTGAGCAGTCTGAGCAGGAGTAGAGAGCCATAATTGCGTTTGGCTATCAACGTCCGTGCCAAAACCGAAAATCTAACGAATTATGAAGGGCGGGCTGCCCGCCCTGTTCGCCAGCGCGCAGTTGAGCGGGCGCAAGCAGCGTAACGCTCAGTTCTGCGACTCCACGATCGGTAACACCTTGCGATCAGTTTGGATCGTGAAAGTTAATCAGGATTGGTTTTGCTCTTCAAGCCGTGGCCGGTTGCGCAACGAAGTTTCTCAATGACGCGACGATGCCTTTGAACAGGTAATCCTTTACCTTCTGTTCGTCTGGTAGCTGATCGTAAGGAACGCAGCACGGATGCTCTTTCTTGGTTTCGTCTTTCACTGGTCCATGTTTCCATCCGGCCGCAAATTTGTCGTTGAGCCATGCGTCATGCTGCGCGCTAGCGGGTGCGTTTGGGTTGGCAAGAGCGAACTCAACACCTTTGATTGCAGACTCGCGTTGCCAGTCGCGCGCCTCGTTCCAAGAAAGCTGTGTTAGGTCACCAGTGGTTTCGCAGTAAGCTCGGTTTGCCTCATGGCAGACTTGAGCAATTTGTTCAGGTGTCACGTCAATTCTCCTTTCAGGGTTTACAGGGTTACTTGCCTCGATAATCAAGGCGTTTAGCTCTCGCAATTTCGTAGAGCGCGTCCACGTCGAAGTGTGGGCCAAAAATCCTTTGACCGCGATATAGAAAATGTTCACGAACGCGATGCTCGGCAGAAGTTAGCGCACACTTCAGAGCAGTTTGGACCAATTCACTCTTGACCATGTCGCGAGATAGCTGCCACGGCCTTGTGTATTGTGTCGTCGGCTCCTTCGTAACGATGTCCGATTCGGTGTAGAACGCGCGCAAGAAGAGAGCGCATGGGCCGGGATGGCCATCTTGACTGCGTTCCAGAATTTCAAACTGGTAGCCGGGATAATTGACGAGCGCCAATACGTCTCTCATTTCGTCAGGGGTCAAGTGGCCTCCTCTCTTTCAGCAGAACCGCAGAACCTATGCACACACAAGATAATGATCACGATTAGCAACGCGATCGCCGTAGCAATCCCTTGTAAGTCCCGTCCAAGATCGTCATTCATGGCTTCCAATCCCTCACTGCTACGGCATCACCGTTCGAAAGATTACGCTGACTCAAGTGCGGTGACGATTTCGTTTGCCGCTTCAGCGTAATGCAGCATCTTCAGTTGATGTACCAGGTGGCCGCTATTGCCTTTACCGGCCGCGTTCCACGCTCTCGCAGCGCGTTGTGTTATGTCAACCGCATCCCCTACTCCTGCGGCGTAGTTAGAAGAAGATTGCAGGGCGGAGGTGAACCCCTGAAGCAACTCGCGGTAAAACCGATCATTATCAATCCACCCGCCCTCGCCGAATTCGTGATCGTACACTCTTTTCAGAGCTTCCCGTGCTTGTGCTTCTGTCCCATCGTTTGTCTTTCGAGAAATCACGCAACGCGCCTTTTCTTTTTTTTCGCTGAGATCTCTGGCGCGAGCACCGCTTTACACAACGCCTTGCTCAGCTCGCCGCACCAGGCATTGCCGATTTGCTTAACGATGTCTCCGCGCGTACCAGAAAACTTGTAGTCTTTAGGGAAAGACATTGCTGCCGCGAGCTCGTGCGGTTGCAGCATTCGGAAGTGAATGTCGAGCGCGTAGCCGTTGATCACCGGCTGGACCAACGCGATTCTGTTCGCACCTGTGACGGTCGGGAGTGGCTCATCTACCGACTTCGGAGTGTTGTTTGTGTTGTTAGGTACGACGAACGGCTCGACGAGGGCTCGCGTTTGGCGTCCGAGAACTGTACCGAGCGGCTGCTCAACTGATGCGGCCTCGCCTGCTCTTTCTGGGCCGCCCGCTCCGACGATGAAGGGCTCAACTAACCCAAAGCGATCTTTCGTCGTTACGGTTGGCGTAGGCTCTGAAACAGAAGAGGCGCCGTCGCCGTTGCCGTAATACTTCGATAGAAAGGGCTCGACGACTCCGAACTTGCCATTGCCTGTAGCGGGAATAGTTGGTATGGGCTCTTCGACAGAATGCGTTCGCGGCGCTTGACCATCACGTTCGCCATACATCGGGACAAGAAACGGCTCGACCATGCCGCGGTGGTTCTCCGCGAGAACTGTTGGCAACGGCTCGTCGACGCTGTTTGGCGTGCGCCCTTGTCCTTCAGGGCCACCGGCAGAGATCAGGAACGGTTGTGCTAATCCGAACCGTCGCCCGGCCGTTGCGGTAATTGTTCGCAGTGGATCGTCAACTGAATCAACTCGTTCCCCGTTCTGTTCGAAGTGTCGATGTGGAACTAGAAAAGGTTCGATGACAGAAATAGCGCCGCCCGCGGCAACGGTTGGCAGCGGATCTTCGACTGAACGCGGCACGCCGCCCGACTGTTGCTGAAGTACAAACGGCTCGACAATTCCGATCTCTCCGCGGTTCGCACCGGTTACAGTTGGAATAGGTTCGTCAACGCTGTTTTCACGCCCGCCATGTGTTGTATGCAGCAGGAATGGTTCAGCCACGCCAAAATCAGCACCGCTGCCGGTCACGGTTTGAATTGGCTCGTTTACATCCTGTGCCGTGTGCGGGATTTGTTGGTTCGCTGTGCCTTTGAATTGGACTAAGAATGGTTGCGCGACTCCGAGCGCGCCGCCCCTTGCCGTTGTAATCGTCGGCAGTGGTTGGTCGATATCGCAAACGCGACCGCCGTGCTCCATTGCAATGATGAATGGTTGAAGATGCGGCCCGCCGAATTTCTTCAATCCCGCAATGATGCGCGCGATCGTGGCTGGTCTGAGATCTTTCTTGCGATTGAAAATGCTTCTGCTTCTGATGGACCAATCAATTACGCCCTCGCGCGCGCTGACGTGTTTCTGACGTTCCCTGAACAGATCGGCGCCCGCTTGTTTCGCGTGAGTCGGACTCGGCCACGAAATGTGATGACGCCCCCTGCGCAATTGAACGAACAAACGGCGACGTGTTTGCGGATCGCCATAGTCGGCTGAATTCAACACGACGACGTCGGCCGTGTACGCGAGAGATCGAAACGCTGCAATATAGGCATTGAAGGTTTCGCCGCGCTTGCTCTTTAATGGCTTATGATCTACGCCAATCGGCCCCCACGATCTCCACTCCGGAACGTTCTCAATCAGGATCGTGTCGATGTAAAGCTCCTGAGCCCATTTCAAAATGTGCCACGCGCTCGCGCGTGACTGAGCGTTGACCGGGCGGCCACCACGCGCCGTTGAAAAGTGCGTGCATTCAGGACCAGCGAGCAATAAATCCAGACGTCCGTTGTGTCTGAAGACTCGCCCGCTATTCGGATCGACAAACTCGGCCTGTAGCGGGTTAACCTGCTCGACCGCTTCGCATAGGTGAACAACGTTCGGATGGTTAAGGCCGTGCGTCTCGACGGCTGTGGGCCAGTGATTGATCGCGAGCAGGTCAAGGTCATATCCGAGCTCTCGACAGGCGCGGACCAATCCCGTACTCGCGCCGCCCGCACCTGCGAACAGATCAACCGCCTTGATTAGCTTTTGTTTGCGTCTCACCATTTTCGATTAGCTTCCACTCACCACGTACAGAACCACTCCCCAGGCAATCGCCAGGATTAAGGCAACAATGCCGGATATGAGATCGTCTCTGGTCATTTCTCAAACGCCTTCATAAATTCCGCGATCTGCTCTTCACTCCAGTCAGGACACTTCTCTGCAAGTACACGAGCCATCAGGTCGTAGGGTCTGCATACTTGACCGTGCCCCCAATACTTTCTGTTCTCACTAAAATTCGCTGCGCGTGAAACGTGAACGTCGTTATACGGGCATCCGCCCGAAACCTTGGCCCAGCGATCGAAGGTGGTCGGGTCAGGATGATTCTGTGAATCGAACAGCATGAGATCGGCGCAAAGCTGCTGAGATAAATCGCCCCAAGTCGCAAGGAGGACCATCGTCGGCGATGGGAGGTTGGCTCCGTCGAGGTTGGCTCCGTCGAGGTTGGCTCGCACGAGGTTGGCTCCGTCGAGGTTGGCTCCGTAGAGGTTGGCTCCGTAGAGGTTGGCTCGGACGAGGTTGGCTCCGTAGAGGTTGGCTCCGTCGAGGTTGGCTCCGTAGAGGTTGGCTCGCACGAGGTTGGCTCCGTAGAGG
>Ga0208338_1000155_pt1 | contig 12804 bp, 9 predicted proteins | sample ForSoiNitrogNN91_FD_187858 | JGI IMG/M metagenome (GOLD analysis project Ga0208338, IMG submission 187858) | Forest soil microbial communities from Browns Valley, California, USA, that are Nitrogen fertilized - NN91 (SPAdes) | ecosystem: Environmental > Terrestrial > Soil > Temperate forest ...
GGTCAGCTCAGCGTAGGCTGCGACTCGCTCACGGAACGACAAACGCGTCCGCTCAACCACCGCGACCGCCGAACTGCGAAGATCAATTGCAAACTCTTCCATAAAAAGACAGTCTTTTACAGGATTCCCAGATTATTCAGGATTGACATGTAAGTCTTGTCCAATCCTGTAATCTTGTAAAAACGACTCACGTAATGCCGGACGCGCGGGTAGAACTCGATACGTCCGCAACGTCAAAATAATGGTGCTTACAAACACGAGCGCGCCACACGCAACATGCGCCACCGTGATCGAGACCATCGGATTGAGTGGCTGCGGATCATCCGGCGACTTCAGCCGCGTCAGGTAAGCCGCAATCCCGAGCGATAACTGCACGAATAACAACAACAGCGCTATCAAAGCTGGCCGCGCTAAAAACTTCTCTTCCTTGTGTCTTTGCAAAACCGTCAAAGTCGCCATGCCGAGAGCGATCATTACCGCCACTGCGCCGCCGATATGCGCCAGTACCAGATGGGTTGGCAGGTGCTGATCCCACGTTGCGGAGTGACGCAATGTCGCTCCGAGAACTAATTGCAAAAAGATCGTGACGAGCGCCGCTGTACAAAGGTATCGCAGCGGCAACAAACCCTTCTCTTCAGGCAACGGTCTTGCTTCGATCCAGCTTCTCGACGTGAAAACCGCGAGACTCACTGTCGTGCAAAAGAAGAGCTGCGCCAGCGTCGCATGAGCGGAAGAAACAGCCAGCGGCAGCATCAGTTTCACAGTCAAGCCACCGAGCAAACCCTGCGCGATCACAGCCAGCAACGCGAAGATGCCGAGCTTACGCACCCAGTCGCGCTTCTCTTTTGCAAGGATGTAGATCATCAACACTATCGTCAGCATGCCGACGGTAGTCGCGACCATGCGGTGACCATGTTCCCAGAACAGGTTACCAACCATCCTGGGAAAGAACTGCCCGTTTGAAAGCGGCCAGTCGTTTGTTGCCAAACCGGCGTCGTGACTGGTAACGAGCGCACCGGCGATGATTAAGAAAAACGTCGCGCAAGCGACGAGAATAGCAAATCGATTCAGACCCCGGTTCATCAGTAGAAAAGAAATCTTTGTCCACAGATTACACAGATACGATCTGTGTAATCTGTGGATGAAAAATGTGATTAGTGTTTCATCACGGGAAGCTCGAGCGCCGGCATCATCTGCAACGACGGCTTTGTCGAGCCGGTAGCCGCGCCACCAAACGCAAAGTCAGCTTTTGCGCTGCCATTCGCTGGTACGGTTACTTCCATCGTCTTCTCTTCACCAGTCGCGCCGCCTTCTTTCCACGCAACCACGGTGTACTTGCCTGGCGGAACGCCCTTGATCTCGAACGCGCCCGTGTCACTGCTCACTGCGAACAGCGGATGCTTCAAGACGCCGATGTAACCCTTCATCCACGGATGCTGATTGCATTTCACCGGAACCAGCGTTTCCGCTCGCGTGAAGGTCTTCTCGATTGGAGGCGCGCCGTTGGCCTGCGACTGGTTCCACTCCGGATTCAGCTTTGGTGTCCAGTGGATGTTGTGCTGGGTGGCGTCGCTGTTGGTGATATTGAGTTTTTGATTGACCTGGATGCCGAGCACGTGTGGTGCATAGTGGCAGCCATTCTGATCAAGCTTGACGGGAGTCGGCGGTACCGGCCAACTGTAGTCGCCAACCTTCTTGCCGCCTTCGACGGTACCTTCTTTGATATAGACAAATGTATTGGCGAGTTTGCCATCTTTAACGATGGTGTCGTCGGTCATCAAATTCGGATTCTTCTGGCCGCAGACCGGGTCGGCGGTCGTGTCGATCTTCTTTGGTGCCGGAGGTGTGCCGTTATATGAGATTACGCCGGAAATGGTTCCCGTTGGACCGCTGTAGGGCCCTGCATCGGCTGAAGCGCCGCCGCCGTTAGTATTTGAAGTGGTATTTGTATTGCCGCCACTACAGGCGGAGCCAAGAGCTAGCAGAGATAGTGCAATCGATAACACAAGCCAGACTTTTGTCTGCTTATTCATGATCAACTCCTCCAAACTAAGATAACTTTCGTATTAACTGTAGCACGGAAGCCGTGCCAACACGGAGCGCGCATTGTTTCAGAACTGTTGGACATGATTTACACGATTTCTCCGGATTAACATGTAAATCCTGTCTTATCCTGTAAATCCTGTCAGAAACTCACTCTCAACATTCGCGCTGCATACGTTCCCAGCGCTGCGCGCCGTCGAATTCGCACGTGATTCAATCGCTTCTTCGCACGCACGTGATTCTGCGTCGTCGCTGCTGTCGGTGCGGCGGTCGTTGCCGGACCTGCGGCCAGCAACTGCCGCTGCTCATCCGGACTCATCAGGAACATGTATCGCACCAGCAAATGCGCGTGATCGTCATGGTAGCCCGCCGCCGCCGGTGGTAACGTCCCTAAATTCGCCACCCACATATCGCCTTCTTTGCGGAACAGTCCACTCGGCATCGCTGTTCCCGGACTAATCTGCGACGGATCCAACAGCCACCGGAACGTCCAATCGGGTTTCAAACGCTCTGCCGCCAGCAGGAAGTTCGGCGCAATCGCCTTCGCGTCACGCGACGGATCGCCCGTGATGTGACACTTCAAACACGGCGTACCAGACGTAAACAACTGTCGCGCGAGCAATCGCTCCTGCGCCGTCAGCGGTTGCAGCGGTTCCTTGATATACGGATCCTGCTGACCAGACATCGCCATGAAGAACCGCACGAGGATTTGCAACTCGTTCGGCGAGAAGTTGAACGTCGGCATGCGGAACTGTAGATACGGACGCACACCATTTCGATCCAATCCGGGTTGCGGCAACAGGTGCCCCGTCACGTTGTTCGCTGCCGGACTCGCGCCTGGCTGCGGTGAACTCGTAGCCTGCGGACTCGGCGATGGTAATGCTGCGATCTGTTGTGCCTGCTCCGGCGTCTTCTCACCACTCAACGACGGATCGTGCAGGAACCGCAGCAACCATGTCGGATCAACACGCGCACCTTCGCTTGAAAGCCGCGGTGGCAATAGATCTTTGCCTTCCGGTGACTGGTAGAACGGCAGGTCCATCACTACTGATCGCTGTCCGACCTGAAGCTGGTGACAACCCATGCAGTTGTATTTCTTGACCACCCACCAGCCGTTCTGAATGTCCTGGCGCCGCTGGTCCTGCGGATTGAAGAAGAGCGTGCTCGGTACGTTTGAGCCTTCAGCGCCGACACTGCCGAGTAAGAACGTCGTGAGCGCCGTGCGCCACTGCGGCGTCAGATACGGCTGCGGCATGCGCAGGCGATCTTTCGGGTCTTTCTCTTTGCCTTCGTCGTAGAGCGACGGCTGCGTGACCTTGTGTTCAAAGAAACCCTTGTGGTTGTACCAGGGCTTCTCTTCCTTCTCATTCTCACGCAGCTTCAGTGGATCTTGTCCTTCTTCTGCGCGCTTCGTTTGCAGCGCGAAGTCGAGACGCTCGATCGGCGTTGCCCCTTCTACAGTCAGCTCTTTACCGATGCGTTGCTCGTCCTCGAAACCGCTGATCTCGTGACAACCCGCACAGCCATACTGCTTGATGAGCAGCCGGCCCTTCTCTTTCAATTGCGGATCGTCCATGAAAGCAGCGGATGCATAGCTCGGCGGTGACGAAAGCGAGAAGAGATAAGTAGCGATATCACGCGCGTCTGTTTCTGACAGACGGAAGTTAGGCATTACCGTCATGTTCTGCACTTGCAGCTCGGCGCCATCTTCCGGGCATTTAGAGTGCAGCTCAGTATCAAAGACAAATGGCAAGCCCTTCTTCGCATAGTCATCGGGTGTCAGATCGCGTTTGTGTTTGGGACAGTAAGGCGCAACACGCTCGCGCGGATTGTGAATCCAGCGCACGATGTAATCGAAGTTTGCTTTTTCACCGACGCGTGAAAGGTTCGCGGCGAAGTCACCACCGATCTTGCTGCCGCCTTCACCGATCGAGTGACAAGCGAGACATCCGCGACTCTCGAAAAGTTCCTTGCCGTGCCCCGCGTTGCCTTGCGCCTGCGTCGGAAGTTTGGTGTCGAAACTGTCCTGCCAAAGATAAGCAGCGATGGCCTGAATCTGTTCGGCGCCATTCTTGTCGCGCATTTGCGGGCCGGGAGCGTGCTCATAGTTTTCCGGAAACGTGCCGAAGCGCCAGAACGTCGGCATCTTCGTGCCTGGACGGAAGCCCTGTGGATTCTCTAGCCAGACCGGCACCCACTCTTTGCGCAGCTTGACGCGAACGTCTTTGAGGTTTGGTCCAACTTTCTTCACATCCTGCATTTGATACTTCGCCTGCAGGTTCAGTTGATCCTTCCGAGCGGCGAGGAGACTGTTGGTCACACGCAGGCTGTCGGCATGGGCCAAAAGTTTCTTAACCTCGTCTTCAGTTACCTTTTCTGATCCAGTGGCCTTGGTGTCGGCGAGGATTTGCTTTTCGTTCGCGGTTATCTGATCGTCGAGCTGTCCGATCTGCTGGCGCGTGGACGCGAGCGCGTCGTTCTCGCGATCGAAGCCTTCATACCGATGACAACCCATGCAGCCGCGCTGCGCGAAAAGATCGCGACCGAGATTCAGAGTCTCCGCACCCTGCGTGACGCGATCTTTTGCGTGACACTGTTGGCAACCGGCTTCCGTGTTCTCTTTCTCGAACATGGGCCACAGCCAGAAACGATGACGGCCGTGTCCCTTCTCTTCGGTCGTCGTCGCGCGCCCGTTGCCCCAGTGACAACTCGCGCAACCAAACTTCTCGGGATTGTGTAGCTGCAGGATCTCCCTGTTCGGATGGCTGACAAACGCACGCGACATCGCGTCTTCTTTGCCGCTCGCACTCTTCATGCTCGCGGGCGTGAGCTCGAGTGGCTCGCGAATGCCGGCGTGACAGACTTCACAGCGGTCGACGATGTTGGAAGCGTTGACACTTATCTGATGGCCGAGGATCGAGTAATCGTAATTGGCCATCTTGGTCTTCAAGCCTTCAATGGCGACTGGGCCAAGACCGATAAGATGGTTCTTCAAATAGTCGTCACGTTTCTTCGCCAGCTCGGAGGGCGTTTTCAGGAGCTCCGCTTTGCGACCGAGACCCTGGGCCTTTTGCTCACGGAGCTGATTGTAAAGATTTTCAACCTGGCCATAGTTGAGTTGCTTTTTCTCAACCGACTTTCCGTCATCTGAAGGAATCTCGACAGTTACCTGTTCCGCTCTCTTCTTTTCAGCTTCTCGTTTCCAACTTTCCTTCTTTTTGCCTGCTGTGGTTTCGACGTTGTAGTTGATGACAGTGAGACGGCCGCGCTGGTTTTGAAATGTGTCGGTAATTGCGTTGAGCTTCGCCGACACGCGATCCACGTCGGCCGTGATCTGATCGACCTCGGGTTGAACCTGTTCGCGCGCGGCTTTCGCGTCGGCCTCGAGCTGTTGATATTCCGGACTCTCTTTGATCTCCGTCTCGCTCTTGCCGGCGTCGTTTTTAATGCTGTCGAGATAGCGCGTGTAGCGCGCAACAAACTCTCGCTGCATTCCCTTCCAGGGCCGCTGGCCAAACGCTTCGTCGTAAAGCGCCCACGCAATGGAAATCGTCAGCAGCAGCGCGCTCACCATCATCCAGCCGCTGGTCGACTTGCTGGCGATCGGATCGGCAGCCGGCAGATCCGCTTCTCGTTTGATTAATGACTCGCGAGCCTCCGGTGATTCAGCCACTATGATCTTGCCTCCGCACTACTCAGATATTGATATTGAGCCAGGGAATTACCCACACGTACTTGATGGTGAAAGCCAAACGCAAAAAGAGTTTCACCGGCAATGCCAGCAACACAGTTACGGCGAAAAACTGAAAGGTCAAATACTGAAGTAGACTTGTGCGCGACAGGATCTTCTGCTCAAACGCATTCTTCGGAAACAGGCTGCGATGAAGCTCAGTCAAGCTCAATCCACGCGGCAGTCTCATCTTCTTGAAGTCAACCGTCATCAGCCAGTGAAAGAACAACGCGCCGACCAGATAGAAGCCGCTGACGACAAGAAATCCAAAAATCAACTTTCCGGGATTGGTGGCGAGAAAGTGCAGGCCAAACTTCTGCGCGAGCAAGTCATGCAGGTCAACGTTCTTGTCGAAAACCACCGCGTTGTGATCCCATGTCTGGCCCGGCCAAAACCAAATCCATCCCGGCCCGCGAATGAACGTCCCGATCACGATCAAAAGGATCCACATCAGGAAGCCCGCGCCAAACATCCAAAGCGCGAACCGGCGCTGTCTGAGCGTGTAGTAACCGTTGCCGAGTGGATTCGAGTCGACGTATGGAAAGACCATCAAGCCGACCATGATGATCGACGGCATCACGACGCCCGCGATCCACGGATCGAAGTAGACCAGCATTTCCTGTAGGCCGAGGAAGTACCACGGCGCTTTCGACGGATTCATCGTGAGATTCGGATTTGCGGGCTCTTCAAGCGGCGCGTTGAGCTTGATGGACCAAATAAAAAGAACCACCGTAACGATCACGGTGGCCAAAAATTCTATGCGGACAAGGTAGGGCCAAACGTGCAGCTCTCGCGCCCAGCCTGGTCTCCACGGCTCGACTTTGCGGTGGTGTGTCTTCGCCAGTTTGGGATCTGATTCAAGCTCTTCGATGAGTCGATCGTTGGCAACTGCCTGCCTGACGCCCATCCAGGTGAAGAACGGCACGAGGAAGAGCATGGCGACGATCGGAATGTTGTCGGGCGCCGACGAGATGGTCCACAACTGGTGCCAATCCTGAACATTGATCGCCCACAGCGCGACGATCACCAGGAGCACTACGAGAATGGTCCACTTGTTGATGAATCGCTTCATAGCAGTTCTTCTCTGCGTAACCTCGGCGTACTCTGCGTCTCTGCGGTTTAAGCCTCTCGTTCACCGCCGAGGCGCAGAGGCTACGCAGAGGCTACGCAGAGATCATTTCTTCTTCGCTACTGCCTTGATCTCTGACTCGAGCATCACGGGCGCGGGGCCGGAGATGCCTCCATCTTTCCTGATGCGCCAGAAGTGCACGGCCATAAATATCGACGCGACGAGCGGAATGCCGATGCAGTGCCAGATATATGAGCGCAGCAGTGCATTCGAGTCGACGATCGATCCGCCGAGCAGTCCAAAGCGCACGTCGTTATAAGCAGTCAACCCTAACTGCGGCCCGAACGGACCTTCGTGACCCAGCATCGGCGTCGCGCGCGCCATGTTTGTTCCCACAGTGACCGCCCAGAAACCGAGCTGATCGTCCGGCAACAAATATCCGGTGAACGACAACAGCAACGTCAACACGAGCAGCACCACGCCCACACACCAGTTAAACTCGCGCGGCCGCTTGTAAGAACCCGTCAACACGACGCGAAACATGTGCAGCCAGGTCGTGATCACCATCAGGTGCGCGGCCCACCGGTGCATATTGCGCAGTAACTTGCCAAACGGTACGTCGTGCTCGAGATAGAGAATGTCGCGGAACGCATCGGCCTTTGTAGGGTGGTAGTAAAACATTAACAACACCCCGGTAAACGTCAACACGATAAAGAGATAGAACGTGATGCCGCCCATGCCCCACGTGAACGGGTAGCGCACCGCGTCGCGATTGATCTTCGCCGGATGCAGGTGCAGAAAGACGTTTGAAAGAATCGCGAGCGAGCGGTTGCGCGGGTCGGAGCGATCGTGCGAGACGCGGAAGATCGACTTCCAGAGCTGCGTGTCCTGCGGATCCTTGTACTCCTTCGCCTCTTCGATCGCGCGCTCTTTCAGCGAACCGCCGGTCTCCTTGACCTTCTCGATCAGGCTGCGATTGTCGCCTTCTTCGCCCGCGGTCAGTTGTTTTTTCTCTTTTGGATCGTTATCCATCCGCTTCAATCCATTGCTAGACGCTAATAAAAGCGCCGGGATCGTCGAAATGGCCCTTTTCGCCTTTCGGCCACTCGAAGAGCGTGCCGACATCGACGACGATTTGTCCTTCAGCGTCGAGACCTACTTTTGCGCGATCCATCGGTCGCGGCGCGGGTCCTTCGAAGTTGACGCCCTCGCTGTCGTAGCCACTGCCGTGGCACGGGCATTTGAACTTATTTTCACTGGCCTTCCAGTCGGGCGTGCAGCCGAGATGAGTGCAACGCGCGTAGATGACGAAGAGACGGTCAGACGTTCTCGTCACCCAGATGCGGTATTGTTGCTGCCATTTTGTATCGACACCGATCGCGTAGTCGGCAGGCGATCCGATACGAAAGGTGCTGGAAGGCTCGAGAATCGAGCGCGGCAGGAAGAACCGCACGAACATCAGAAAGAACGTCGTGAGTGCGCCGGCGACAGTGGCCCACACGATGCGACGGCGCATCTTGTTGACCGGAGGGTCAGAGCTCGTTTCAACCACGGCAGCAGGCGCCGCAGGCTTGGCCGGAGCCGCAGCGCGCGGTTGCGCCGCAGTTACACTGGGGGCGGACAATTGATCGGCTTGACTATCCAAGTCCAGACCTCCGTCGAAATCAATTCCGAATTGCCAGGTGTGCGAACTTTCCGCGGGTACACTTCGACTTTACTAACAGAGGGCTAGTTATACAACTTCGCCTACAGGGATTCCTCTCTGCACAGTAAAACGAATTATTAGCTTAAACATGAAGAGCGCCGCACCTAACAAAAAACAAAATATAATATGGTCGGCGACGCTACTTATACATAATTTCCTGAACTTCTGGCAAGAAGTATCGATGTCAAAACCACATGTAATCATTTATTCGCGTCCCGGGTGTCATCTTTGTGACGACGCCAAGGCCGCAATTATGAGCGCTGGCTGCAGCGACAGGTTCACTCTTGAAGAAGTGAACATCGAATTTGATGAGGAGCTACTCAGAAAATATAAGTACGACATTCCCGTGATCGCGATCGACGGTGTTGAGACCTTCATTCACCGCGTGGACCCGAAGGATTTTATCCGTGTGATCTGTGGTTAAAAGTGGGTTTCTTGCTGGAGTGCTTCGATGGATTGATATAACCGATCGCGTTCGGATTCGTTTGTTGATTGTCGATACGCCATCACGAGATCCTTGAGGCCCGCTAATTCTTTATACAATCCAGCGTTTTCGATTGGCGGTGTGAGATAAGAAATCAGCTCGGCGTACGAGCGGCGTTTCGCGATCGAGCCTTCGGACGGATTATTGACGCTGTAGATATAAAAGTTCGGAAGCTCATCGATCAAACGATCCGGCCAGCACTCGCCTGACAGTCCGATCTGTTTGCCTGGCATAAACTCCAGCGCGCCGTGCGTCCCAAAGTGAATCACGCCGTCGGCCTTGAAGACTTTCGACAGGAAAGTATAAAAGGCCATGAAACCGTGATGCGGCGAGCCACCACGCGCCATCATCAGCCGCATCGGATCGCCTTCGAAGCCGAACGTCGGTTGCACTCCAATAAAAATATTTCCGAGCTCGAGGCCCTGGATTATTAAGTCCTTACCGAATGTATTGATCGCGCCCGGCGCTGCGCCCCAGTCGTTCTCGACTTCCCTCACGTAAGGACAGAGCCGTCGATACTCCTGCACGTTCATGCGATACGAGACGTTGTCGTTAACTCTCTCGCGCAGATCGTCGGCGGAATCGGGAAGTTCGACTTGATAACCTTCTTCGTCGAGACGCTTGAGCACGTCGAACACGCCCGGAAACACATCGAGGTCCGCGGCGGTGCCGATGTTTCCCTTGTTGGCTGGGAAGCAGAACAACACGATCGCGAGCTTGACGTCTTTGCGAGGCGCGGTCTGCAATGTGTTCCAGCGTTTCAGGCGTCGAGCGAATCGGTGGCAACGATCATCGAGCGCCACTGGCTCCTGGCCGCGCGTCGGAATGCCGCCGTAGATGAAGGGCTCGGTTGCGCCGTCAATCTCGGGAATCGCGATCTGCATTCCCGCCTGGACGGGATTCAAGCCAGTCTGCGAATCGGACCACGCTTCGATCGTTTGCGTATCGAGACTTACGGCGGATCGATAAGGAATATTCAGCTCGCGCAAAAATTCAGAGGCGGCGGCGCTATCGTTCATCGCGGGTCCGCCGACAAAACTAAAGCCGGTCAACGAAACGATTTGACTGACACGTTTTTTTTCATTCTCGATAAAAAACTTTGAGACCGCTTCGCGATTGTCCATCAGCGTCGCGATCGCCGGAACGACGCTCAAGCCTTCCGCTTCGATCGCGTTGATGAGCGCGTCGTAGTGTTTCGTTGTTTTGCTGATCACTTGGGGACGCATCAGCAGCAAGCCGATCGTCGAATCGGGATCGAGTGGCTTGCGATACCACTTGCGATACTCAGCGAAAGATTGAAAGAGGGCTTTTGCGTTCGGATGATAGATGGCGACCGAAGGCATCTGCTCGGGTTTTGGTACGCGAATCTTCTTCAGTCGCTTGTCGCCAACGTACTGAGTAATCGAGTAAAGCAGCATCGACTGGATGTTCGCTGGTGTCGGCTGGAGGAAGTAACAGAAGAGATACAGGTAATTCTTCGCATCAGTTAGCGCGCCGGCTGTCGGCACAAACTTGAGTATCCCCGGCAACCGATCGACGAGTTTCAAATACTGCGTGTGTTTGTCTTTAGACTTACCACGCCGCGCCTGATTGCCAACCCACGATCCGACCGAGCGCAGCAGGTTTCCGCCTTTGCCGTTTTGTTTGCCGAACGTCGAGATGTCGAGACGGCCCATGCGCGTCCGGCGCATCAGCTCAGGCATACAATTGATAACCACGACCGCATCGTTTTTGAGTCTATCGAGTGCGGAAACGAGGCGCGTCGCATTCTCGCCATCCATCACGTGAATGACAAAAACAATATTCGAGTTTTTAAGATCCTCCTCAACACCGCCCCACTCACTATCGCTCAGCGGCGACCCGAAGTTGTACGCCTTCACACTCAGATCGAGCTTGTGTACACGATTAATCTCCCGCTCAGCCTGCTTGAGCGGCGCCAGTAAACTCGAGCCAACATATAAAATCGTGATTTTCAATCCGTGTAATCTGTGGCTAAACAACTCCTTCGAGTTGATCTTCTAAACTGTTACTAATCTCTCTCAATTTCTCGAGCACGTCCTTATCAACATCCCAATACCCGCGCCCGTTCGCCTCCAACAATCTTTGCGTGAGCGAGTGCGCGGAGTGCGGATTCAGATCGCGCAAACGCTCCAGCATCTGCTCATCAAACAAAAACGTGTTCGCTACTTCCGTGTAAACCCAATCATCAACCGCATCCGCCGTCGCGCTCCATCCAAACGTGTTCGATACATGGTTCTCGATCTCGGCCACGCCGCGAAACCCATGCTTCAACATCCCTTCATACCACTTCGGATTGAGCGTCTTGGCCCGCGTCTCCAAACGCACCGTCTCTTCCAGCGATCGAATCTTCACTTCACGCGACAAGCTATCAGACAGATAAATCGCAGGCCGCGCCTTCGCACGCTTCTCCACCGCCTTCGACACACCACCGAGATACTCAAAATAGTGGTCCACATCGGTCAGACCGATCTCGAACGTGTCGATGTTCTGGTACGTCGCTTCGACACGCGAGAGGGCGCGGTCCATTGCCACGCGTGCTTCCCTTCCTTCGAACGCACGCCCTGTGGAATCGCGTCCGTACGCAAAACACTTGCGCGTAACGAAGAGATCTCCGAGCGTTTCTTCACGTTCCCACTGCGAATCCATCACCATGAAGTTCACGTTTGTGCCGTAGTTTCCCGGCGCATTCGAAAACACGCGGACGGCAGCATCGTCGAGATCGCAACGGTCCTGGTCGACTTGCTGCAAGACGTGTTTGCGGACGTAGTTGAGCTCAAGCGGCTCGTCGAGTTGAGCCACGAGGCGCACGGCCTTATCAAGCAGTTGCACAGTCGGACTAAACAGATCGCGAAAGATTCCGGAGACCGTCATCACAACGTCGATACGCGGACGGCCGAGCTCAGCTAGTGGAATTGCCTCGACGCTCGTGGTCCTATTAAGTGCGTCGCGCACGGGGCGCGTGCCGAGTAGCCAGAGCGCCTGGGCCACGCCTTCACCCTGGGTCTTGATGTTGTCGAGTCCCCAGAGAACGAGCGCCATCGCTTCGGGATAGCGGCCGTTCTCGTTTTTATATCGATGCAAGAGGCTGTTTGCGACCGTCTCGCTGCGCGCAAAAGCCGCCGCGGAGGGGACGCCATAAGGATTGATTGCGTGCGTGTTTCTGCCGGTCGGAAGGATGTCGGGATTCTGAATGATATCGGCGCCCGGGCCGGGCTCGATGAACTCGCCGCGCAGAGCACGCACGAGTGAATCGATCTCATTATTAGATTGAAGTCTGGTGCAGACCGTCTCAAGTAAATTGAAGACAGGCCGTGAAGCTTCGCCGGTCACTCTCACGGCCGCGTCGACACCGTTCTCCAGAAACACACGCACAGCATCGTCGAGCAATTCTTCAGGTATTGCGCGTGCACCCACTTCGGGACGATCGAAGGAGGCGATCATCTTCAGCAGATCCGTTTTCTCACCTGCGGATGAAGGCCGGCCAAAGACGTGCAGACCCGTCGGTATCAACCGTTGCTCGATCTCAACAAGTTGCTCATAAAGCGCGAATACTTTCGCGTCGCGCTCTTCGTTCGAATTTTTAACCACGGATTTCACGGATATAGGTTGCTTAGATTCTGGAAGGCGGGGGCAAGCCCCTCTTCCTGACTTGTTCTTTTCCCAGCATTGAGAAGAACAGAACGCCTCGACAAAGAACAAGTCAGGAAGAGGGGCTTGCCCCCGCTCTTCAGGGAATTTTGCTGGCGGGGGGG
>Ga0208338_1000156_pt1 | contig 12683 bp, 9 predicted proteins | sample ForSoiNitrogNN91_FD_187858 | JGI IMG/M metagenome (GOLD analysis project Ga0208338, IMG submission 187858) | Forest soil microbial communities from Browns Valley, California, USA, that are Nitrogen fertilized - NN91 (SPAdes) | ecosystem: Environmental > Terrestrial > Soil > Temperate forest ...
TGCGTCGGGGAGCAGGTCAATAGTAAACGAACCCTTGCTGGTAGTCACGACGGCGCGTGTCGACTTGCCGATGCGAGCGAGGGCGCGCTTGTAATCGGCATCGGTGTTTCGCGTTTGGACGGTGCCGATTTGCGACGAAAAGTCACCGGCGCCGTTGGTTTTCAATAGAGCGACAGCCCTGCGCCGGATCAAATGATCGCCCGATTTCAAAGCTTCTTTAATGACATCGTTCGCGGCAGTGGTTTTCTGTTTGCCGAGCGTGTCGAGGATTGAGAGCGCCGCGTCGTTCAAAGTGTCGTTTGCGGCCTGTGGCCATGCGGCTTCGAGTGCGCGTGTGATCTCTTCTGACGGTGGCAGATCGCCGAGCAGATCGGCTGCGGTGCCGCGGATGATCGGATCGTTTTCTTTGAGTTGAGCAATGAGAACCGACGCGAGATCCGGTGGCTTGAAAGCAGCGAGAGAACGCAACACGTCGGGAATCGCGTATTCCGAATGCACTGCCACGAGTGTGTTGATAGTTAAGCCGGAGTTGCGATAGTCGAGCATCGCGCGCAGAAGCGCTTGGGCGGTTGCGGCGAGCTCAGCTTTGCCTGGAGTTGTATCAGGCAGTGCCGCAACTTCACCGAGACCTGCGGCGATTCCTGAGGCCGCGCGCCAGTTGAGCAGGATTGTTTTTTGGACCTCTTTTCTTGCCTCATCGCCAGTTCCAAACTGGGCAAGGTAAGTCGCGGGAGCGATGCGGACCAAGGCGAGCTCAACCTCGGGCGCCGTGTGATTCAGCCCGTTGTTGATTTTACGCAGCCAGGTGAGTGCAGCCTGATCTTCTTTTTGGGCCAACAGTCGTCCGAGTGTGGTCGCAATCTCGAGAATCTCGTTTTGCTCTGACAGGGTTTCCCCGCGTTTGAGCAACGGCTCAGCAGCACGAGGATCTTTTAACAAAGCCAGGGCGCGAATGGCGCTAACTCTTACTCGGGAGTCGTTATCACCAAGCGCGCGGGCCAGTAATGCCTCACACGATTGTTTGTCTTCAGTGACGCCGAGCACGCGAGCCGCGTTGGCCCGCACGATCGGATCTGGATCTGACGCGACTAATTTTCTTAACTGATCGTTACCGTCTTTCAATCGCAAACGGGCAAGTGCGTTTGCCGCGTCGGCACGGACGCGCGCATTTGGATGCGTCAAAGACTTTGTGATTACGGGACCGGCGTCGGCGGGTCGTGATCGCAAGGCTGCCGTCAGGCTCAACAGAATCGTCGATTGATCCGTGGAGATTAGAGCTTCGATGATCGCGGTGCCGAGCTCTCGTTGCCGTGGTTCCTGTTCGCGTGGCAGCGCAGCAGCGATTTTGCCGAGTGCTTCAACTGCGCGTGCGCGGACTTCAGCCGGCGTGGCCGGAGTTTGCAAAACTGCTATCAGTGCGTTCGCGGCAGTTCCTGATTCGATCTCGCCAAGAGCGAAGGCGGCCATGGCGCGCACGCTGACATCCGTGTCTTTCTCGAGCAGCGGCGTGAGCGCGTTGACGGCGTCTTCGTTGCCGATACGTCCAGCGGCGAGTGCAGCGCGCTTCCGAATTGCTGGATTGGGACTTGAGAGGAGATTGCGCAGTCCGTCGTCCCAGCGTCGCTGGTCTTCTGCTTTGACGATTTGTAGCAGAGTTGGTGGTGGGACGACTGCGCGTTTCTGAGCGGAGATTGAAGGCGACAGAGCGATCGAAATCAGCAGCGCGTGAATCATCTTGTTCGGCATAGGAGACGAATAATACCTTCTATCCACAGATTACACAGAGCAATTTATAGAATCTGTGTAATCTGTGGATAAAGAAAAGGGGTGGCCCAGTGAGGACCACCCCGGTAAAAGTTATGTTCGGAATCGCTTCTAGTTAACGACGCTGGTCGCTGCCGGAATGTCGGCCGGCTTCGCTGCGGCGTCGGTCGGAATCGGCTTCATCCGCGACGTGTCGAGCGGCTCTTCCTTCTTGGCGTTAACCTTCGCCTTGTCGGCAGCCTGGCTCATTTGCAACATTTTGCAAGTACCTTCGAAGATCGCTCCCTGTTCGATGATCAACGATGGCGTCTGAATGTTGCCATGTACTTTCGCGGCGCGGCCTAGTTCCAACCGCTGCGTAGCGATGATGTCGCCGTTGATGGTTCCATGGATCACGGCCACGGCGACTTCGATATTTGCGTCAACTTTACCATTTGCCCCCACGATGAGCGTGCCGCTCGATGAGCTGACGCGGCCTGAAAGGTGACCGTCAACTCTCATCATGGCCTTAAAATTAGCTTCGCCGGTGACGACCGTTCCACCGCCTACGAAACCACTGAGCGTCCCCTCCTTGATATCTCGGGCCAGCGTCTCGCTCTCGGTCATTGCACGAGAGCCGCTGGTTGTTGGCTCAACTGCCGGTTTTGACTCCACGCTCGGCGTTGGCTGGTACGCGGGGTAAGTCTTGGCAGTGTAATCAGGAACCTCCGGTCTGGAGTTGGAGTTGTCATTCTTTTCCTGATCTTGGGCATTCTTTCCTATCCTGAGCATTTTTACCTCCGTAAATATGGGGGCGCGGAAGTTTGGTCACCGGCCGTCGGAACCTTTATGAACGAAACAGACGCGCTTGCCTTTTGTTAGTGGATTCCTAGCTTGAATGCTAGACAACGATGAAACGCCGCGCAAAGCGGGCTCCCCATCATAGACAAACTACGCCGTCCGTGTCTAGCTTTGTAATTAAATTACAATTCCGGCGTTTGAAAAAATCCCGGACCACATGGCATTCTGAGTTGCAGATGATGACGGAAAGCAAAGTTCGACTGAAATTGTTACGCGGGATGGGCGAAGCGATCGCCGATTTCGGCATGATCGAGGACGGTGATCGCGTGATGGTCTGTCTTTCCGGCGGTAAAGACAGTCACACGCTTTTGGACCTTTTAATCGACATCCGGCGTCGCGCGCCTGTGAATTTCGAGTTGTTGGCGGTGAATCTCGACCAGAAACAGCCCGGATTTCCGGCTGAAGTGCTGCCGGCTTATCTCAGCACGCTCGATGTTCCGTTTCGCATCGTCGAGCGCGACACGTATTCGATAGTCAAACGACTCGTTCCTGAAGGAAAAACGTATTGCTCGGTCTGTTCGCGGCTGCGTCGCGGCATTCTTTACAACATTGCGGTCGAGGAAGGCTGTAACAAGATCGCGCTCGGGCATCATGCTGACGACATCATCACCACGCTTCTTTTGAATTTATTTTACGTGGGATCCCTTAAAGCGATGCCGCCGAAGCTGCGTTCGAACGACGGGCGCAACACGGTGATTCGGCCACTGGCTTACTGTTCTGAAAAAGACATCAGCGCGTATGCGGCGGAGCGACAGTTTCCGATCATTCCGTGTGACTTGTGCGGATCGCAGAGCACCTTGAAGCGGGTGCGAATCAAAAACCTGATCTCGGAGCTGGAAAAGGAGATCCCGCACATTCGCGCATCAATGCTGAACGCGCTGGGCAACACAATTCCGTCGCATCTCCTGGACCACGAGCTCTTCGACTTCAAATCGGAAAATTTAGCCACAGATTTACACGGATTGGGATCGGATTTCCAATCCGTGTAATCCGTGGTTAAATGTTCTACTTAGTGATCTCGATGCTCGTCGCCAGCACGTCGTTCATTGCGCAAACCGCAACTCGCTTCGGCACTGCCGGCAACTTAAGATCCTTGATGTCGATCGTTCTATTACCCGTCATCCGGGCCGCACCGAGCTTCGCCCAACCCTTACCCATATCGACATAAAGCGGCACGAGCATGACGAAATCATCCGACACGCCCGACTGCGTGACTTTCCCATTCAGCGTTCCATCGGGCGACACCTTGTATTCGAGCTTGTAAGCCGGAACCTGCGTGCCGTAAACCCACTGGTTGAAGAACCAGTCCATCTTGCCGTTGCCCGTGACGTTCATCTCCGGCGTCATGTGCTTCTCGACGATCGCTTTGAAATCTTCCGTCGACACATCCTGATTGAAGTGTGTCTTGACGAAGTCTTTCATCATCTCCTGGAAGCGCTGGTCGCCACCTTTCTGCGGCGAGTACATCATCATCCGCAACATGTGCAGGATGTAAGCGCCTTTCGGGTAGATCAGGAACCGCGCGGCGGCGCCGGTCTTCCCGTTGTTGAGTCGATAGCCTTGCGTTACTGGTCCAATCGTATAAGGCTTGCGATCTCTCGTTGCCGGTGAAGCCTCGACAATCTGTTTACGTAAATCTTCCCAGAACTCGATAAACTTATCGTTGCCACGAATGAACTGGACGTAAAGCGATGCCGAGAACTCGGCAAAGCCCTCACTCATCCACTGATCGTGATAACTATCCCAACCAATGATGTGTCCCCACCACTGGTGCGCGACTTCGTGTGGAGCGACGTAGCGCCAGAAATTGTCAGTCCCGCCACGCGTGCCAAGCAGTTGCGTGCGCTGCGTCGAGTCGATAAAAGCCATGTAAGGCATAAAGACAAGCGTGGGCCATGCCTGCCCAAACGTGGCTGCGGGCTGCTGCGTCATCGCGATGCGACTGTAAGGCAGCTTTCCGTAATAAGCGTTGTAGATACGCACCGCGTTCTGAGCATCCGCCAACGCAGCATCGGCAATTCCGGTGGTTGAGATCGAGCCGAGCGTGGTCATCGTTTTCCCGCCACTTGCCTCGATCTGTTCGATTGCCTGCTGGATTTCTTTTATCTCGTCCGGCACATCGACGTTTGCGTAAAACTCAACGTCGTAACCGGAATCCTTATCGTTCACCACTTTCTTTTTGAATCGCCCGTAGTTGAAACCGGCGACTGCGAGCTCCGTTTGACCACTGGACCACTTGGCCACCGAGATGTCACCTTCCTTCACGTCAGGCGCAGTCGGCGCACCAGTGCCGACAAATGTAAGGCTCTTCGGGAAGTGGAAAGTCATGTCGAACGTTGCTCGATCTTCCGCAAACAATGCGTTCGCGTTAGCGGGATACCACGTCGAGCGCGGAATCAGAATGAAATTGCCGCCGCCGGAATCATGCAGGGCCTCGTCGCCTTCGTATTGAATCGCGAGTTGGACCGTTTGCCCGGCTTCAAGCGGCTTCGACATGATGACGCCAAAATCCGAATCCTCATTTTTGTCTTCCTGCACGTAATTCAGCTCAGTTCCAGTGCCGTCCTGCACGCTTTTTACTCGCAGTGGTCCGTACAGCTCGAAAGGCACGACGCGCGTGCCGGCGCGCAGGCTTTTGAACGTCAAACGATCCGTCGCAGCGAGGTGCGTGCCTTTGATCGCAGCGTCGATTTCATGATGCGTAATATCGATCAGACGATTGTCTTCAGAACTTGAGGCGCTGCCTTTGGCCCATTCCTCTTCACGATGGAATGCGACCCAGATGCCGCCATCAGTTTCGCTGTAGCTCAACAACGCGACTTCCTCGGGAGTCGCGGTTGGCACGCCAAGCGGCTCGAAAATATAAACCAGCTTGTTGAAGCGCTTGCCGTCGATGAAGGCGGTGAAAAATCCTTCGCCCGCGCGATTGTAAATGTCATACAAGGTGCGTAGGTCACGATTGTCGCGCAGCCGTTTGCGCAGCAGGTCCTGGTTGTCGCGATAAGCTGCGCGTGCCTGGCTGGCGTTTGGACCACCAGTTTTCATCGTTGCGTTTGGTGAAGATTTGATTTCTTCAAACGTTTTGTCCGTGAAGCGCAGCACGAGCTTGGAGAACTGCTCAGTGATGGCGCCTTCGCCTGTGAACATGCTGAGACTACGCTTCTCGATATCGGTCGGCGGCGTCATCGACATCTCACCGTCGCCGATGAACACCGCGGCCGTCACTTTCTCTTCAATGGGCGTTACGAAATACAACTCTCCGGATTTGAGTGTGAAGTTGGCAGCGTCTCGCTTGAATTTTAGATTGTTCACTACTGCGTAATTGCCTGCGAAATCGTCGCCTTTGCCGAGCTGCCTGATCGACACGTAGACCGGATCCTGGTTGCCCTTCTGGTCCGCCGGTACTTTTACTTGCGCCTCGATGAGCGCGCTTTCCAGGCGTACATCGACCGTGGCGGCGGAATCGTCTGCGACCTTCACCTCAGTGCGCTGGCCCTCATTGAAGCCTTTGACTGCGACTCTCACGGTATCGATTCCCGCGGGCAGACCTTCGACTTTGTATCGTCCCTGCGAGTCGGTCGTCGCGGTGAATTCCTGTTTTGTCACGTCGTTAGTGACGGTCACAGCGGCGTTGGGGATAGCACCGCCTGTCGGGTCAGTAATCTTTCCCTCGATGCGGCCACCCGCCGCATAGGCAATAAGAAAGGGGATACTCAGTACAGTGAGCACCAAAAGAAGGGAGAGTCTTTTTGTGTATTTCATTTAAGGGTACCTCGTACAGGGGTTGGCGGCGTCAGTGAGCGCGCGCGCGAATTATTCGCATTTACACGCTGATTCGTCAAGTTTAGACCAAAGAATTTTTGTTTTGGTGGTCTAGCGGCAGTCTAACAGCTCAAACGCTCACGCCGGTAATGATGCGTTACTGGGCGTCTTCGTCCGATTCCGATTGCATTTCGCGAGATGATCAGCGTCGGTGGTAACTGCCGGCGCTTGAATTCATTGGCCGGTGACTCGACGCGGTTGAGAATATCGCGTACGAACCCCGACTCGAAACCGGTCTCGACGATCTCGTTTGGCGTTGCTTTCTGCTCGAAGTACAGACGCAACACGCGATCGAGCTGGTCGTAGGGCGGCAGTGATTGATCGTCAAACTGGCCAGGCGCGAGCTCGGCTGAAGGACGTTTGTCGATGATCGATTGCGGAATCACTTCCCCATCTTTGTTGAGATAGTTGGCGAGTGCATAGACCTCGGTTTTCAAAACGTCGCCGATGACGGCGAGGCCGCCGTTTGTGTCGCCATAGAGGGTGCAGTAGCCGAGCGCGAGTTCCGATTTGTTACCGGTTGACAGCAGCAAACGATTTTCGGAATTCGAGATCGTCATCAGCATGTTGCCTCTGAGACGAGATTGGAGATTTTCCGCGGCGGTGGAGCGGTTCTCAACCGAAGGCGCCGGCAAGTTCATTTGCTTGAGTAGCACTTCGTATGCGTCTGTGATCGGGTGCTCGATAACGGGCATGCCGAGACGCCGGCCGAGCTCGATCGAATCGTCAACACTCGAGCGCGACGAATACGGCGAAGGCATTGTGACGCTCAAAACGTTTTCGGCGCCGATCGCTTTGCACGCGAGTGTCGCGACCACTGCTGAATCGATACCGCCTGACAATCCAAGGACTGCGCGTTTGAAACCGTTTTTGAGCGCGTAATCGCGAATGCCGAGTACGAGTGCGTCGTGGATCGTTTCCACATCGTCGCCGGGCAGGCAGCGCTTGTCAGCGACGTCGCAATCGAGATCAACAGTGCCGATGAACTCTTCGAAAGGCGGCGCTTGCAGAATGATCTTGCCTTGCGCGTCTGCGACGATACTGGCGCCGTCGAAGATGATGCCGTCGTTGCCGCCGACGAGATTTACGAACACGATCGGTATCTTCGCGGTCATTGCACGATGAGAGACCATCGAGCAGCGTTGGCCCATCTTGCCCTTGTTGAAAGGCGACGCATTTATCGATACGAGAACCTGGGCGCCGAGCTCGATCAACTCGTCAGCGGGGTCGTTTGTATATAGCCTTTCGCGCCAGAAGGTCTTATCGTTCCAAAAATCCTCGCAGACCGCGACGCCGAGTTTCGTTTCGGGAAGTGGGAAGAGATGGCGCTCCGTGCTTGGCTGAAAGTAGCGTGGATCGTCGAAGACGTCGTATTCAGGCAGGAGTGTCTTATCCGCAAATCCGAGTAGCTCCTGATTACGAATGATGGCGGCGGAGTTGAAGAGACGCCGGCCCGTTGCCAAGCCCGACGGCCTCACGGTCCCCACAACCGCCGTGATCCCCTCGGTCGCTTGTATGATTTTTTCCAGGGGCGCTAGCGCGCATCGTTGTACTTCTTTATCGAGGAACCAATCGAGCGACGTATATCCCTGGATACTGGTTTCAGGTAATACCACAAGGTCCGAACTCTCGCGCTTCGCCTGCTCAATCGCGCGGATAATACTGGCAGTATTGTTTTCGAAGTCGCCGTTGGTGGTATTAATCTGGCCGATGGTAACGCGCATGTGTTATCGAGATCCTGCACGATCCGCGTCCTCCGCGCAATCTGCCGCGGTTTTGTTCGTAAACTTACTTGCGCTATATTCTCACAGCCAACCCGCGGAGGGGTCGCATAATGGTAGTGCAGCGGTCTTGAAAACCGCCGGCCGAAAGGCTATGCAGGTTCGAGTCCTGTCCCCTCCGCCACTTTTCAAAGACTTACACTTACTTATTTGTCACTTGAACCATTAATTTGCCGCTCCGGCAACTTAATGGTTCCAATAGCGCCCGGCAATTAATTGGTTCCAATTTTTCCTGGGTGGAATGCACACGTGGGTTTGGGGTGAAACTTATCCCGACTTCATGGACGCCTTGATGCCGCTGGCGAGCATGCCGATTGAGATTGCTGGTCGTAATCGCGTCATGAGGAAGATGATTATGGACGCCATTCGCAACGATCCAGCCTGGAATAACGGTGAATACAAAACTCAGCCAGTACAGGGGCTGACTGCTGCTCAGAATATTCTGCTACTAATGGGAAGCGCGCCGTTGCAGTGGCACACGCAGGCGCCGACTCGTGATGCCGCTGATAAGTTCTACGAGGAGCGTGTGAAAAGTGGTGTGATGCGAACCGATGCCAACGAGATGCTCCACTGCTTCGACTCGTCGCGTGAATACAACCCGTCTCCAATGCTCGACAAGATCAAAGCACCATTGATCGCAATTAACTCCGCTGACGATTTGATCAATCCGCCTGAGTTGGGAGTAATGGAGCGGGAGATTAAGCGCGTGAAGAACGGCCAATACGTGCTGTTACCGATTACGGATCAAACTCGCGGGCATGGCACGCACACCATCGCTTCAATCTGGCAGGGCTATCTCAAGGAACTGCTGGAAAGCTCGAATCAAAAAAGCGACAGATAGACACCGATAGCGGTTGGGTGTCAACAGGCGTACTCACTTGCCCTTCCAGGCTGTCTCCAATCAAAGACACTCACTATTGATCGCTGAACACAATCGTCTTATTCATTCCCATAAGCTCAAACTGCCGCACCCGGCATAAACGTTGCTCCAAAAATGAGACCCCGACAGAGCGTTCACATTAATGCACACGCGTAGCATGGCTCTTCGTGTGTGAGGGAGATCCCTCACGAAAGGGTTGCACTTCATGAAACAGGAAGGCGCCCCCTCTCACCTTCTACCTCGTTGTTCGCTTCTCTCCACGGCACCTCCGCTTGCGGAAGTTCGAGGGAAAAGTATCTACTCCCGCCGGCTCGAGCGGCTTTGGGTTTTCATCGATGATTCTTACGCGGATCCGGACATCCGTCTTACAGACGCAGCGAAGCACAGCGGCGCCAGCCCGGATCATCTCAATCGCCTCCTGCATCGTTTCGCGAGCACCACTTTTCATCATCTCCTTTCGCGCTACCGCATCGAGAAATGCCTTGAGTTGCTGCACGAGAAGAACTACACGCTTACCGAAATCTACAGCCGCTGTGGGTTTAATAGTCCGACTACGTTTGATAGGCAGTTCAAGAAGTGGGTGGGCTGCTTACCAAGTGAGTATAAGAAGCGGCTTCTACTTCCCAACGCATAGACCCGCACAAAACATCGTGACGATTTTTGAATAAACGTCACCGCTTTTTGGAGCGACACTAAACGCGCAAAGCTTAAAATGGCATTCCCCGATTAGTTAAAGAAGGCAAGACGTCCTTACGGTTGTTAGCTGAAGCCTGTCTCGCCTCACAAAATCCAGAAAGAAAGACGAAAGGAGTGTGTTCTGTGCGAAGTGTATTTAGCAAAAGCGCGAAGCGCAATTTCATTCTCGCTCAACTCGCGTTGTTGATGGCTATTTTGTTCAGCATCTTCCCTCAACGCGGTCTTACATTTGGTGTCACACCTCAGTCTGGTTGCGGAGGTAATGCGTATTTCTCAAACGGCGTGTACAACAAGCGCTACGATTCATATACCTACAACGTCTATAGCGCACCCGCGAACGTGTGCGGCACGCTTTACATTGTCCGCAACGGCGTTCTCGAGGTAACCCCTAATTGGATTTGTACTGATGCATATGGGGGAGCTACTAAAGGTCCGTGGACTGTAGCAAACGGCCAGAACCAGACCGGTGAGAATATCTACATTCAATGGCCAAACGGTTGTACGACCACAGGCGGCGACTACAAGGTAGATGACGGCTCTGAGCCAACTATAGACATCAATCAAAGTGGCGGTTTCGGTGTTCCCATACCCAGTCAATTCGATGGAACTGCGTCAGACACCGCGTACGGCAGCGGGTTTAACTTCAACCCCGGTGGGTGGTCAACGATCACAGCTACCTTCCAAAACCTGTCGACCGGACTGTATTACAACGGCCACAATTACATTCATTATGGCCCAGGGTCTATCCCAGGCACTGCATCACCTCTGCAGGGGTTCAATATTGCGTGGTCAGTGACGCCACCACCACAGTCCGCCCACAACTCGTCTGATGATTACCGATGGTGTGTGTCCACTAAGGACTACTTCTATCCAATTTCGAAGTGTATTGACTTCTATGGCCCGCGCTAATACTTAGCGACGCCGCTGAAGAAGAAAGCGCCGGCCAAGACCTCCCCTTGGCTGGCGCTTCTCGTTCTAAAAACTTACCCACCGGAAGCTTGTACTCTGGAAAGTCTGGCCAATGTTACAAGTCTCATGCTAAAAAGATGCTACCTTCGGCTCGTGCACTGAGCTTTCTCGATCCCGGGAGACAACGTGTCAAAGCTTCTCCTCTCGCTGTGTTTCACACTTAAGGGAAGCGTTATTTTTGGTAAAGTCATCGCTTCAGCTCTGCTGGTTGCGGTTGTGGTGGCACCTGCGGTCGATCTCCTGTGTGCGGGCGTAACGCACAAATGCCCTCTAGGTCGGGTGAAGCTGTGCCGATTGAACGTCTCCGCTAGGCGGGTCACTCGATTTAACTGTGGCAGAATTGTGGAAGGAATAAATATGACACCGCAGTGACTGAGTGGGAGAAGTGTGAATATATGCAAAAACCCGTGATTCTGCTCGTGGCTGCATCGCGATTCAAAATCAATTAGTTACGTTTAAGCATCCGCGTGACCCAAGTACGATCAATTGTTTCTCCATTGTGAGATACCTTGCAACTGCTGCAAGAAACTGAGTATTTCTGCCGGTGGCGACAGGAAAAAGTTGCGAAGATTGTCCCGTATGGCCTACAGATCCGGATTCCATGTTGTGCCGCAAGGGCAAAGGCAAAGAAGCGAAGCTGGGCTACGCCGGCCATCTGCTGATGGAGAATCGTAATGGCTTGGCGGTCTCTGCTTGCGTGACCCCGGCAACGGGTACGGCCGAGCGCGAAGCGGCGCTGGACTTTGCCGATGAGATCAGCGGCCACGGCCGCGTCACGCTGGGCGGTGACAAGAACTATGACACGCATGACTTCGTGAAAGACTTGCGCGCACTGCAAGTGACGCCGCATGTGGCCCAAAACAACACCAGCCGCAAGTCGGCGATCGACGGTCGCACCACGCGTCATGAGGGCTATCAAATTAGTCAACAGAAGCGCAAACGAATCGAAGAGATCTTCGGTTGGTTGAAGACGGTAGGACTGCTGCGCAAGCTGCGTCATCGTGGCACCGCACGCGTCAACTGGATCTTTATCTTCGCCACGGCTGCTTACAACCTTGTCAGAATGAGAAAGCTGGTGACTGTGTAGGGAGTAGTCTGCCTGGTGGCCCCAAAACGCCACCACGCAAAATAACAATCGATCAAAATCGTATCGCATGGTCATCTAAACTTCGCAGTGACGACGCAGCTCGAAATGATTATGCCGAAGACAAAACTGCTCCCAATTATCGGTTTTTCAGCAGCCTGCTAGAACACTGACAGCAATTGCAAGAGACTCAAAGTGAGTTCAGTGAGTAAGGATTCCGATCCAATCGCGCTCTCCGTGCCGTTGTCAGTCGCGTCGGTGGTGATATGACCCGGCTCAGTAGCTGTCGCTGAGGCTGGCGGTGGTGGTGGCGGCGGTGCCACTCCTCAAGTCGTGATTTCTCCAGCCCGCGCCGAAAAGGACAGCACGACGAGCAACGTCACGGCTGCGCAGAGTTTTTGTAAGTGTTTCATGAGTGTTCTCCTGAAAGTAGGTAGATGGTTTGTAAGGGAATAGCGAGAGGCCATCCCCCCGACAAGCCGTCCCCGGTTAGATCTTGAGGATGAAATCTTAGCATCGCGCTTTCATTACTCTCAGAATGGAGTTAATTACGCCAAAGGTATCTCACTAGTGAATCTCACCAAAGACCTCCTTCACCAAATCCTCAATCCCGAAGTTTCAGCGAACGAGCGGGCGCGTTTGCGTTGTGAACTGGCGAAACTATTGGAAGAAGCACGCAACTTTGAAGCGGCTCGTGAGGCGATGGGGGAACTGTGGCAGAGAGTCGGCGAAAGACCCAATCTGGAGGGCCTTGATCAATTCACGGCTGCGGGCGTGCTGCTAAGAAGCGGAGCGCTCACTGGATACATTGGGAGCACAAAGCAGATTGCCAGCTCGCAGGGAATGG
>Ga0208338_1000157_pt1 | contig 12625 bp, 8 predicted proteins | sample ForSoiNitrogNN91_FD_187858 | JGI IMG/M metagenome (GOLD analysis project Ga0208338, IMG submission 187858) | Forest soil microbial communities from Browns Valley, California, USA, that are Nitrogen fertilized - NN91 (SPAdes) | ecosystem: Environmental > Terrestrial > Soil > Temperate forest ...
CGATTCGCAAACTGCCTGACAAGCGTATCGAAACCGCCGACGCCGGGATTCAACTGCTCGTTAATAAACAGCCTTGTTCCGCGCGAGCCGACGTAAGCCACGTCGCCGATGAACTTGAACGGCAACTCGCGTTGAATACCGAAGTTGAAAACATACGTCTGCGGATTAACCAGGTCTGTCGGAATCGTGTTGATAGTCGCAAACGGATCGGGCGTGCCCGTCGTCGGCAAAGATCCGGTTCCGAAGTTAGCAATGCCGCGCGGATCGGGTAATGAAGCTCCGAAGTTCGTCACACCAAACGTATTAGGAACGGTGGCCGCGGTATTCGCCAGGATGTTGTTGAAGAAGAAATCGTAGTTGACCGCAAACCCGCCGCGAATCACGGTCTTATCGTCACCGAAGAGCGATCTTGCAAAGTGCGGCGTGTATGCGAAGCTGAAGCGCGGTGCGAAGTTGTTGTTGTCGCGCTTTTGGCGTGCGACTGCGTCCACCGGCTGGTCGAAGCCTGCGAACGCGGGAAACGGAATCGCGTTGAATGGCGTGCCGTAATTCTCATAACGCAGGCCGAGCGTCAACGTCAGGTTTGGTTTCACTCGCCACGCATCTTCGACGAAGTAATTTTGGTAGAAAGCATTCGGGACGATCACAGGATTGCCGAATGAAATACTCGCGCCGCCGGCTCCACGACCGGAAAACGAATCGACGAAATTACCGAAGGCGTTGAATCCGCCACCACCTGCAAACGTCAGCACGCCCCGCGAGTTGAATGGTATCTGCTGTGTGGCGCGTTGAATATTCAGATCGGCGCCCGCGCGGAACGTATGGTTGCCGGCAGTGTACGAGAGCGTGTCCTGTACCTGGTAATTATTGAAGAGGCGCCCTTGCGGAAAGACGAAGGGTAAGCCAAAGGACGTGATTCCCTGGCCCAGACCCGCGCCACTGAATGTAAAGACTGGCCCCGACGCTGCGACTTCAGGATCACGCGCGCCGAAGTTGACATCGAATCGTCCGTATCCGAAACGAGCTTCATTCACGAGACGTGTCGAGAGATTGCGCGTGTAGTTGAAATAGAAATTCTGCACGAGACTCGGCACGTCGACTTCGAATCCCGGAAACGGCGAGCCACCAGAACCGATGGTGGGAAACTGGTTGTTGAATGCCTGTTTATCGTAAACGTAGCGAAACGAGAGACTGTCTTTCTGTGTCGGCGTCCAATCGACGCGGGCCAGAAACTGATCGTCAGTAACAGGCTGCGAGCTGCTGAGCGTCGCTTCGCCAAAATCGATATCAGGCCGGTTGCCGCCGAGCGCAACGCTTGAGATCTCGCGTTCACCGCGCAGATTTCCGACGATGTTCAGATAACGATCGAGATTGGCGTTCGTGCCTGCGGGAAACAACGAGCGCAGCCTCGCAAAGCCTTCAGCGGTCGGCACGCGAGCTGTTGCATCAGTGCCGGAACGAACCAGATCGCGCTGGTAAGTTCCAAAGAAGAAAAGCTTGTCTTTGATGATTGGACCACCAAACGAACCGCCGAACGTGTTCTCAGTTACTACTGGCTTTTTCGTGCCGTCTGCTCTTTGGCTGGCGGTCAGCGAGTTGAAAGCACTGTTATTGATCACATCGTAAGCTGAGCCGTGAAATTCATTTGAGCCGCTGCGCGTCACGATGTTCACGACGGCGCCGCCCGCGCGTCCAAACTCCGCTGAGTAATCTGACTGAAGTACTGCGACCTGGCTGTATCCGTCGCGCAGAATTGGAATGTACGACTGTCCGGCGATGGCGTTGTCGTTGTTGTCTAAACCATCGATCAACTGGTTGTTGGCGCGCGCGCGCAGTCCGTTGACAGAGAATTCGGTTCCCTGCACAAAGCCGCCGGCGAGTGGACCAGGATCGACGACGCCGGGCAACGTGAAAACGATGTTCGCAGGGTTCAAGGCCGGTGTCGGCAAGTCAGTGATCTCGCGCTTGCTGAGTGTGTTGACGCGCGCGCCGTCCTGCGACTGGAGCAGGACGTCGCTGCCGGAATTCACGACGACCATTTCCGTCTGTGTGCCGACTTCGAGCAGGAAATTGGCGGTCGTGGTCTGGGCGGCCGCGACGATCAGGCCATCGCGCGTGATGGTTTTGAACCCGGATTGGCTAATCTCGATTCTATAAGCACCGGGATCGATCGCGTCGAAGCGAAAGCCGCCGTCTTCGGTTGAAGCGGTTTCGCGCGTTACGCCGGTGCTCGTGTTTGTAATCTTTATGATAGCGCCGGAAACAACCGCCCCGTTTTGATCGGCAAGGTTCCCGACGAAGAATCCTTTACTGGTTTGTGCCAAAGCGCTGCTGGTAAAAGCCACAATGATCGCAGCGATGGCTATAAGTCTGAATCTCGTCACAACAAAACACTCCTTTAAAATAAGATGGCGGGGAGGGTAGGGAATGGACCAAAGAACGATCTCTGCGTAATCTCTGCGTTCTCAGCGCCTCTGCGGTTTAATTTGATTTGCAGACCAGTTCACCGCAGAGGCGCAGAGAACGCAGAGATTACACAGAGAAGAATTTGATTCGAGGACTTCTGAAGTGCGACGCCTCGCTCGCGCCCCCCGCAGCGATAGGCCGCCGCACTCCAGAGAGTCACTCGAAACCTCACGGCAGTTAATTCACCGTGATGCTTATTGTCTTTACGTCCGGCGTGTTAACTGCCGCGACTCCGCTGTCCTGCGCTTGCCGCGCAAGCTCACGTTCAGCACGCGTCTTGGGAAACTCCCGTCCGGTTGCAGTGCCCGCGGGCCAGACCTCCGAAAGGAAGTACTGATCACCGTAACGGTGAAACACCAGCGTGCTCTTTGTCACCGGGTTGAAAACGGATACAGGAATCGTCAAACGGGTTACATTTGAGTGGCCGTCTGGGCTGCTGATCTGAACGACCATATCACCAATCCCCTGTTGCGAGCGGTTGATCCAGTATTTGCCAGCCGGAAGTTTTTTGCCGGCGACTGAAAAATCGAACGGTATGTTTGCGGTTAATCTGTATTGTAGAGATTGCGCATTGGCGGACACGCTAGCGGCGATTACGATCATCGCTGCCAGCAAACCGGCCTTTGCAACTCTTCGGGTAACTGCGTTCTTCATAACAACTCTCCTCTTTAGCTCTCAGTAAGTCTTTGAATCGCTTCTGATCTGTATACCGATCACGCGACTCTGTTATTCCCCGCCTGGACCAGGTCAATGCGACACTTGATCGCGGGTGGTTTGCGTTTGACTTCCGCGACTCCGCGCAGGCAGACGACTAGTCGTTTGCGCGCACGTGAGAGCCGCGACATGACAGTGCCGATCGGAATTCCCGTGATAGTGGCGATCTCTTTGTACGAAAGCTCTTCGAGCTCGCGCAGAATCACGACTTCACGAAATTCGATCGGCAGCTTCTCGATCGCTTCGTTGATCAATTGCGATTGAACTTTCAAAACGTGCGAAGCTTCCGGATTCGGCTCGTCAGACTCTTTCGTCAACACTGCATCGTCAAAGTCGCCTGACAGCTCCAGCGACCTGCTCCGCTTCAACCACGTGTAGCAGGTGTTTCGCACGATCGTTAACAACCATGCGCGCGCGTCATCACCATGGAATCCGCCGAAGAACCGGAGCGCGCGCAGGTAAGCCTCCTGGACCATGTCCTGCGCGTCGGCTTCGTTACGCGTTAACCACCGCGCCAGGTTGTAGGCGGCGTCAAGATGCGGCATGACTGCTTCTTCGAAGTTCATGGTTCTAATCGATCGTTACGCGGTTAACTTGGCCAGCGTCCGCTCCTGCAAAGCAGACCGGATGCGCCCGAGATGGTGATAGCTGTGTCGCACGGCGTGATCCTCGACAACGAACTGGCACGTAAGAATCGCGTTTGCGTAGAGCGACACCGGCGCCGCCTGATCCAAGTCGCCGTCTGTAAATAAACGGATCGCCGCTGCGGCTGCGACACTGTTCTGCTTCAACAGCTCGATCGTCTCCGCTTTCGTGACACCGTCAAACTTCTTCGCGTGATCGGCGTTCATCTTGTTGATGACGTCCATTGTCAACCCCTCAACCGCTTCGCCTCTCGCCAGCGTTTGGGCCAACTCGATCTCGACCGGATAGACACTTGCAACGTGATGGACCACCACGCCAATCTTTCGCCCATCCCCGGGAACACGACTTTGCCACTCGAATTCCGTCAGCGAGCTGGCGAAAGCTTCGAGCGCCACCGCGCCCAGCTCGAGTCGACGTGCAAGTTCGTAACTACGCTTACTCATCTTTTCTCCCCTCATTGCCCGGCGACGCCTGTCCCGTATCGATCAACATGCTGGCGTTTCGATTACCGCGTTTCTTCGCAGGACCGCTTCCGTTCGGCTGATCCACATCGCTGAAAACTGCGGCGAAACCGTTGATCGTGGCTGTTACGTTCCCGCCGCCGGGCACTCTCCTCGCTAATCTCATAAGTCGGATGAGAGGATAGAGATCAGCGAGCGGTCAGTCATAAACTTCCGGTAAATGTGCGGTAACGTTTCGGGAATGAAACCCACCCCAAAACGGTAATTAACAAAAGATGAGCTTTTTGCACGCTCTTCTCTGTGCAACCCTCTGTGTTCTCTGTGTCTCTGTGGTGAGTTGTTGCTGTGAATTAGTTAACCACGGAGACACAGAGAACACAGAGGTGCACAGAGAAATAAATAACTCTTCCCGGCTAGCTCCCCGCCTTGTTTGCCATCTACCAAACAGAAGAGGAGAATGGTCCAAACGTGAGCCTGACTGTGAACGACAAGCACATAGTTTTCGATCGGTTTTCCCTCGATCTCGTGAATGAGTGTCTGTGGCGGGGCTCAGAGGAAATCAAGATCAGGCCGAAGGCTTTCGCCCTACTCAACTACCTGCTAAATCGCTCCGGACAGCTTGTTACCAAGGATGAGCTACTGAACGCCGTCTGGCCGGAGACATTTGTCGGCGACGCCGTACTCAAAGTCACCGTGCGGCAGTTAAGAGAGGCGCTCGATGACGATCCCAAATCGCCCCGTTTCATTGAGACCTCGCATCGACGCGGTTATCGCTTCATTGGGGAGATCGCGCCGAAACCGCGGAAGGAACCCGAGCCGGCGTTTCAGGACACCGCTTTTTCCGGCGCATTTTTTGTTTATACAGGCGTGGTTGGACGCGACCAAGCGTTAGCGCGAATGCATCGTTGGCTTTACCGCATGATGCGCGGAGACCGCCAGATCGGTTTCATCACCGGGGAAGCAGGCATCGGGAAGACCGCCCTCGTCGACGCGTTCGCGCGAATGATTCCTGCCGACGGATCGATTCGTGTCGGTCGCGGACAGTGTCTGGAACAATACGGAACGGGTGAAGCGTATCTGCCGGTTCTCGAAGCGATCGGGCGGCTTTGTCGCGAAGACCCAGGAGTTGCAGATGTTGTGCGTGCGCATGCGCCGATGTGGCTGTTGCAGATGCCTTCGTTGTTGAGTGCGGCAGAACGCGAAGAGTTGAGCCGCGACGTTTCGGGTGCGACGCGCGAAAGAATGCTGCGCGAAATGGGCGACGCGCTGGAGGCACTCACCGCCGACGTGCCGCTTGTGCTGATTTTGGAAGACCTGCACTGGAGCGATTACTCGACACTCGATCTGATCTCATATCTCGCGACGCGTCGACAGCGCGCGCACCTGATGTTGATTGGGACTTTTCGGAACGTTGAGCTGATCGTCAGTGGTCATCCACTGAAGGCCGTCAAGCAGGAGTTGCTGGCGAAGCAGTTGTGTAAAGAGCTGCCGCTCGAATACCTGAGTGAAGCTGCGGTTTACGATTATCTCGCGGTCAGATTTCCCGCCAATCGCTTTCCCGCGGGTTTGGCTGGATTGATTCATCAGCGCACGGATGGCAATCCGCTGTTTATGGTGAATGCGGCGAACTACCTGCTCGAGTCGGGGCTGATCGTGCAGCGTGACGACCGCTGGGTGTTAGCCGTCGATCTTGCGAATGTCGAGCTGGGCGTCCCTGACAATATCAAGCAGATGATCGAGCAGCATGTGGACCACCTCGATCCGGACACGCAAAGAACGTTGGAAGCGGCGAGTGTTGCTGGAGTTGAGTTTTCGACGACTGCGCTGGCGGCCGGTCTTGAAGAGGATCCAGGCGTGGTCGAAGCGCGCTGCAACGAGCTCGCGCGACAGAAGCAATACATTCAGGAGTGTGGCGTACAGGAATTACCGAATGGCGAGGTCGTGACGCGGTTTGGTTTTGTACATGCTCTTTACCAGAACGTTTTGTACGACCGGATACCTGCAGCGCGGCGCGTGCGGCTGCACCGGCTGATCGCGGAGCGCGGCGAGGAGGTTTACGGCAACCGCGCGGTGGAGATCTCGGCAGAGCTGGCGATGCACTTCGAGCGCGGCCGCGACTACAAACGCGCCGCGTATTACTTCAAAACCGGTGCGAACAATGCGATCCGGCGTTTTGCTTACCAGGAGGCGGTAGATCTCGCGCGGCATGGTATCGAGTTGATCGGCAATGTGCCTGAGACGCGCGAAGTCGTAAACGAGGCGCTGTGTTTGCACCTCACGCTCGGTGTTCCGTTGATCGCGATTGAGGGTTATGCGTCGCCAAACGTCGGCGAAGTCTACATGAAAGCGCGTCAGTTTTATGATCAGCTTGGCGACTCACCTGATGTTTCTGAAGTGCTGTGGGGACTGTGGACATTCCATACGTTGAGCGGCGAGTTAGAGACAGCGCGCGATATTGCGGATGAGTTTCTGCGACTTTCTGAGCGACTACCGTATCCGGGACTCGCGATGCGTGGTCATTGGGCGCTCGAGATCACCAACACGCACCTCGGCAATTTCGAGCTCGCTTTGGACCACTATGAGAAAGCGCTCGCGCTCTACGATCCCGCGCTACATCGTGATGACTCTTTTCTTTATGCCCTCAATCCTGGCGTTGCGATGCCCTGCTTCGCGGCGTGGGCGCTTTGGTTTCTGGGCCGAACTGATGAAGCCGTGAAGCGCATGGACGAAGCCGTGGACCTCGCGCTCGAGTTGTCTGAGCCACACGGACTCGCACATGCCAAGTTGTTCGCGAGTATCCTTTATCAGCTAAATGGCGATCATCAGATGGCCCAACAGTATGCCGAGGCCGTCAGCGAGGTTTCCGCCGCGCATGGACTCGTGTTGTATGGCGCGATGGCCGACGTCATGAAAGGTTGGACGCTCAGCGAACAGGGACGCGTGCAGGAAGGGATCGATCTGATGCGCGACGGACTCGCGGCGCTTGAAGCTACAGGGACTGCGCTCGTTCGTCCTTACTTTTTAGCGTTACTGGCCGAGGCGCTGTTGAAGTTGGAGCGTATTGACGAAGCGTCTGCGTTGTTGGAAGAAGCGACGACGATCGTTGATAACAATGGTGAGCGATGCTACGAAGCTGAGCTCTATCGACTCAAAGGCGAGTTGTTGTTGAAGAAAGATAAGAGAGCGGATGCGGAGCGATGTTTCCAGCGATCGCTCCAGATCGCGAAGTCGCAGAAGGCGAAGTCGTTGCTGATCAGGACCGAGATGAGTCGACTGCGCGTGTCTTCCGGTACGCTGCTATGAACAGAAGCAGCAGGACCAGATCAAGGCTGGCGGGTATGAAGATGATCGGCGCCACGCGACCTTGAACGTAGAGAATAAGAACCGCGATCGGAAAACCGATCTTTTCGAGCATTGCGGCGATCATCATCGGCCGGTACCTGATCGGATCTCTTGAGAGGATCAGGAATAGAACCTGCCACGCGACGGCGACACAGACGAAGCCATAAAAAAACTCCGGGTGCGTGATCGGCGGCGGAGTATCCACACCGATCTTCCGTTCCAGAAAGAACTGCGGCACGAGCACAATCAGCCCGTAAATCCCCGCCACCAGAAAAACCGTCTTCGCAAATTTCATTTGACCAGCTCTTCAACGCCGAAGGCGTTCGCTAATCTCAGCCCAGGGTTCGAGCTTGCGAGAACCCTGGGAACCCACACATTAAATGCGTTCTAACCCTGAAAGGGTTCTGCGGTTGGCGAACCCTTTCAGGGTTTATACCGAAACTAATTGGCGATCCCAAGGTTCTCGTTCCTCGAACCCTGGGCTGAAATTAGCGAACGCCTCCGGCGTTATCAATCAAACTAGCGTTGAGTCAACAACAGCTAATGGCCCAGCCTTCGCCATGTAACTAACATCCGTCACGCCCAACGTACTGCGCAACTTCTCCGCGGATACATCCTTGATCGGCCCGGGCGCGGGCGCCGTGCCCGGTGCGGGTTGCGGGTATGCGGTGGAACGCGCCGTGTGAAACGAAACGTTCCCTTCAACCTTTTGCAGCACCTGATGAATATGCCCATTCAACACCGTCACCGATCCGAAGCGCTTCAAAAACGACAACGCCTGCTCACTCTCCTCCGTGCCCCAGCCCCAATCGGGATAGATGGTCCATAACGGAATATGCGCAAACACCACGATCGGCGTGCTGCCAGACAAACCCTTAACATCTTTCTGCAACCATGCTAACTGTTCCTGGCCCAATTGTCCGAGCCCGCTGCCACCAAGCCCGGTCCCAGTTCCCTGCTTCAGATTCAGCACATTGATCAAGCCGATGAAATGCACGCCGTTGTAATCGAAACTGCGCCATCCCGGCCCGCCACCGAAGCGCTCGAAGTAGAGTTTGCCATCGTCAGTAAATACATCGTGCTCGCCCGGCACATAGTAAACCTGATCCGCCTTCGCGCTCTTCATGATCTGCGCGGCCGTGTCAAACTGCTCAGCCGTGGCCAGATGCGTGATGTCGCCGGTGTGAATCACGAACGCGGGTCGCTCCTCGAGCGCGTTGATCTTGTCGACCGCCTCTTGCAAAGTCTTCGTCACATCGTGATTCGGATCGTTATGAAATCCGATATGACTGTCGCTAATCTGGACAAAGCTGAAGCCGGCTTTCCGCTTCGGTGTTGCGAGTAGCTCCGAGCTCAGCACGCCCCCATTCATCGCCCAAACGAGTCCGGTTCCTGCCCACGCCATGCATTTAAGAAAACTGCGTCGCTCAATTTGATCTTGTTTCACTTTCGTTTCTCCTATTTGACGATGACCTGGCCAGTCATCTTCGGATGCAGCGCGCAGTAGTACCTGTAAATGCCCGGCTGGTTGAACTCCATTGAGAATCGATCGCCGTTCTCCAGAGTTTTTGAGTTGAAACGTTTGTCACTTGCAGTCGCGGTGTGCGGTTCGTCATCGCGATTGACCCACGTGACTTTTGTACCAGGTTTCACCGTCAGTGTGGCTGGTTCAAATGCAAAATTTTGAATGACGATCTCATTCGCGTCGGCGGGCTGTGCTCCGGTGCTTCGACTGTACGTAAAAGCCAGAGTTAACAGCGCCGCAGATATCACGAGCCAAAAATGTCGCTTAGTAAGCATTGCGAAACCTCCAGGTATTATTTCTCGACAATGCATACTCAACCCGCGCGAAAGTTATTCCCGTCGAGAGTTGTGATTAACGTGAGCCGGCTGTACTGTCTCTGTGTGACTGATTTATCTGACTACTGTCTGCTTTTGGCAGTAACGCTGGAACGTCATGCGCATGGCAATTAGCAAACGCGCGCGGCACTTCGATTGCAGTTGCTCCTCGTGATCGATGTCTCCTCGTAAGGCAACACTGATTTCAAATCCGAAAACAGGCCGCTATGCTTCACGCCGGCGACCTGTTGAAGAGCTCGCCGCACAACTCGAATCGCTCGGCGTCAAGGTTGACGTGCGTTTGACGCGAGGTCCCGGCGAGGCAACTGAGATTGCCTCGCGCGCTGCGCGTAACGGTAGCTCGGATGTGATCGTCGCCGGCGGTGATGGCACCATCAACGAAGCGATCCAGGGTTTGGCAGGCACGAAGGCGCGACTCGCTATCATCCCGCGCGGCACCGGAAATGTTCTCGCGCGTGAGCTCGGTTTGCCGCTAGACGACGAACAAGCCCTGAAGATCGCGGCGCAAGGTAAGACGCGGCAGATCTATCTCGGCCTCGCGATCGATGAGACCACAAACGAGAGTCGTTATTTTATTTTGATGGCGGGCATCGGTCTCGACGCGTCGGTAGTGAAGCGCGTGCAACCGTCGTTGAAAAAGCGAATCGGCAAAGGCGCGTTTTGGGTTTCAGGCTTGAGTCATCTCGCCACCTGGAACCCGCGGCCATTCATACTCGAAATCAACGATCACAAATACACGTCGACCTTTGCAGCGATCGGAAAAGCAGCAAAATATGGCGGCGATCTTGCGATAACTCCCGGCGCTCGACTCGATCAACCCGAGTTCGAGGTTTGCATCATCGACACGCGCAGCCGCCTGCGTTACCTGCACCTGCTTTCAAAAGCGATGCGCAACGGCATGCCTCGCGACACGCCGGAGGTACAGTTCGTAAACACCGTGAGCGTGCGGGCACACGGCGACGCACACGTGCAGATCGACGGTGAATTAATCGGTCACCTGCCAATGCGCTTCGAGATCGCTCCGCACTCTTTAGAAATAATCGTTCCTTAGATATTTCCCTTCAGCCACACAGCGCGTAATTCCTTCTGCCCGGCCGTCGCGTCAGGTTTCTCCTCGATCCGGTAATCAAACCGCTCTGGTTGGCCCAACACGATATTCGCCTTGATCGTTCGTCGATCACGTTTGACTGTGATCGGCACTGACTCGCCTGGCTTGAACCGCGCGAGCGTTCGCCGCCATGTGTCCCTCGTTACAGGTTTTCCAGCAAGCGAGATGATCTCATCGTTCATCTGTAACCCTGCATTTTCAGCAGGCGAGTTGTTACGAACGTTCTCGATCTTCGCTGCGCGCGGACCTTCGAACTCAAGCGCGAGTCCTGCATCGAACGGCTCTTCCGACTGCGTCCTGACCAAACGCAAACCCACATACGCAAACGCCTCATCGTAAGGCAACACCTCCACGTCGCGGATGTGTCGCTTGAAGAAATCGCTCAAATCGAAACCTGCGCGCCGCGAAGCAACGTGCTCTAGATCACCCGTCTGGTAACCACGACCGCGCAGGTAGTAAGTCATCTTCGGACTCTTCACATAAAACTCTTCGTACATGTCGCGCATGATGTCGTCGAGCGACGCTTTCCCTTTCGTTCGACCGCGCACGAGCAGGTCCATCACCATGCCGATGAGCTCGCCTTTAGGGTAGTAACTGATCGCGGTGTTTTGCAGGTTAACTAGCTGCTCGTGTTGAGCGCCGTCGAGATAAGGCGCTGATAACGACGATTCTTCAGCACTCATCAAACGACTTCCCTGCGCACTCTCGATACGATCGATAGTCTCCGCTTCGGTTTTCAGAAACTGACGGTCGTCCCAGAGACCTGCGCGTCTCAACATCAGGTGGCCGTAATAGTTCGTGAAACCTTCGGCGACCCAGAGCCCGCGCGTGGCGAGTGGCCGCGAGAAGTCCCATGGTCCAAGCTCCAGCGGGCGCAGTCGCTTGACGTTCCATACGTGAAAGAATTCGTGTGAGACGGTGCCGAGCGCTCGCTCGTAAACACCTGGCTCACCAAGCGCACCGGGTTGGATGATCTGAGTCGACGTCAGATGCTCCATGCCGTCTCCGGAATGATCGTCAGCAGCGAAGTGGATCAGAAATGTGTACTCTTCAAACTCCGGCGGGCCCCACATTCCGACTTCGGCCCGCACGATCTTCTCGATATCTTTCACGAGTGCCGTGCGCCGTCCGCCTTCTGGTCCAAACGAGTGGACCATGACGTGATACTTTTTACCGTCGACTATGAAGTTGTCCTGAGTCCAGTCAGGCGCGATTTCGGTCGGCGTGTCGATCATGATGTCCCAGTTTGGAAATCGCCATTCGGTTTGACCGGGATGATCGGTGCGGCCGTTCACGATGCGCCAGCCGGCAGGCGGCTGGATCGTGAGTTTCACCGGATCGGGCTTATGGTCCACGACGTACATGAAGATCGAGCCGCCGTTGTAATTGGCGTGACGGTTGTCGAGCTGTGAGAAAGTACCGGAAAGATCGTTGGCAAAGACTTTGTATGAAACGTTGATGCTCGTCTTGCCTTGTGGCGACACGCTCCACGTGTCTGCATTGACGCGGGTCACGGGCGCGTTGGCGCGGAATTCCTGCACGTTTTTAGCGAAATCAAAGACCGCGTAACGTCCGGGGGACCACTTTGCCATCTGAAACTGAAGCGGCTTGTCTTTTAACTGTTCGGGCAATTCAACTATCATTTGTACTTCGAAAAGATGCGACACCGGTCGCGACATTGATAGTTGATATGTGATTGATTTCAGCGGCGGCTCAAGGGACTCTTGGCCCAGGGCAACGCTGGTCAGTATCGTGATGAATACAACTGTGATAATGGATCTATGCATGCGCCGATTATGCCAGTAACCGAACGTCTCTACTATTCCGATTCTCATTTGATCGAGTTTGAAGCTCGCGTGGTCGACGTCACTGATCGCGTCAGTGGCTGGACCGCGATTGTTCTCGATCGCACTGCGTTTTATCCGACTGGCGGTGGCCAACCGAGCGACACAGGCACACTCAACGGCGTGCGCGTGGTTGAGTGTATCGACGATGGCGACAACGGCGTGCTGCACGTGGTCCAGGGAGC
>Ga0208338_1000158_pt1 | contig 12201 bp, 11 predicted proteins | sample ForSoiNitrogNN91_FD_187858 | JGI IMG/M metagenome (GOLD analysis project Ga0208338, IMG submission 187858) | Forest soil microbial communities from Browns Valley, California, USA, that are Nitrogen fertilized - NN91 (SPAdes) | ecosystem: Environmental > Terrestrial > Soil > Temperate forest ...
GGGGGGGGGAAAGCCCCTCTTCCTGACTTGTTCTATTCTCTGTGTTCTATTTTCTGGTCGTCTTTATAAACTGAGGTTGTGTTGAATAGGCCCAACAAAAGTGGACATGATCTGATCTATGGTCCAAATGCGGTGCTTGAAGCGCTGCGCGCCGGCAAGCGCCAGATCGAGACGATCACGATTCTTGAAAGTGCTCGTCCGGATCGTTTGAAGTCGCTGCTTGATCTCGCGCGTGAGAAGAACGTGCCTGTTCATCGTGTGCCGCGTCTCGACATCGATCGCTCGCTGGGTGACGTGCGACACCAGGGCGTCGTGGCACGTGTAGCGGCTGCCCGTTACGCAGACGCAGATGACCTGTTGGACCAACTCGAAACGAAGATCGGAACCGACGATCCACCGCTGGTGCTCGGACTCGACGGAGTTGAAGATCCACACAACCTGGGATCGATCCTGCGCACGGCAGAATGTTCAGGCGCTCACGGACTTTTCATTGCTGAGCGACGCGCGGTTGGTTTGACGAGCGTCGTCGCGAAAGTCGCTGCGGGCGCGCTCGAGTATGTTCCGGTGGCGCGAGTCACGAACCTCTCGCGATTGATAGAGCAGTTGAAAGAACGTAACATCTGGGTGGTCGGGGCCGCAGCCGAAGCAACGCAGTTGTACACCGATTGGGACTGGCGATTGCCATCGGCGATCTTTCTCGGAAGCGAAGGACACGGCCTGCACCGGTTGGTCAGAGAACACTGCGATACCCTCGTGCGTATACCTGTCTCGGGCAAATTGGAGTCGTTAAATGTCTCGGTGGCGGCCGGCGTGCTGCTTTACGAGGCGAGACGCCAGCGAACACTGAACCTGAAAGGCGAAAAATAGATGTTCTGTCCTAAGTGTGCTACCCAGAACCTCGAGGGCGCGAGTTTTTGTCGCAGTTGTGGAGCGAATATCAGCCTCGTGCCGCAGGCTCTCTCGGGTCAGCTCGTGCAGCCACAGCCGCCGCTGACCGAAAGTGACGGGGCCTGCCGGACGAAGCGTGGCAGGGAGCTCACGCTCGAACAGCCCATTCAAAAATTTTTCCTAGGCATTGCATTTATCATCATCGCCCTTGTGTTATCGAGAACCATCGGGCAGGTGTGGTGGTTTTGGATGCTGATACCGGCGTTCTCACTTATGGGTAGGGGGGTAGCACAGTTCATCCGATTACAGGATCATGCAAAGAGAGCTTCACTCGCGCCGCCGCCGGTGGGTAGATCCTTTGTGGAGACACCGCGACCGCCGGAAGGATTGAGGGCCCCAGTCTCGAGTGTCACTGAAGGCACCACGCGTCATCTCGGTGTTGAAGCGCCCACCCGTCATTTGGACCAGGAACCGCGGTAGCTTTAAAATTTTTCACGCAAAGGCGCAAAGATCGCAAAGACGCAAAGGCGCGCCCGAAACATTTGATTGCCTTTGCGTCTTTGCGATCTTTGCGTCTTTGCGTGAGAGATTTCTTCTGTGACACAAAAACCTCTAGCCGGCATTTGCGTGCCCGTGTGTGAGAAGGATCCTGACGCACTGCGGAATGCGTGTGAGTTGGGTGACTGGATTGAGCTCCGTCTCGATTGTCTGGATGGAATTCCGGATAACTTCAAAGAGATAACGCGACCTTTGATCCTCACCTTTCGTCCCTCGGAGCAAGGTGGGTATCGCGAATTAACTCGCGAAGAGCGGCTACGTTTCTGGTCTTCGATAGCCCCGCACGGTGAGACAGTGTGGTGGGACATTGAAGGCGATCTGGTCCATGATCTCGCTCCTGACTGGTCACGCGTGATCGTCTCGCATCACGACTTCTCAGGCGTCCCCAACGATCTCGAACAAATCTACGAGCGTCTAGCCCAGACAAAAGCTGCAGTCATTAAGATTGCCGTGCAAGCTAACGACATTCTCGACTGCCTCTCCATTTTTAAACTTCTCGATCGTGCGCGCAGTGAGGGAAGGGAAATCATCACGATCGCGATGGGTAACGCCGGTATCGCAACACGCGTGCTTGGTCCATCACGCGGCTCATTTCTCACTTACGGCGCACTCGACGATGCGCGCGCGACCGCGCCCGGTCAGATAAACGCTCGCCAACTGCGCTCGCTTTACCACATCGACACGATCAACGAAGAAACGATGATCTGCGGACTCGTCGGTCTGCCGGTGATGCACTCGATCTCGCCACGCATTCACAACGCGGCCTTTCTAGAACAAAACCTGAACGGAGTTTATCTTCCATTCGAGGTCCAGGACGCCGTCCAGTTCTTCAAACGCATGGTCCATCCACGTACACGCGAGCTAAACTGGAACCTGCGCGGACTAAGCATCACTGCTCCCCACAAACAAACCGTGATGGAATGTCTCGACTGGATCGACCCCGACGCGAAAGAGATCGGCGCCGTTAACACAGTCGTCATCGAAGGCGATCGACTGCTAGGCTACAACACCGATGCCGCGGGCTTCATCGATCCATTGCTCAGACGATTCACGACTCTGCGTGACGCGAAGGTTGCGATCATCGGCGCCGGCGGTGCTGCGCGTGCAGCCATCTGGGCCTTGCAGCAACAAAACGCAAACGTAACGCTGTTTGCGCGTAATCCTCTGAAGGCACACTCGCTTGCTGACTTGTTCGGAATTCCATGTTTGTCACTAACCGAGGCATCATTCGCCGGGTTTGACCTCGTAATCAACACGACGCCCGCCGGTTCAGGAGCACACGTCAATGAATCTCCAGCAACGCGCGAACAATTATCAGGCAGCCGTTGCGTCTATGATCTCATCTACAATCCTCGAGAGACCTTACTTCTCCGCGAAGCTCGTGAAGCTGGATGCGAAACGCTTGGCGGTCTCGAAATGCTCGTCGACCAGGCCGGATTGCAGTTTGAGTTATGGACAGACAGGAAATTTAGCGACGGATTTTCGCGGATGAACACGGATTTTATGTATTAAGGCCTGACTACATCAGGATCAGTCCTGTTGGTCACAAAGTTCTCCCCGCCGGTGTTATGTTAGACATATAACTTGGAATTGCTCGGCGTTAGCATGCTCAGAACCTCCCGCGTCCCGCGCCGTAAACACATTGAGCGAATCTGTAATGGAAGAAAACGAATCGATACTGTCCAAGTGGTGGGTGCGTTATGGACTGATCTGGGGAGTGTGGACCATCGTCACACTCTTCTATACCTCCCAGGTCTACATAGCGGACTCCGCTAGTTCGCAGCCAAGGAAATTCGGCTACGGCCGGGAATTGCTTGGGCAGGCATCGGCGGGCTACCTCTGGGCGCTCGTTACACCACTCGTTCTCTGGCTCTCGCGCCGGTATTGCATTCAACGCCAGAATTGGTTGCGCCGCGGGACGTTGCACCTAGTCATTAGCGTAATCTTGAGCGGCGTCTTACTCGCGCTTCATTGGGTCGCCCTCATGTTCATCTTTGAGCGTACGCAATTTATCACGCCATTGCTGACCTTTAGATTTGCTTATATCAACCTCGAAAAGTTCCTCCTCGTCTACTGGACGATATTGCTGATGAGTCACACGTTCAGTTACTACAACAGCTATCGTAAGGGCGAGCTGAAAGCTTCCGAGCTTCGCACGCAGCTCGTGCAGTCGCAGCTCGAAGCGCTGAAGATGCAGGTACACCCGCATTTTCTCTTTAACACACTTCACTCGATCTCGGCGTTGCTGAGCAAAGACACGGAAAGCGCTCGCAAAATGATCACGCGGCTCGGCGACTTTCTCCGGCTGACACTCGAGAATTCCGGTTCGATGGAAGTCACCCTGCAACAGGAAATCGAGTTTCTCAACGGCTATCTCGAAATCGAGCGGATTCGTTTTCAGGATCGACTCACCACTGACATTCGCGTCGATCCGGACGTATTGGACGTGCGCGTTCCGAACCTGATACTCCAGCCGATTGTCGAGAACGCGATGCGCCACGCGATCGGAAACTCGACCTCAGGTCGTGTTGAAGTTACTGCGGCGCCGCGGAATGGCGTAGTACGTATTGAAGTGAAAGACAACGGCCCCGGCATTGATGCGGACAGGATTCTCGAATCGCGTCGCGGCAAAGGACTAGGGTTGGCAAACACCCAGGCGAGGCTTGCCGGACTCTATGGATCCGCGGCGCGATTCGAGATGCTGAACAATCCGACCGGAGGTCTCGTCGTCGCCCTCGAAATCCCGCGGCAGACTTAACAATTCTTAACAAGTCCGGCGATTTCATTCGAGATCTCGCCCTCCGTGTCCACTTTCTCGTGGATCCAAAAAATTATTTCCTTTCGGTATCTCAACAACGAAACTTGGCATCAAAATCCGTCGTACCCAGCGGGAGCGCCACAACTGTTTTGACTGTGGTGTTCATTCACTGAGTGAACCTTACTCACCCGTTCATTGCGTTATTCACGTTTCGTTAGGAGGCATAGTGACGAACGCAAGGAATATTCGCGCGTTGGTCGTCGATGATGAACCACTCGCTCGCGATATGATTCGCGAGATGTTAGCCGAGGATTCTGAAGTCGAGATAATTGCGGAGTGTGCGAATGGTCGCGAAGCAGTTGACGCGATCAAGTCGCAAAGGCCGGACCTTGTCTTCCTCGACATTCAAATGCCTGAGTTGGGAGGCTTCGAGGTGCTCGAGTCGCTCGACCCGCAATCGACACCGTACGTCATCTTCGTGACGGCTTACGATCAGTATGCCGTGCGTGCCTTCGAGGTCCATGCCTTCGACTATCTCCTCAAGCCTTTCGATCATGAGCGGTTCGACGCCGCCTGGCAGCGAGTCAAGGATCAGATCAAACTGGATCAGACTGGCGAACGAGATCGACACATTCTCGCCTTGCTTGAAGAACTGAAAAGTGGACCGCACCATCTCGAGCGACTCGTGATCAAAAACGGCGGTCGCGTCTTCTTTCTTAATGTGCAGGACGTATATTGCATCGAGTCGGAAGGAAACTACGTCCGCGTCTACGACAACCAGAAAGGTTATCTGCTGCGCGAGACGATCAGCAGTTTGGAAGAACAACTCGACCCGCGACAGTTCCGTAGGATTCATCGTTCCGCGATCGTGAAGATCGATCGGATCAAAGAGATGCAGCCGTGGTTTCACGGCGAGTACCGCATCATCATGGAAAACGGCAAGGAGCTCACCCTCAGCCGCAACTACCGCGCAAACTTCCAGGGCGCTGTCGGCAACGCGATCTAAGATTTCGCTGCGGCCCTCTGCGGCCCTCTGCGTATCTCTGCGTTCTCTGCGTTAAAGGGGCATTTCAACGCAGAGTCCGCAGAGAACCGCAGAGAACCGCAGAGATACGCAGAGATTTCTTATCAGCTCGTTGTAGTTTCTTATGTCTTTTTGCGGTTATATACCGCTCCATCCCAAAAATTAGCCGTTCCGTCACACAATGGAATTTTTCCGTGAAACCTCTAGTTATATTTGTGTCCGCAGCCGCACCAGAAAGACTCCCCAAGTCGGCCCAGGCGGTAAGCGGTTGCTGCCGCAAATTTCTCGGAGGAAATATGACAAGCGAATCAATCTTAGGGTTGGAAGAAAACAGGAACAACGAGTCGATTGAACAGGCCCCCAAAGACTCGACCGATGTGCGACTAAACACATTGCGCGAAACGGTTCTACAACTTTTGGATGAAGTCGAATCGCTGGCCATCTCAAGGCCGGTGGACATCAAGCGTGGCGCGCGTTTTTCAGACGAGGTCAGGCAGTTTGAAGTAAGTCTCATTCGCACAGCGCTCGGCCGCACTTCCGGAAGCCAGACGCGCGCCGCGAAGCTGCTGGGACTTAAGCCCACGACGTTGAACGCGAAGATCAAGCGCTACGGCATCATGGCGTAAGTCACGTCAGATGATTGTTCACTGCTATACTGAGAGCGGTGGACGATCGTTACAGCAGACAGACTCTCTTCAGTGGAATTGGCGAAGAAGGACAGCGACGGCTGTTGGCCGCGCGAGTACTGATAGTCGGTTGCGGTGCGCTGGGTTCGGCCCATGCTGAAGCGTTGGCGCGTGCGGGTGTGGGCCACCTGCGCATCGTCGATCGGGATTTCGTCGAGCCTTCAAATCTCCAGCGGCAGACGATGTTCACGGAGAGCGACGCCGAGAAGCGTCTGCCGAAAGCCATCGCCGCCGCGAATCACCTGCGCGAAGTCAACTCCGAAATCGAAGTCGAGCCTCACATCATTGACGTCAATCATTCGACTGTCGAGCGTCTTGTCGAAAAGTGTGACCTCGTCATTGACGGCACCGACAATTTCTCCACGCGTTACCTCATCAACGATGCTTCAGTGAAGCACGACATCAACTGGATCTACGGCGCTGCGGTCGGGTCGTATGGCGTGACGATGACCATTCGTCCGCATCAAACCGCCTGCTTGCGTTGTGTATTCGAAGAAGCTCCGCCCGCCGCCAGTGCTCCGACCTGCGACACGTCCGGAGTGATCATGCCCATCATCAACATCGTTTCGGCAGTGCAGGTTTCTGAAGCGCTCAAGCTGATCACCGGACAGACCGACGCGCTGCACGGATCATTGATGCAGTTTGACGTGTGGGAAAACGATTGGAGACGAATCGGGACCAGTAAGCGTCGCGAGGATTGTCCGACGTGTGGTCTTGCGATTTACGAAACGTTGTCGCGCGCAGATGAAGGCGCCGCTGTGCTTTGCGGTCGCGATGCGATCCAGATTTCTCCGTCTCAACCTACTCGTATTAACTTCCCCACGCTCGCCGAAAGACTGCGGCGCGCCGGTGAAGTGAGGTTCAATGAATATCTCCTCCGCTTCAAGACCGGGAACTTCGAGCTGACAGTTTTTCAAGACGCGCGCTCGATCATTCGCGGCACAGACGAAATCGCTACCGCTCGCTCGCTTTACGCCAAGTACATAGGAACCTGAGCTACAGATGACCATTAAACGACTAACCACCCTCGCAATCTTATTCACCTTTTTTGTTTTACCCGTAGAAGCTGGTCAACCGGTTGTTTGGGAGACGAGCGGTCGCACGGAGCTCCTGCGAGGCGACTCGCGCGGCGTGTCGATCACCGACACCGGCGTGTTGATGCTGGCGCCAAAGCTCAATGAGATTTACAACACGCTGCAAACGTATGTGTGGTCCAGTGCCGTCGACAGCCAGGGCAATGTCTATCTCGGCACCGGACACGACGGCAAGATATTCAAAATTTCGAGCGCGGGCAGTGGCTCGCTGCTTTACGACGCAGCGGAGCTGGACGTAACCGCGATTGCGATCGCGCGTGATGGCGCGATCTACGCGGGAACGTCACCTGATGGCAAAGTCTATCGCATCACTCCTGACGGCAAGGCTGACGTTTATTTCGATCCGGGCGACAAGTACATCTGGTCGCTGGCAGTGATGACTGACGGCTCGCTCGCAGTCGGCACGGGTGACAGCGGCAAGCTTTATCGCGTGCGAGCGGCTGGTGCGAAGCCTGAATCATCTTTACTCGTTAGTACGAATCAAACGCATGTCATCTCGCTCGCAGTCACGCCGCAAGGCGATCTGATCGCGGGTACTGACTCGGGCGGACTCGTTTTGCGAGTCTCCCCGGAAGGCAAGACTTTCGCGCTCTTCGACACACAACTACGCGAGATTCACGCGCTTGCGCCTGCGGCTGACGGATCGATCTACGCCCTCGCGCTCAGTGACGCGGCCGCGACCGCGCGACCACCTTCAACACCGGCCGCTGCGCAGCCGCAAACTACTGAAGGCGGTGGTACGCCAACTACGTCCGTCACCATCACTGCGATCGACGAGAGCGGCGCGCCGATTTCAGGTCAGACGGGCCAAACGCGCAGTCGCAGCGACGTTTCAACTGCGCGTAGCGCCGTGTTTCGCATACTTCCCGACGGCGCGACTGATGTTGTCTGGAGCTCAACAACTGTGACTGCCTTCGCGATTGCGCCGGCACTGCAACCGGGCAGTGTGTTGATCGGCACAGCCGACAAAGGCCGCATTTACTCGGTCACCAATGACGGTCGCGACACGCTTCTGTTGCAGTCGCCGGAAGGACAGATCTCATCGCTGCTTGTCAGAAACGATCAGATCTACGCGGCATCGAGTAACCAGGGAAAACTGTTTCGCTTCGGCAACGAGCTCGTGACTGAAGGCTCATTTGAATCGCCAGTAAGAGATGCAAAACTGACTGCGTCATGGGGTCGTGTCTGGTGGCGCGGCACTGGCTCAGTTGAAATACAAACGCGCAGTGGTAATGGTGAGCGTCCTGATGCGGCGTGGAGTGATTGGAGCAGTGCGTATAGAAATCCGGATGGGAATCAGATCTCGAGCCCGCGCGCTCGTTTTATCCAGTGGCGTGCGACTGTGCGTGCTTCGAGTTCAGCAGGCGCGCCGTCGTCGGTTGAAGATGTGAGTGTTGCTTACCTGCCGCGCAACGTTGCGCCCGAGGTGTTGTCGATTACGGCGTTACCGATTGGAGTGGGTTTGCAGCAGATGCCGATTGTGACTGATCCGAACGTTGAGTCGTCCGGGTTGGATCCGTCGGTGTTTGGTCCAGTGGCCCAGGTGCCGCCGCGACGTTTCTATCAACGAGGGGCGCGGTCGTTTCAGTGGCAGGCGGAAGATCGAAATTCCGACACGCTTGAGTATGCGATCTATTACCGTGCGTTGAATGAGCAGACGTTTCGACTATTGAAAGACAAGCTGCGCGACAACTTCTACACGATCGATGGCGCGACGCTCGCTGATGGTCGTTACGTCATTAAAGTCGTCGCGACGGATGCGCCTGACAATCCGCCCGGGCAGAAGCTGACGGGCGAGCGTTTGAGTGAGCCAGTCGACATCGACAACACGCCGCCGGTAGTCAAAGCGATGGGCCAACCGCAGTTGAAGGGCGACTCGGTGCATGTAGTCTTTTCTGTTGACGATGCGACGGGCAAAGTGAAGAAGGCGGACGCGAGTCTTGACGGCGCTGCGTGGTTACCGGTGTTTCCCGATGATGGCATCGCCGACAGCGGCCACGAGGTCTATTCAATCGATTTCAGCAGCCTCGCGCCTGGCGAGCATACGATCTCGCTGCGGACTTTTGACACGAGCGGCAACATCGGCACACTCAGCGTCACCGTAAGACGTTAGCCGCAAAAAGGCACAAAATATTTTTTTCGGAGGCGAACCGTTGAAGGGTTGGACGCCTCGAAGCGAACAATTATTTTGTGTTTATGTGCTTTTTGGTGGCTAGACTCTTTCGTGGCTACGTCGCACGATAAGGTGCGGCTTAATTCGAAACCGTGCGATTTTCTGCGCGTTTTGTTAGACTTTTCGTCCGAAAATACGTGGCACCTGTCTTGCTGCCTGCTGGTCAGCGCATCTCTTTCTCCCTCCTGCGCAGGAACTTGGCATGAGGAGAAAAGGCAGAAATGATTAAGTTACTGCGAGAACTACTACTGGTGATTGCGATGCTCGGCATGGTGTCTGCCGGGGCAGTTGCGCAGCGCAAAGACCAGGATAAACGGCCTCCGAAAGCACCGGCCAAGGTCATAACCAACGATCGGAAAGACCAGCGGCCGCCGCCACGGAACAACAATCCACCACCGCCTCCGAAGCGAGACAAACACGACCGGCCTGACTAAGACAAAATAGCCACAAGAGGCACAAAAGGCACAAGAAAATCGCTTTTGTGCCTTTTGTGCTTTTTGTGTACTGTACAACCTCACTGAATGACACGACCATCTCGCGTAAAGATCGTTCTCGCGTTCGCTGCGGTTTATACTCTCTGGGGTTCAACCTACCTCGCGATCCGTCTCGCCATCGACACTCTGCCACCGTTCCTGATGACGGGAACGCGATTTACGCTCGCGGGGCTGATTCTCTTCACCTGGGCAGTGCTTAAGGGTGAGCGCTTTATTCCGCCGCTTCACCTGTGGCGTCGTGCCTTCGTGATTGGTGGTCTGCTATTGCTTGGTGGAAATGGTGGCGTGGTTTGGTCAGAGAGATACGTGGCCACGAGTTTGGCAGCGTTGCTGGTATCGACGGAGCCTTTGTGGGTAGTGGTCCTCAACTGGGCCATCAGTCGCCAGCGTCCGAATTGGAAAGTATTGCTCGGCGTGCTGATCGGTCTTGTTGGTGTCGCAATGCTCGTGGGAGATGGGCTGAGGAGTAATGGACATTCGAAGTTTAGTTTGATTGCTGGCGGTGTAGTGTTGATGGCGTCGTTCTCGTGGGCGGCAGGATCGGTCTACTCGAATCGACGACCGTTCCACGTATCGACATTGATGGCGTCAGGTATGCAGATGCTTTCCGGTGGCGTTTTGCTTTTGCTGCTGGCTGTGATCACGGGCGATCCACTGCGCCTGGATCTCGCGAACGCATCGTGGACCTCGATCGGCGCGTTCTTCTACCTGCTCGTGTTCGGATCGCTTGTTGGGTTCACTGCGTACAGTTGGTTGCTGAACAACGTCGCGCCCGCACGCGCGGCGACTTATGCGTACGTGAATCCTGTCGTGGCAGTGTTCTTAGGATGGATGATCGCAAACGAGCCACTCACGCGCCAAATGTTAACCGCGGCCGCTGTAATCATCGGCTCCGTCATCCTGATCACAACCTTCGGCCGCGAACACACCCCCACCACCGCCCTCCACGACTCCGAATGCCCCACACCACCATGCGCGTGAAGTTTTTTTGCCACAAAAAGGCACAAAAAACTCAAATAGGTTCTGCTGATTTTTGAGCTTTTTGTGCCTTTTTGTGGCTAGTCTTCAGGCTGCTGGCGAGGAGGAGCGAGGGATTGTTGGGTGTGAGCGGGTGGCCGTCTTCGATGTCCCAGATGGCGGAGAGGATTGATTGGGAGTAGGACCAGCGGAGGGCGCGGGAGTAGTCGAGACGAAGTGAGGTGGTTAGTGTTTCGAGGCGACGAGTTATCGTGTCGGGATTTGTAAAGACGTCAGGCAATTCGACTGGATTGCGAAGTACTGCGCTGAGCTCGTATTCGAGTTCACCGATCACACCTTTCGGATCGATCGCGACCCAACCACGGTTGTTATCAAAAAGAATATTGTAATGCTGAAGATCTCCGTGGAGCAGCATCGTTTGTCGCTGTGATGATGCAAGCTCCGCGTACATCTCGCGGGCTTCCTCGACCACTTGTGGTGGAATCTGTTCGTTACCGCTTTGCAGGTAACGATCGAAAGCGCGTCCCCAGTCGGTAACCGTAGGACAGCCAATTGGCGCTTCGTGATTTGCCAGCCTCGCGATTACCTCCGCGAGGATGTTTGTTGCCTCGACGTCTCTGCCATGCTTTGCGAGATTCACTAGCTGTTCACCGGGTTCGAGGCGTTCGAGCAAGACGGCGCCAGTCTCGAAGTCATAAACTCTGACCGCTCCGTGTCCGCCATACACCTTCAGCACCTCGCCTGAATGCGACTCGTCGCTATCCTGCTTAGTTATTTTGAGCACCACACGCACACAGCCGCGCACACCAAAACCGATCAGCGACGTTGGCGTTTCACGGATCTCCTCGAGCGTAACGTTCCATTCAACAGCTTTTGTTTCCAACTCATGCATGATTGGGTTATGTTCGACAAGCATGACTCGTTTCGAGCAGCTCGACAAGCAAATCGCGCGGTTGGGGCGCAGAGGGGAATTTCTCAACCAGATTAGTCGGAAGTATTGGAACGCGCGGAGAGTTATCTTTGTTGCCGGCGCGTTGCTGGCCCTCGCGTTTTGTAACTTTGCAGGAAGCAGGGTGGCGTGGTTTGTCGCGGCGCTACTCGCAGTCGTCTTTGCAATAGTGACGATCTTTCACACGAGAGTTCGCGACAGCATCACGCGCAACTCACTGCTGATCGATATCAAGCAGGTCCAGATCGCGCGGATCAATCTGGATTGGAACCGCATTCCAGCCGCTGATCCGGATCCCCTGATTGCCGGCCATCCATTCGAGAGCGATCTCGATATTACAGGCGAACGATCGTTGCATCGCCTGCTCGACTGCGCCGTCACTAAAGAGGGAAGTGAGCGGCTGAAGTCGTGGCTACTCAATCCTCGTTCCGATGCCGAGGCGATGCAGCACAGGCAAAAACTCGTGCGAGAGTTGAAGGGCCATTCAGTATTCCGTGACAAGCTGCAATTGCTTTCGGCGTTTGCGCGTATCAGCAGCGTTGGTCCAACACCTTCGAACAGCCGCTGGAATTCGAAAATACTCGTCGACTGGCTCGAAC
>Ga0208338_1000159_pt1 | contig 10476 bp, 8 predicted proteins | sample ForSoiNitrogNN91_FD_187858 | JGI IMG/M metagenome (GOLD analysis project Ga0208338, IMG submission 187858) | Forest soil microbial communities from Browns Valley, California, USA, that are Nitrogen fertilized - NN91 (SPAdes) | ecosystem: Environmental > Terrestrial > Soil > Temperate forest ...
CTGTCGCCCGCTCTGCGGGCTCAATCGTGTTTTTACAATTCGTGTCCTGGGGCTTGCGCCCCAGGCTTTATGCTGTCGCCCGCTCTGCGGGCTCAATCGTGTTTTTACAATTCGTGTCCTGGGCTTGCGCCCAGGCTTTATGCTGTCGCCCGCTCTGCGGGCTTGCTTACACTTGAACCGGTGCTGGTTGGGTTATGAGTGCGCGCAAGGTGACTTTGGCTTTGTGCAATTGTGACTTCGAGGTTCCTTCGGTTCTGCCTTTTCTCCTCGCTATCTCCTTATGGTCCAATCCGTAGATGTCGTGCAGGATCAACGCTTCGCGATAACCTTCAGGAAGTTTGGCAATGACTTCCGATAAGAGAATGCGATCGACGATGCTGGTGCGTTTGCTGGCCGTCGCAAGTCGACCGAGTGTTTCCAGGCTTTCGGTTAACTGCTCAGATTGCAGCCGGCGTTTGTTTTTGCGGAGGTGCATGAGCACGTGGTTCACCGTCAAACGATGAAGCCAGGTTGAAAACGCTGACTCACCGCGAAAGCTTCCGATCGTGCGAAATAGCTGAACGAAGACTTCATGCGTGAGATCCTCAGCGTCGGAAATGTCCTGAGTCATGCGCAGACAAATGGAATAAACACGACGATGATGCAGTTGATATAGATCGTGAAAGAGTTCTTGATCGGCGTTGGTGAGTGGCTGTTGTTTGTCTGGGTCCTTCATAGCCCAATGCTATTGAAGGAGGAAGGAAACGCTCTTTCTAAACTCTGCTCAAATCAGCCACATTTTGCGCCGCAGAGAAGGCAAGCAGAGGAACATTCAGGCAAGAACCTGAAAAACACGGCTGAGTCTTCAACGTAAAATTCACAATGTGTTGCAGGTCGCGATTTCAGTGAACAAGTTTTTAGCGAGTATTTTGCTGTTTAGCCTGTCGGTGTTTGTCGCATCGCACCCGCAACGTGTCACGACATTTGACGGAACTTACAAGTTGGACGACTCCCAAAGCGAGAACATCGACACCGCCATAGATCAAGGAGTGAAAGGGTTGAACTTTCTTGTCAGACCCTTCGCACGGAGCCGTCTGAAGAAACTGAATCCCGCCTATCGCTCAGTTTCTATTGTTTCGTCTGCTCGGGAAATAAGCATCGTCGTAGATGATCGGTCGGCGCTGAAAATGCCCGCCGATGGCTCAACTGTTGTTTGGACTAGTCCGGCGGGTGCTAAGACGAACGTCAAAGTCCGCTTCGAGGGCGCACACTTACTCCAGGAGTTTGACTCGCCCGACGGACATCGAGTGAACGACTACACCCTCAGCACTGACGGGCGAACCCTGGCGATGCTCGTAACTGAAACGAGCCCGCGATTATCAGCGTCAATCAAATACAAGCAGGTTTATAGACGAGTCTGAGCGTAGTGACCATTACGGAGCTTATGCGGCTCGGTCACTAAAATACTGCGATACATCAGCTTCAACACGCTCGAATCCTCCAGCGCCTTGAGCGCTTCCCATGTCTTCTGCCGTGACGCCCCGATCAGGTTCGCCAGATCCTGCTGAGTAATCTTAATCCTCACGGGCTGATCCGGTTGTTTCTCCGGCTCAGAAGCGATCAGATCGATCAAAGCTCCCCTGACCCTGGTGGAAATGTCATGACAAATGACACTGAGCAACTGTTCTTCGGCTTTCTTTAACTTCAAGCCCACGGATTTGAGCAACTGCAACGCCAACTCCGGATAAACCGTCAACAGCGATTCGAAATCCTTCTGGCGTATTTCATATAGCTGCGACGCCTCGAGAGCCTGAGCCGAAGTCGTGCGCGGGATGCCGAGTATCGAACTTGTATGGCCGAAAATCTCGCCGGGGCCGACTATCTCGTGCACTACTTCATGACCATCTTCGCTTAAGGCAGTGATCTTCATCCGGCCTTTTTGGACGAGGTAAATGCTATCGGCGGGATCGCCGTGCACGAAGACCCACTCACCGCGCCGGCGTTTGATTCTTCGCACTATCGTATTGAAGCGATGAACTGCCTCCTGACTCATTCCCTGGAGCAGTTCGAACCTACCTGTAGACCAAAGTTTGGAAAAAGCGTGAGCGACTTCTGTTGATGCGGACATACTGAAACTTCCTTAACCACCTCGAACTGACTTGCAGCGATTACCTCCGTTGCAAGGCGCACGGGTGCTCTTTAATTACAGTTGGAGTGGTTAAAGCGAGTTTCGTCGAGTGGGGGAGTCAGTAGAATACAGAAAGTGGGGAAAAATGTCACGCAGGTGACATTCATGATCATCAACCCGCTGTATCTTCACGACTCCACTCAACGTTTTTTGCAGTTCGCATAAGTTAAGTCCTGTGACGGGCTCCAAAACTTCTCGTCACTTAGATTTCTAACACATAACCAGCCAACCAGGTGGTTCCTGGATCTGAATCAGGGTTCCGCGCTGCTGAACGTCCGCCCCCACCGTTCCGCTTTCCGCGAATCCCCTTCGGAGATTTGTGTACCAATAAGAAGGAGAGATAGATGTCTGATAGCAACTTCTTTTTGTCTCCAAAGGCCTCGAAAGCGCGCCTGCGTGAAGCGGAACAAGCGCGTAAAGAGCGGTGGGACATTATCAAAGCAAACTCTCATGGACAGGTCTCACGTCGTGACCTGATTAAAATGGGATTATTCACATCAGCCGGCCTGATGCTTCCAATCAGCGGCCTCAGTCCATTTGGCCGTAGCGCATTCGCCAGTTCCAATATCCCGACCGGACTTCCACCCAGCCCGCTCGGCACAACCACGGCTTTTTCGACGCCGATGCCGCGTTTCGACGTGTTTCCGCGGATTCCTGTTGCTGCTTTGACTCCCGCGCCAACGGCCCAGGCGAACACTACACAGCAACCTGTCGATCCTGCATTGGGCGGCGGCACGGGTCCGATCGAAGGTCGACCACCGGGACCGATCTGGGCGCACCAACAGTTTGGCCTTCTTCCGCCCGCGATCGCCGTCGACGCTTCAGTGGAAGGCGCTAAGACCAACACCACCTACAATCCACAAGTAGCGTCGAACATGAATTCGGGCATCAACCCGGCGTCTCCTATCCCGCTGAAGTTTCACCCGAACCTGCCTACTCAGCAGGTTAACAAGGTCTGGACTTACAACGGAACCATTCCGCCCAAGCTTATGCAGGTGCGCTACGGCGAGCCAGTACTCTTCCGCCTTCACAACAGACTCACCGTTAACCAAAACGACAACGGCGGGTTTGGCATGCACACGATTTCGACCCACGAACACAACGGACACCACGGGGCGGAAAATGACGGCTTTACCGGAGCCTTCTTCTTCCCGAACCAGTTCTACGATTATCACTACCCAATCGTCCTGGCCGGCCGTAACACCATCAATAACACCGCCCAGGACATAATGGCGTCGAGCCCAACGGACGCGGGTGGCCTTAATAAAGTTCCCGGTGACTGGCACGAGACCATGAGCACTCACTGGTTCCACGATCACATGTTCAGCTTTACCGCGCAGAACGTGTACAAGGGAATCGCCGGGATGTTCAATATCTACAGCGGCCTCGATCGCGGCGCCGAAGACATCATCGACGGCGTCAACTTGAGATTGCCAAGCGGACGAGCCGCCACCACCGGCAAATCGTGGGGCAACCTCGACTACGACGTGAACCTCATGCTTGCCGACAAAGCGTGGGATAACAATGGTCAGCTCGCCATGGACATCTTTGAATTCGACGGGTTCCTTGGCGATAGAATGACCGTAAACCTTACCTACAAACCATACTTTGAAGTTGAGCGGCGCAAGTATCGCTTCCGCATCCTGAATGCGTCAGTCTCGCGCTTCTTCAAGGTCGCGCTGAGTGATGGCTCGCCGATGATCCAGATCGGCAATGACGGTAACTTGTTGCCGCACCCGGTTGTGCTCACGCAGCTTGACGAGCAGGGCATCGCCGAGCGTTACGACATCGTCATTGACTTCTCTCGTTACACGGTTGGCCAGACGGTTTGGATGGTGAACCTGGCGGAGCATCAGGACGGCAGAAGGGTATCGAAGGACCTCAGTATTTCGGAGGCGCTCTCAGGCAACTCGCAGGATCCAGCCGTAGGAAAATTCCTCGAGTTCCGAATCGTTCGCGATCCCGCACAGCCGGATATCAGCCAGGTGCCGTCAACACTGATTCCGAATCCGGACCTGTCCAATATTCCTGTAGCCCGCGAACGCGTTTTCGAGTTCAACAGCGGAGCTAATCAAACAACCAACGATCCGATCACGACGTTCTTTGGTCCATGGGGTATCAAGACTGACAATCAGGGACCAACGCTCGCAGCCGACTATGGTCGTATCTCAGCGGCGCCGAAATTCGGCACGAGAGAGGTATGGACATTGAGGAATGGCGGCGGTGGCTGGGATCACCCGATCCACATCCACTTCGAAGAGTGTCAGACTCTGTCTCGCGATGGAAGCGCGTCCAAGGTTCCTGCTGCGGAGCGCGGGCGCAAGGACGTTTGGCGTCTGAGACCCAGCGGCGAAGTGAAAATCACGCTTCAGTTCCGCGACTTTGGCGGCATGTTCATGGAGCACTGCCACAACACCATGCACGAAGACAACGCGATGCTTTTGAGATGGGAAATCGATGGCGCCGGCACACCGTTCTTGAACCCGCTGCCGACTCCAATCGCAAAACCACAGGGCGTCACGTTTATGGCCCCGGACGACATACTTCCGACCGCTTTCTACTAAAGAGGCCAGAAAGGAAAGATACATGAACACACAGCTAAATATGAGGACGTGGCAACGGCTATTCAGCCCGAGCTTCATGACGCTCCTAATCGGTATCGTTGCATTGCTGGCCTTCGGCAGTCCATCGGTCCAGGCGCAGACCACGACCGCCTCTGATGCTCCTGTCGACAGCAGCATCGTGCTGGTGGCTAAGGGATCCCTAACGGATCCAAACGGCTCGATCCAGATCCAAGGTCAAGTGAACGTCACCGCCAGAAGGGTGATAGACACCACCTCGGTAACGAGTCCTTCGATTGTCCTGCTCGACTTCGATTTTTCTCAGTTGACGGGAACGACCGGCAGCACAAAAGCAACTATGAAGACGTTCGTCACCGGCGGCAATCACGCTAGCGAGATCAGGCCGCTGCAATCGTCTGACGTGGTAATCGTATCAACGCCTTACTACGACAGCACTAAGGATGCTCTATCAGCTCGCACAATGCTGGTCTCCGCTAATCTCACCTTCGACATAGCGACGGGGAAATTGACGGGTGGCAGCATCAGCGTTGGGAACAACGTTGTTACAGCCAAAGAGGTTGGCACTGTTCAATCAGCGCCCATTCAATAGGGCTTCGCGATGAATGAAATTGAGCTGAGCGATCCGGGCGAAGGCCTGTGGTGGGTTAGCGGCAGGGTCGCTCAGCTCAATGAGTTTTAGATAAGGAGAAGTTCAGATATGAAACTACAGAACGCGAAGTTTATTTTGATTGGAGTGCTAACGCTCACTATATCTCTATTGATTATTTCTCAAGTTCCGGCTGGCGTCAGTTTCGCACAGCAGCAAACTGTCGAAGCTGCCGAATACAGTTGCCCAATGCATCCGGAGGTCAAATCAAAGACTCCCGGCTCGTGCCCGAAGTGCGGAATGCATCTTAAGCAGTTGTCGAAACCGGATGCCGCCGCTGATGCAAAGGCAGAGGCGCAGTGGGGTGGAACTCACTTTCCCAACGTTGAGCTGATCACGCAGGACGGCAAGAAGGTTCACTTCTACGACGATCTTATTAAAGGAAAGGTTGTGGCTCTCGAGCTTATCTACACGACCTGCAAGTACAACTGCCCACTTGAGACTGCGCGACTCGTCCAGCTTCAGAAACTCCTGGGCGATCGTATGGGGAAAGATATCTTTTTTATCTCGATAACGATCGATCCGGAACATGACACGCCCGAAGTGCTCAAAGAGTATGCGGCGAAGTATCACGTCGGGCCTGGCTGGACATTCCTCACGGGGAAGGAAGCGGACATTAAACTCATTAGTAAGAAGTTGGGACTCGATAAGCTTCCCAACGGTAACGATCCTGACGGCCACACGCCGAGCTTGCTCATTGGCAACGAAGCCACCGGCATATGGATGAGAAACGCGGCGCTCGACAATACCAAGTTCATGGCTTTGAAGATCCAGAATTTGCTTGGTTATGGCGCGCAGGCGGCCGTCAACACGGTGCCGGCGAGTCGGGCCGAATCGGTCACGCTGAATATCGACAAAGGGGCCTACCTTTTTCATACGCGCTGTTCGGCCTGTCATACGATCGGAAATGGTGACAAAGTTGGTCCGGATCTGCTCGGTGTGACGAGCGTGCGCGAGCGTGCCTGGCTCAGCCGGATGATTATGGAGCCTGACAAATTGATTGAAGAGAAAGATCCGATCGCAACGGCGCTCTTCAAACAATACAAAGAGATCCGCATGCCCAGGCTGAACCTGGCGCAGGAAGACGTGAACACCGTCATCGAGTTCATGAAAACCCAAACCGCCGCCGCTGCGAACAAAGAAAAAGCACGAACGCAGAATTAGATCTGAAACCATTTTGCACAAGCTCGCGAAGCGAGCGACAGCATAAAGCCTGGGGCGCAAGCCCCAGGATCGAACGGTAAAAAACACGTGCGAGCCCGCGGAGCGGGCGACAGCTCAACGCATCCACGCGCTGTCGCCCGCTTCGCGGGCTCGAATGCTTTTTCTTATCGCTGGTCCTGGGGCTTGCGCCCCAGGCTTTATGCTGTCGCCCGCTTCGCGGGCTCGAATGCTTTTTCTTATGGCTGGTCCTGGGGCTTGCGCCCCAGGCTACATGCTGTCGCCCGCTTCGCGGGCTCGAATGCTTTTTCTTATGGCTGGTCCTGGGGCTTGCGCCCCAGGCTATATGCTGTCGCTCGCTTCGCGAGCTCGATCGTGTTTTATGATTCGGATCCTGGGGCTTGCGCCCCAGGCTACATGCTGTCGCTCGCTTCGCGAGCTAAGAGTTATAATCTCGGCGCGTCTGTGTTTCTCCACAGATCGAGCGGTAGGGTTAGCCTCACGTTCGCCCCGTAACCGCTCATCGCTGCACTGTGACGCGTCACGTCACGCAACCATCGCAAGATCTAAATAATGCCATCCACCCGGCATGAGATCACCTATCCGGAAAACGTTGCTGCTGTTGCTGGTGCTCGCGCTGATTGCGGGGCTGATAGGTGTGTGGCAAGTCAAACAGCGCGCCGACCGGCAACTCGCCGAAGAGCGCGCGCGACGCGATAAACAAGACCTCATCCCATTCGAACAAAAATTACTCAAGCCCATCGACAGCAAAGCGATCGAGATTTGGCAGAGCCACGGGGCTGCGAGAGCGATCGCCAGGTTCAACGATTCGTACTTCGTAGCCTCTGACGGTGGGCTGCTCGAGTTAGACCAGACCGGAAAACTCGTGCGGCATTACACAGTGCTCGACGGTCTGCCTGAAAGTGACTTTATAAGCCTCGCTGTATTCAACTCAAAGCTCTTCATCGGTACGCGGACGCAAGGATTGGTCGAGTTTAACGGTTCTCAGTTTCATAGTTATCGCTGGACCGACAGAACGTCGCAATCGATTGATGCGCTCTTCGCAGATGAAGGACGTTTGCTCATCGGTACGAGGGCCGGAGGCTTGATTGCATTCAACGGCCGCGAATTCAAGGAGCTCACGGCAGGCTTAGAACGCAAGCAACTGCTCGAGATCAATCATCTCTCAAAAGCCGGCCCACGTTTGTTTGTCGGCACCTTTACTGATGGACTCTGGATCGAAGAAGGAGGACGCTGGTCCCACTTCACTACAGTCCAAGGTCTACTCTCGAACCGCGTTGTCGGCGTTGCTGTCGCCGGCCAAGACCTCTTCGTGGCTACGGACTTCGGATTGTCAGTAACCGGGAACAACCAGGCCAGTTTTCAAACGCTCGTCACACTTCCATCGCTATCAAGCCTCGCTCTTACGTCTGACAGTGTTGTCATTAGCAAAGACAATGGCGAGACTTTTAGTGTGCGGACCGATCAGGAAATCTCACCTTCGAAGCAAGTGACTCCGATTGTGTGGGCCAAAGCCGGAAACTCAACCGGAACACGATTGATCGCACTCGATAATCATCTCTGGTTGCTTGGCGAAGAGGGAATTTACCGAGCTGCTGGAGCGAATGCTTTCGTCGCATGGGGACAACCAGACCGAAACCGCACGGTAACAACTAACCTCATTTCCGCGTTGACGATTGATTCTCAAGCTCGTGTTTGGGCCGGAAATTTTCGACGTGGCATAGACGTTCTCAGCGCGCAGGGAACACAGCTTGTCCATTTGGAGTCGGAAACCAATCGTGAAATCAATTCACTGACGAATGATCGGGGCAACATACTGGCGGCTTCTTCCGCGGGTGTGCTGCGCTTTGATGCGAGCCTGCGAAACACTGAGCAGTGGTCCACTAAAGACGGTCTCTTGAGCAATGCCGTTTTGCAAGTGGCTCATTGGGACGCTGACGGCGAAAACACGCTCGCGCTTGCCACCAGCAAAGGTCTTTCACTCGGCGCGCGCGGTAAGCTTCATGGTCTAACCACCGTACAAGGTTTACCAAGCAACAGTCTCTATGCGGTACTGGTCCAGGGTCGCAAGACTCACGCCGGCACTCTCGGTGGGCTGGCGGTGATTGAAGATGGCCGCGTGTCGCGTGTGTTCAAAGACACGAATTCAAAACTAACAACCAACTGGGTTACGGCGCTCTGCGCGGTCGGGAATCGCATCTTCGTAGGCACGTACGGCGGTGGAGTATTCGAGTTGAACGCGAGTGGTGAGCTGCGCAGTTTCGCGACTGAGGTGGGAAGTGTCGTTGTAAATCCGAATGCTATGTGGAGCGATGGGTTGCGGCTCTTTGTCGGAACACTTGATGGAGCTCTCGTCTTTGACCCGTCTTCGCAGCAATGGACCAAAGTGAAAAGCGAGCTGCCTTCGCGAAACGTGATGAGCATCACCGGCAGTGACAAGTACGTCTACTTCGGCACCACCGGCGGCATCGCCCGTATTGAGCGCTCGTATTGGAAGGATCTCTCTTCGTGACCTCGGCGTCCTCTGCGCCTCTGCGGTGACTGAAACCACAGAGACGCAGAGAACGCAAAGGTTACGCAGAGAAATGACTAAATGAGAAAACTACTTTGGCTGCTGATCGTCGTCGCGCTCTTGCTGCCGTACCGCCACAGCTCCGCGCAGTCGGGCGTCTTGATTCCGTCGACCAGCAGTAAACCCGATCCCAACACCCTCTCGCTTCAGGTAATGAACGTCGAGGTGCTGATTGATAACCAACACGCGCGCGTGAAGGTGATGCAGATATTCGACAACCACTCAGCCCAGGTGCTCGAAGGCAAGTACCTGTTCGCGCTTCCGCAAACTGCTTCGATCTTCGACTTCGCCGTCTGGGATGCGGACGTTCGCATTCCCGGCGTGATGATGGAAAAACGTCGCGCGAACAAAGTCTATAGCGAGATCAAGCAACAGCAGATCGATCCTGGACTTCTGCAACAGGACGACGAGCATGAAGGTCGTTCTGCGTTTTCCGCGAAGGTCTTTCCGATTCCGGCATACGGAACGAAGCGTGTCGAGATCGAGTACACGGAAGTTTTGCCGGTCGACAGTCTCGTCTCGCATTTCACTTTTCCGCTAAAGCCATCATTCGGCGACGCGCAACGCGTGGAAGAGTTCAACCTGCACGTTCATGTGCTGAGCGACTATCCCATCTCGCCAGTCAATAAGGAGCGAGACGATTATGCGCTGACAGTGACGAAGTCGGAGCCGAATGAGTTTGAAGCAGATTTTCACGCAACTGGTTTCGAGTTGAACCAAGACTTCTCCTTCGACTATCGCATTGATGTCCCGGAATCGACGCTCTCATTCACGACTTATCGCGAGCCGGAGCAGATCTCTGCATACGACCTGCGCGATCCGGCGCTGGCTGTACAAAACCCGAGTGGATACTTCGAAGCGCGAGCAGTCTTCAATCAGAGCGCCGCTGAAAACAAGCAGCCACGCAATGTAATCCTGTTGCTCGATACGTCTCTGTCGATGTACGGTGAAAAGCTCAAACGCGCGGTTGAAGCACTCGACTACTTCCTTAACTCACTTTCGCCACAGGACCACTTCGATCTGATTCTCTTCAACGAGGAGACCTACGCCTTCTCGCCCACACCGCTGCCTGCGACTTCCGACAACACAGAGCACGCACTCGATTTCATCAGGAATTCGATGCTCGGAAGCGGTAGCGATCTGCGCAAGGCACTCGCCGCCGACGGCCGGAAATGGGTCCACGCGCGCACCCACGTGGAGCTCGGAAAACTTGCACTGAAGGCCGGCAACAAACCGGCCGCGGCGGCGGAATTCAACGCCGCGATCCCTCTCGCCGACAGCGATAATGACCCGCTGACGAGCGAGGAAGCGAAACGGCTTCTGAAGT
>Ga0208338_1000161_pt1 | contig 9244 bp, 4 predicted proteins | sample ForSoiNitrogNN91_FD_187858 | JGI IMG/M metagenome (GOLD analysis project Ga0208338, IMG submission 187858) | Forest soil microbial communities from Browns Valley, California, USA, that are Nitrogen fertilized - NN91 (SPAdes) | ecosystem: Environmental > Terrestrial > Soil > Temperate forest ...
CGTGTCGTCGAGATTGTTGCGCTTGATAAAATCGTCGTAGTAGTAAAAAGGAATCGTAAAACCACCCGGCACGACGATGCTGGGCAAGCGCGCGTTCAGCACTTCGCCGAGATTTGCCGACTTGCCGCCGAAAGCGAGACTCGATTGCGAGCGTTGCTGCGCGAGACTCAACAGCCGTGTTTCAGACAAGTTGTAACGTGGCTTCATCACGTCGAGTCGTTCGGCCTGGCGGCGTTGATACTCGCGCAACTGGTTCATGTCAGCGCGTTTGATCGTGTAGTTCTCGCGCAGGGTTTCGAACGACACCCACCAGCCGTCATACTGCTTCAGCAGTTCTTTCGCGTTTTTGATGTATGCGTTGGGAATATTCCAACCTTTTGCCAGCAGGTTGATGTGCGAGAGCGGCGTCGATGGCTGTGAAGTGATGATGCCTGCAACGGGCGGGAGTTGGACCGGCACTTCGTCGAGGACGAGGATCTCGTTGAAACCGATCTCAACGTGGTCGTCGAGCTTCGGAATGATGTGAATGCGGCCGAGGCCCTTCGCGAGGTTGAGTGCCTGGTACGCCTGCTCCTTTGCGATGTCGCTCTGCAACACGCGCTGCATACCGGCGAGAGTTTTTGATTCCTCGTCCTGACGCAGCGAGTTTGGTTTGAATGCAACTGGCGCAAAGAATGTTTTGTTGATTACATCGTAGGCGAGCTGGATCTGATCGGCAGGAATCAAATCGCCTTCCCAAAACTCAAAGGTCCAACGCTTAATCGGAGTTTGATAAGCAAGCGTGCCGAGAATGAAGCGTCGATTCGGCTTGATGTAGTTGTTTACAAAAAACTCCTTGCCACGCTCGAGCGAGAGATAGGTGCCGTTAACGAAGTCTTTGTGGAAGCTGTAACGCTTTTTGTTGACGTAGTAGATCTTGTTGCCGTCTTTGCGATCGATCACGATCATCACGTGTGGTAAAGCGTAGGGTGTGTTTGCGTCGTAAGTGACGGAGATCTTGTCGAAGTCAGCTTGAGATCGGATTGCGGGCAAAGACTTCTGCGCCAAAACAGCAGGTTCAGCCACAAAAAGCACAAAAAGCACAGAAAGAATCTTTGTGGTGATGTCGCGCATTATGTGCCTTTTATGGCCTCTTCTGCTGATCTTACGAGCAATTCTACTAGAGCGTCTATGTGATGCTTCTCGGTTAGGAAGCTGTTGACGTTCACGCGCATCGCGCGTTGACCGTGCAGCACGGTGGTCGTGAGCCAGGCTTCACCACTGCGCTCGATTATCTGCTGCAAGCGCTGTTGCAGACGATCGGTTTCCGCTCCATTCAATCGAAAACAACACACCGCGGTCTCGACTTCACCGATGCGTGTGAAGGTTTCGAGCTCGTCAATCTTTTGCGCGAGATACCTCGTCAGCTCGATCTGATGTTCGACGGTCTTGGCGTAGCCTTCGCGGCCCATGAACTTTAACGCCATCCAGAGTTTCAAAGAATTGAAGCGACGCGTACCCATCTGCCCGTAACGGAAAAAGTCAAACTCGACGTCAGCGCCACCGCGGTCTTCGCTCAGATACTCGGGCGTCATATCAAACGCGTCGCGCAGCACGCGCCCGCCGTCGCGCACCAGCGTCGCGCCGCATGAGAACGGCACAAACATCCACTTGTGCGGATCGAATGTGATCGAATCGGCGAGGTTGATGCCGCGCAGCCTGTCTTTGTGTTTTGGGGAGAAGGCGAGTGGTCCACCGTAAGCAGCGTCGACGTGATACCAGCAACGGTTCTCACGCGCGATCTCCGCGAGCTCTTCGAGTGGATCGATTACACCGGTTGACGTTGCCCCTGCAACACCGACGATGCAGCAAGGTATTAATCCTGCCTCACGATCTTTCGCGACTGCTTCACGCAGTGCATCCGGAATAATGTGAAAGCGATCGTCGGTCTCAATCTTGCGCACGCCTTCGCGCCCGAGACCGAGAATGTCTGCGCTCTTGTCGATCGAATAGTGACACTGTTCTGAGGCGTAAATGACCAGATCACCGGGAGCTTTCCGTACTCCGTGATCCTTTATGCCGCTTGCAACACTATCTCGCGCACACTTCAACGCGATCAAATTCGCCTCCGAGCCGCCGCTGGCGAGTGTGCCGAAACTTTTCGGACCATAGTCAAGCAGGTCGCACAGCCAGCGCATCACGCGCGCTTCGATCATCGCCGACGTTGGACCATTGCGCCATGCGCCTGCATTTTGATTGAGCATCGAGGAGAGCGCGTCGGCCCAGACGCCGATCGGTAGTGGCGTGGGATTGAACTGGCCGAAGTACCGTGGACTCGGGACGCTCATCGCATTCGGTGCTATCTCATTTTTGAAACGTGCGAGGATCTCTTCAAGCGCGATGGGCTTTTCGGGCAGAGGCTCGTCGAAGAGTCTTTCGAGCTCCGCGGGCGTGGCTTCCGGCGTCACTCTGCGCGACGCAAGTCCGGCCACATGATCAGCGACAATCTGCGCAACTGCAGGGCCTAAGAAACGATGTTGCTCAACAAAATCCTCAATCATGATTTATGCTTCTTCGATATGAACACGTTCGAGCAATCTTTGTTATCGAACATGGAAAGCTTCGACCTCGATCTGTCTCCGGAAACGGTAACACAGCTCGCGGACTTCTACAGTTTACTAATGCGGTGGAACGATCGGCTACACCTCGTCGCACCCTGCTCGCCCGAGGAGTTCGCTGTCAGACACGTGCTCGAATCTTTGCTGCTATTGAAGCATTTACCCGCGAACGCCGCTTTGGCAGACATCGGCTCGGGCGGAGGCTTGCCGATCGTTCCATGCCTGATCGCGCGTCCGGATTTGGAAGCGACATTGATCGAGTCTTCTCAGAAGAAGGTGGTCTTCCTTCGCGAAGCTTCAAACCGTCTCGGCCTCCGTACAACCATCATCGCGCAACCATTCGAAAACGTCCCCGCTCCCGCAGTTTCGATCGTCACCTGCCGCGCCTTGGATCAATTCATGCGAAAGCTGCCGGCGCTCATCAACTGGGCGCCACGAGGGAGTAAGTTGCTGCTGTTTGGTGGTGAGACGTTAAGCGAGCAATTGAAGCGGGCAAACGTGAACTTCGCACGGTTCCTCATCCCACAGTCTGAGAAACGCTACCTCTTCTTAGCCACGGATTAACGCAGATTGCTACAAGGATTTTTTGAGGATTACGCGTTCAGCGTCTTCGAGTTCTTCCTTCCGCCGCCAGTAGCCACACTCTTCGATCAGTTTCCGTGCAGCTTTCAGATCCGCCTCTGCACTCTCCCACGGATACTCTTTCTCTCGAAAGTACAACCTCGCCCGATAAAGATGAATATCCGCCATATGCAACCTCATAGGCCCCCGCTCCGCAATCTCCCATGCCTCATCCAAATCCTCTTGGGCGCTCTCAGGGCCAGTGCGTGCAATGGTGAACGACCGCAACCAAGCTCGTGTCAGGAGTCCATGTGGAAGATAGTCTTGTGCGCCAGCGCGACGAAATTCTTCTACTGCCACCTCAATGTTATGATGCAGCTTCGAGTGTGCATTTGTATCCACGAAATCGAATTTAACCAACACAGCCGAATAGAGTCCCATCCTGCCTTGAATTAGGTAGCTAACAGCGAAGTCGAGAACGGGCACGTCAGCAGCTCCTTTAGCCCATCTCAACATCTGCGCCGCTCGGTCCGAAACGTCAGAAAGCTCATTTAGGTGTGGCGAATGTTTCTCGTAGTCGAACATCTGTAACCAAGTGTCTCGTTCAGCCTCCGCCATGAGCGCACTGCAATACTGAAGGCCCATCACAGAGTAGAGAAATCGTAGTTCGGGCCACGTCTTGCTCTGGATTTGTTCTGCTTCACGAAAGCGCACTCTCGCGTCCTCGAAGTTACCTGCCTGGAACAAAGCGTCGGCATGTGCCGTTCGCTTGCGTATTCTCTGAAAAGTATCGTCGGTGATATCCGCATAAATCTCCGCCTGCGCTGCTTGTTCAACTGCTTCAGTCACGTTACCAAGCGTCAGCTTCAACTCGCTAAGATTGCCACCAGCCACTGCCGCCGCTTTCCAATTTTCAGTCTTTAAACACATCTGCAAGGCAGCCTCTGTGGGTTGAAGTGCTTCCATGAGCCGTCCTAACGCACGCTGGCGGAAAGCCGCTTCGCCTAATATCCACGCTTGAGCACCTTTCAATTCGGGCCGTACGCGGGTCCATGGAGTTTCAAAAAACCACGCCAGTGCGCCTAAATCCGCAATGAATGCCCCCAGCCTATTTATGCTGTAGGACTCCGCTCGATCGATACGTTTGAAGAAAACGAGACATGCTGCCGAAAACAGCTCAGCTTGGCAGCCATGGGCTATGGCTTGATATAGCGGTTGCAGATCCTCAAGAGTAGGCTGCGATTCATCAGGCGTTGAATCACAAAGATGATCGAACAGACGTTTATGGGCTGAACGCCACGCGGCTGCTTGATGAGAGCGTAGTTGCTGTGCGAAGTATTCACGCAGCAACGGGTGGGCGTCGAGCAATAAGATTCCGCCAAATGTATCGCGGTTAACAGTGAGAAGTCTGGCGTCTTCTAACCGTTTGATTGTGACGTTGCGTTGCGCTACGGTCGATCCGACGAGCGGATCGGTGAGGTTCGGGATGATGGGTTCTTCAAGTAACGCCGCGAGACAGTCAGCGCTTACTGGGCGGTCGAAAAGGCCGAGTAGTCGTAAGATGGCGAGCGCCCGCTTGCCTTTGTCGCCCTCTCTTTCGAATGCTCGCTCGTAGGCCTCCATTACGCGGAACGCATGGCCTCCTTGTTCTTCGGCGTCGGCTTCTTCAAGTTTGATTAGGTCGCGGCGGCGAATGTCGCCGCCGTGCGCCTCGTACAAGTAAGTGCCGAGAAGATTTAGCGTAAGCGCGTGGCCTTTGACGTCTTCGACGAGGGTATCTAATTCTTTCGGTGAACCGTTAACGCCCAAATTCTTCAGGAGGTGGACTCCGGCAGATTGCGACAAGCGATTCAGGAGTATTTCGGGGGCCGTGGCTTGCCTGAAGGCTTTGAGGTTTGGTACCGAGTAACGCGTGGTCACGATGCAGAGGCCATTACTATGAGCAGCTAGGCCTTTGAGTAGTGCGGCAATGCCAGCGTCCTTAAGCTCACTGGATGTTGGAGATGTAGGCGCGTACTGGAGTGGCTCGAGGCCGTCGAGGATGAGTAGGGCACGACGCTGGCCGACGATGCTGGCGAGGCGTTGGCCCTTTTCGTAGGCGCCAGCGGCGCTGCCGGCGAATTCTTTATCAGCATCGTCGCCGAAGAAGATGATTGCCTCCTTAAGAAAGAGGTCGGAGGAGGCGTATTGCTCGCGAGTGCCTTGGCTGTAGAAGGACCAAGCGAAGGCGGAGTCGCAGCCAGGCCAGTTTTGAAAAGCAAGCTCAGCAAGCCATTTGGCGATCAGCGAGGTTTTCCCTTCGCCGCCGAGTGCGACAAAGGTGAGGATGTGTGGGCGCTTTGATTCAGCGCGACGGACTTTCAGCCAGGCGTCGTTCAATAATGCGAGTTCTTGTTCGCGGCCGATAAGTTCTGAGGGCGCGTACCTGTCGATGCGCGAGATGTCGACACGAAAGTCAGTGCGCGCGACAGCCTCGACCTCTCCCACAAGTTTGCAGAGTTCGGCCTTGTCTTTAAAGAAATAAAAAAGAGAGTTGCTTTCCTGAATCGCCTGACGATGTGCGAGTTGGAGTCCTATCGCTTCCGCATCATCCGTGCCGAGAGAATCGCCGACGGTCGTATCTGTCGAAAGGAACAGGTAAACCGGTTTCTTCAGTTCACGTGCAATGTCGTGCTCAATCTGTGTGTACGATCGGCGTGGTTTATCTGCAGGGCGATCCTTTGGTTCGGCGCCGAAGCGAAAACCGACGATGTGAATTACGGCGTCGGCATCGTTGATCCGCCGTCGAAGCATTTCTTCGACGGTGCGATAGTCAACGCCGAAGCTCGACTGGTTCTCAGCGAAGCAGCCTTTCTTCTGAACCTCGATCTCGACTGCATCACGGAATGATCCGAACTCACTCGAGACACCGCTGAGGAAAATGGTGGGGTGTAGTTTCATGAGGATTGAATCCGTGTCTTAAAAATCCGTGTAATCTGTGGCTAAGAAGGTTCTTCTTTCACGACCTCCGTCGCTTTTTTGTCTTCGCGCAGACCCTGGAATGAGGGGTGTCTTATCACGCCCTCGTCTGTCCACTCAGTAAAGGCAACCTCGCCGACGAGCTTTGGCTCGGTCCAGACAGCGCGGCGGAGGCCGGGGTCTTTGGGGAGTTCCGTGATGGGGCGTTTGTCGACGACGAGGCGGTCGAGCTTTTTCTTCAAATCGACGCGCATGGCGTTGGTGTAGCCAGTGCCGGCACGTCCGGCGTAGATGAGTTTGCCCTTGTCGTAAAAACCCAGAATTAAAGAGCTGAAGGGGATTCCTTTGTCGGAAAGTGTGTAGCCAGCAATCACGAACTCCTGTCGCTTGATACACTTAATCTTCATCCAGTTGCGACTGCGCGTCGACTCGTATGCCGAGTCAGCGAGCTTCGAGACGATCCCCTCGAGCCCTAGCTTGCAGGCTTCCTTGAAAAACTGCGCGCCGTTGCCTTCAATGTGATCGCTGTAGCGAAGTGTTCCAGTGTCGCCCAACGGCTCCAACAACTCCGCTAGCAAACGTTTCCGCTCGCGCAAAGGCGTCCGCGTGATGTTGAACCCGTCGATATAGATCAGGTCAAACACATTAAAGACGAGCCCGGCGGCTGCGCCCTTATTGATCGAATTCTGCAGCCGCTGGAAACTCGCACGGCCCGACGGATCCAGCGCCACAATCTCTCCATCGAGTATTGCGCTCTTCAACGGGAGCGCTTTTACGGCCTTCCCGACACTCGCAAACTTCAGCGTCCAGTCTTTTCGGTTGCGAGTCCAGAAGCGCACCTGGCGCCCTTCGATATGACACAGCAGACGGTACCCATCGAACTTCAACTCGTGAAACCACTCTTCACCACTGGGAGGTTTATCGGTAAGTGTGGCGAGTTGGGGTGGCACAAACTCGGGCATCGACGTCTTGCGCGCGCCCGGCAGATTCTTGATTTTTTTCAAATTCATGGGAGTCTTTGTAGCGGCATCGTGATTGCTCGTCAACACATTGTCGTGCTGAATTGTACCGAAAGAAGTCAACGCGAGATGTATGCGACACGCATGATGACCGAAATTTATCACTTGGTCCAACCAGGCGGCCAGCACACGCTATGTGGACTAAGAATAAGTCGTATCACGTCAGAACGAAAGACCAACATGCTGCAACTCGTTAGCGATCTGACGCCGAACCGGACGATTTGCAAACACTGCGAGCGGATTCAAAGGCAGGACTTACAGGGAAATGAAGAAAGCCGCGGATTTACCCGGATAAACGCTGATCCGCGTTCATCCGCGTAAATCCGCGGCTGAAAGTAAACTACCGGCGATTACTCTTCGACGTCGGGACTCGCCACTACGTCGCCATCGCCATCACTTGCAACAGAAGGCACTACGATCGGCTCGCGTGCAGGCATCACGATGTCGTGACCACCCACGATATCCGGAAAGTCTTCCAGCTCCCGCTCACGCGCCTGATCGATCGTTTCATCACGCTCGATATCAACGTTGCGATAGTATTCCATGCCCGTTCCGGCCGGAATCAACCGCCCCATGATCACGTTCTCCTTCAGCCCGCGCAGGTAATCAACGCGGCCTGAAATCGCAGCCTCGGTGAGTACACGCGTGGTCTCCTGGAACGACGCCGCCGAGATGAACGAATCGGTCGAGAGCGACGCCTTCGTGATACCCAACAGGAGCGGCTCGGCCTGCGCCACTTCGCCATCTTCCTGTCGCACGCGCTCGTTCTCGTCCTGGAAGCGGAAACGATCGACCTGCTCCTCGAGCAGAAACTCGGTATCGCCGACTTCCTTAATCTTCACCCAGCGCAACATCTGACGAACAATCACTTCGATGTGCTTGTCGTTGATGTTCACACCCTGCAGACGATAGACCTCCTGGATTTCGTTTACGAGGTATTCCTGCAAACGACTCATTCCGAGAACTCGCAGAATATCGTGCGGGTTCAAAGGTCCATCCATGAGCGCCTCGCCGGCTCGAACACGATCGCCATCCTGCACGTTGATGTGCGTACCACGCGGGATGTCGTACTCGCGCTCTTCACCGTCGTCGCCAGTAATGATCAGTTTGCGTTTGCCCTTCGAGATCGCGCCGAGCGTAACGGTGCCGTCGATTTCAGACATAACCGCCGTCTCCGCGGGACGTCGCGCTTCGAACAGCTCGACGACGCGCGGCAAACCGCCGGTGATGTCTTTCGTCTTGGTCGTTTCGCGCGGAATCTTCGCAATGATGTCGCCCGGCTCAACGTTTTCGCCGTCCGTCACCATCAGGTTCGCACGCACCGGCATCTGGTAAGTCTTCAGCACCTTGTTGCTGGCGCTGCGAATTTCCAGACGCGGCTGTTTCTTCTCGTCAGGCGAGTCTTTCACGACCATGCGCGACTGACCGGTTACTTCGTCCACTTCTTCGTCAAACGTCACGCCTTCCTTCAAGTCCTGGAACTTAACGTGTCCAGCGACTTCAGTCAGGATTGCGAACGTGAACGGGTCCCACGTGGCCAGCAGTTGATCCTGCGTCACGCGAGCGCCGTCCTCGACGAGGATGTGCGCACCGTAAACGATCTGGTAGCGCGCGGCTTCACGGCCACGGTCGTCGATAATGATCAGCGAGCCGTTGCGGTTCATCGCGATGCGCTCGCCCTTGCGGCTCTTGACCGTCTGTAGTTCAAGATACTTGATGGTGCCGTCCTGACGAGCCTCGTGTTTTGACGACTCTTCAAGACGCGCCGTGCCGCCGATGTGGAACGTACGCATCGTCAGCTGCGTGCCCGGTTCACCGATTGACTGCGCGGCGATGACGCCGACAGCCTCACCGATCTCAACCGGACGACCAGTTGCAAGATTGCGTCCGTAGCACTTGATGCAGCAGCCACGACGCGATTCGCAGGTCAACACAGAACGGATTCGAACGCGCTGAACACCTGACCGTTGAATCTCGGACGAAAGGTCTTCATCGATCTCCTGATTGGCCTCTACGATTGGGTTGCCTTCGATTGGATCGACAACCTCCTCGAGCGAGGTGCGACCCACAATGCGGTCACGTAGCGACTCGATTTCCTCACCGCCTTCG
>Ga0208338_1000162_pt1 | contig 9107 bp, 7 predicted proteins | sample ForSoiNitrogNN91_FD_187858 | JGI IMG/M metagenome (GOLD analysis project Ga0208338, IMG submission 187858) | Forest soil microbial communities from Browns Valley, California, USA, that are Nitrogen fertilized - NN91 (SPAdes) | ecosystem: Environmental > Terrestrial > Soil > Temperate forest ...
CGCCCCGCCCGCCACCCACGCGCCCACGATCAGCGCCGGCGAGTGCACCCGCTGCGCGACCACGTGCGGGTTGACGAAGATGCCCGATCCGATGATGCCGCCCATCACGATCATGGTGGCGTCGAACAGGCCGAGTCTACGCGCTAGTTGTGTTTGGTCCATGGGGACAGGCTTACAAGATTAAACATGACTTGATCAAAAAAGAACAAGTCAAAATAGGAAAGAAGACTGAGAAAAGAACAAGTCAGTAAGAGGGGCTTGCCCCCGCCGCTGCTTAGACGGGACGAGCGGGGGCAAAGCCCCTCTTACTGACTTGTTCTATTTTTTGCTTTCCGATACCCTTGTGCATTTTGTTGAGAGGTTTGAATCTTGTCTGTACATGCTGAAGCCATCATCACTGCCGGTCTGAGGCCTGATCTCTTCGCCGGACGCGGTGTCCTGGCCAACAGCAAAACCCTCGTTTTCGCCGCCCTAATCGTCCTTGTCCTCGCTGGTTTTGGTTTTCGCGTCACCGGCCTCAGCGCCGATGGTCTCAGCGAAGACGAGCTCAACAAACTCAACGCCGTCGCCGACTACCGCGCTCATGGATTAACAGGCGCGAACGGCGAACATCCGATGCTGATGAAGGCGTGCCAGGCAGCGTCAATCATCCTCGCCGAAAAGTGGAACAACACGTTCACCTCTAATCAAATCGCGCCTGAAACGGCATTACGACTGCCCGGTACGATCGTCGGCGCGCTGAGTACGATTCTGATCTTCCTGATCGCTTCCGAGCTGTTTGGTCTTGAAGTGGCGCTGATCGCAGCCGCGTTATGGGCCTTCGATCCCAGCGCGATCGGACTTAATCGCATCGCTAAAGAAGACTCGTTTCTGCTGTTCTTCTTTCTCCTGGCGAACGTGTTTTGGTTGCGCGGACAGCGCGCCGCAGAAAGCACGGACAGCAGTCCGAATAAATACTACTGGCTAACCGCCGCTTCTTATGGTGCGATGGTCGCATCGAAGTATTTGCCGCACCTCTTCGCGATCAGCCTGTGTTACTACTGGATGTTTCAGAGCCTGCCGGAAACGCGCTGGCGTCTCGGTAAGAAACGCCTACTCATTTTCTTCACGATAATGGGCCTCGTGTTTCTGGTCCTGAGCCCGACAGTTCTGCTGCCGGAAACGTGGCGGCAGATGGGCTTGTTTGCGGGTGGCAAGCGCGTCAGTCACGACGGTTACGAGTTCATGGGCCATCTCTACACGCAGCGTTTTAGTGACTGGCTGAACGGGATTCCTGTTTACTTCTACCTCGTCTTCACGGCCGTGAAGTTGCCGCTGTTGACTGTGCTCGGATTTGTGGCAGGACTGCCGCTGCTCTTTCGACGCAAGCTCGGCGACGGGCGTTATTTCATTCTCTTCTGGTTTCTGTTGTGGGTCGTAACGTTTTGTTTTTCTGGTGGAAAGTTCACGCGTTACTACACGACCGTGTTGCCGGCTGTGTTGATTACGAGCGCGCTCGGTATTCAATTCGCCGGTCGCTGGCTCGCGAATCGTGTGTCCGGCGGTGTGAAGCATTACGTTCCGGCAAGTCTCGCCGTGATCGTGATCGCGGGTTCAGTAATCAATTCTGTAAACGCTGCGCCACACTTTCGCCTGTTTATAAACTCGATTGGTGGCGGCATGAATTGGGCTGGTTATTACTTCCCACACGATGAGTTTTACGACGCGAGCATGCGCGACGTAATGGCCGAGATCGCAACTCGCGCTCGAACCGGCGCGCGAGTGGCAAGCGAGAGTCCTTCGCTGGCCACATATTATGCCGAGCGTGCGAAGCGGACGGATCTTGTTTGCATCTCACTCTCAGATCCGGACGCGGTAAAGCAACTCGCGGCTGGCGATTACGTGATCGTCGCCCGCGGGCGTCGTTACTTCAGCAACGACGCCCTCATCTCCACCCTCCGCGACCACGCCACACCCATCGCGGAACTCAAACTCGGCGTTGTTCCATCAGCTAAAATCTACGAGCTCACTCAGCCACTTCATTAGCCACAAACTATTTCTTAGTTAATGACCCTGCTGCAGCCGCCGCCGCCAGCACCTTCTCCTCCTTCAATTCATGCAGCGCTCTCACTGCCTTGATGTTGTGTAACGTCTGTTCAAGCACGGTTGCCGGATTGAAGTTCGGCGGGAACGAGCGTGGCGGAAACTCCTTGAAGGTGGCTGCGAACGCGTAAACCTTTTCCATCATTCCATACGCGCTGCCGACGTGGTTGAGATCCAATCCCAGTAAGTGTTCGACGTGATGTCAGCACGCTCAAACGGATCCTGAAACAGGTTGTAGATCTTCTGCAGACGAAGCACAGTGAACGGCTCGGCCCATACTTCCAAAGTGCCTTGCGAACGCTGCTCTGCAAAGACGTACTTTGTAGTCGCCCAGTCTCACGCCGACGAGCAGCCCATCGTCGTCGGAATAAAAGAATTCACGTCGCGCGCTTTTGACGCCATTGTTGTTGGCCGCCGTGCCGCGCACTTTGCGCAGGAATTCGGACTGATCATGGCCGTCGAGATGGACGGTGTACTTGTTGCCGTTAGCTGTGTATCCGTTCTTCAACTTCTCCTCGATGTTCGGCTGACCAGCCACTGCGCAAAGCGTCGGTATCCAATCGTTGTGACTCATGAGCTCGTTGGTCACGGTTCCGGCTTCGATAACACTGGGCCAGCGCACCAGACACGGAACCCGAAACGCGCCTTCCCAGTTTGTATTCTTCTCAGAGCGGAAGTGGGTCATCGCACCGTCGGGCCAGGTATTCATGTGTGGTCCATTGTCAGTGCTGTAGACGATGATCGTGTTGTCAGTGATTCCCAGCTCATCGAGCGTGTCGAGAATCGAGCCGATGGTTTCATCGTGCTCGATCATTCCGTCTACGTAACTGTGCTGATTGAAGAGAAAATATCTATTTCGAGGTCAGGTGGTAATACAATGGATCCGGTATTTTCAACTGAGTACTTTCCGGTAGTGCTAACCGGTAAGTCTCCAATTCGTTCGAAGTGTTTGTGCCTTTGTGCCTTGTGTGGCTGTGTTACATTCGCCCTGATGAAGCCGGAAGATCTCAAGGGCATTGTGCACTCTGATCCAGAGATCATGGGCGGCACGCCTGTGTTCGTAGGCACTCGTGTACCTTTGCAAAACCTCATCGACTGTTTGGAGGGTGGCGAATCGGTGGAGAATTTTCTCGAAGCCTATCCAAATGTAAAGCACGAGCAAGCTATACGCGTTGGTCCAGGCTCTCGTAGATAACACACACAGTCAAACAGCGGGGGCAAGCCGCCCTTCCTGACTTGTTCACTCCATCGAGCCCCTGAAAGGGAACAAGTCAGGAAGGGCGGCTTGCCCCCGCTGTTTGACTGTGTGCTTTTTGTGCTTTTTGTGGCTAATGTCTTAGTTCGACTTCGACGGGGCGGGTGTCTTTGGAGTCGTAGCCTTCGGGCCAGTTTGAGATGTTGACGCCGTAGAGCCAGTCTGATTCGGGTGTTACTTCGAAGCGAATCTTCAAGGGTAGACCACGCATTGCACGCAGGCGCAGCCAGAGACCGGTCAAACGCCACTCCTGAACGATCGGTTGTCCTTTCGGCTCAACCGGAATCAGTCGTGAGCCACCGTCCCAATCTTCTACAAACAGCGTGACCCGCGTCTTGACGAAATCAGTTGACGCGTCGACGGGCAACACGGGTTGAATATGCGCGCGGACGATGATCTCGCTGACCTTTCGCCGATCAGCACGCGTCGGCACGGTGTATTGCAGATAACCGGAGCCGAATCCCCAGATATAACCGGAACCCTCCCCAATCTTCTCGAAACGCTCAGCACTCGCCATCTGTGGCTTGAATTGATAAACGATCGTGTTGTCTTCCCTGACGATCATCTGCGGCAACGTCGCTGGATCAACTTCAGCACGCGTCCACGCAAACTGCCTCGGAATCAGATGTCGCTCACTCTTCTGCAAGTACAACGGCATCTCCGCCGATTGCAACGACTCGAACATCTGCGACGCGCGTGCGACTTCAGCAAGCAACTGCTGATCGCGAGGCGTGGAATAAGTAACGCCATAACCTCTGCGCGCATCGGGCGTGAGTATCCAGAACATCGCGCCACCCGCACCGGCACGCACATTCCCTTCGAAAAGCGCGCGGAACCACTCGAGCTGCGAAGCGCCGTTAAAACCCTCGACGCCCATTCCAAACTCACCCAACACGAGCGGCTTTCCTAACGAGTAAGCAGCGGCAGCACGATTCTCGATAAACTCTCGCAACGCTTTCGGCGAATCGACAAAACTATCGTGATCGTCGCGCGGGTAACTATGCACGTCGCAATAGTCGATCGTCGGGATCGCATGATCCGCAAGCCACTCACGGCGCTCGGATGACGAGCGATAACCCCACGCGCCCGGCGCGATCAGGTGATTCGGATCGAGCAACTTCAGATACGCGCTCATCTCCGCAAACCATGCGCGGCGTTCGGCCCAACGCCCGGTGATCACCTGTGCTTCATTCATCAGCTCCCAACCGAAGATCGCCGGATCGTCGCGATAAAGAACACCGGTGACTGTGTTTCTTCGCGTGGCTAATTTCTCGAGGTGCTCACGGTACAGTCGACGCGTCTCAGGATTCGTGTAGAAGAGAATCGCTTTTTCGTTGTTGATGCCGAACTTGTAACTATCGTCGGCAGCATCGTGGATGCCCGCCCAGCGCAGGTATTGAGTGACGCCGCCTGTATCGCGCCACCAGTTCGTGAGGCAAAGCTGCACGTAGATGTTGTTCTTTGCTGCTTCGGCGATGACTTTGTCGAGATGGACGAAAGCATCTTCGTTCCACTCGCCGGGAGCGCGCCGGAAATAGTGGGTTCGTGGCCAGTCTTCAAAATCGGCCATTGGCTTGACGTCGTTCGGACCGCCCTCGCCAAACGCCCAAACGCGCACGACTTTGATCCCAGCCTGTGCCGCCTGTCGCAACGTTTCGGGCATGCGTGCACGATCTTCGTCGCGATACATCACTGCCACATTCGCGCCGACGAACCGAAACGGCTTCTGCCCGATCATGAAGCGTCCGCCGCGTTGCCGTACGAACTGATCCCGCGGTGTGCTGGGCGTAGTGTTTGGTGAGGCAACTAAAAACAGGACCGCCGCGCTTCCGACCAAAACCAGCGCGGCGCCCGCAAGCAGTTTCTTATTCATCAACACAGTAAGAAGTTATCTCGGATTCGTCATTCTTACAAAACCCATAATCGCACAAATGGCCCCAAGCACGACAAACAGGTTGAAGAATGCGCCGACGCCCAGCGCCATACTGAGGTCAACCGAGTTTTGCGAGACGCCGAGCACAGCGAACACGCCGAACAGCAGAAAGTGAAGGTGATAGATAATCATGCAGACCGCCGCATAAGAAAACCAGCGGGCTGATGGCCCAAACGCGGGTGAGCGAGCGAAGCCGAGGACGGCGGCGATCAACCAGGCAACGCCACCTGCAATCAGCAACAACACCACGACGGGAAAGAAATAATTTGGCTGAGTAGCGCGAAGCTGGGGCTGCTGCAGAAGCATTATCAGCAGTGGAAACATTTTGTATCGAGTCTCTCCTTTTCTTGACCCTGATACCGTGTAACAAAAAGGCGCCGTCTGCGCACGTAAGCCGCTTTGGTAGGTGCACAAACGGCGTCGATCAGGGGTCGGGGGTCAGCGGGCGCAACTTTATTGCAGCGGGGAAACACGAGTTCGACCCGCTGTCAGTAAAAGTCAGGGCCGCTATTGCGTAATGTGAATCTCTTCCTCTTTGTTTACGTGGCCCAGGAAGTATATCAAACCACAAACAAAGGCTATTGCGGCCAACACTAGCGCGATCCAACCAGACGTGTGACCGCCGGCGGGATTTGGGTCGGTCACAAATTTGTAAAAATAAAAGATCGCGCCGATAGCGGCGGCAATTCCCACCAGTATCGCGAGAATATCTTTCAGGCTTTTCATTTTGACCTCCGGCCAGGAAATTGAATATGAAGGTTCAGGAAAAAGCCGATTAATTGTTTCAAATGATGGCTGCATGTTAACGCTGGGGTTGGGGGAATGCAAGCCGGATGTTAGGAGGCGTGTCCTTAAGCTTCTGGACTACGCTGTCGGCCACTCAACCACTCGACGCAATACATTATTAACGACCAGCGTTCACGAGTCGGGTCGTTTAGTGGGATTTCTCATCTTGTCGTGAAGTCACTCCAAGACTTAGTGTTCGAGAAGAGCTGTCTGTGCTGATAATCCACGTTCGAGCAAGAGGGCTTTCCCCGATAATCCGGTTAAGCAGAGCTTTAAGCGTAATATCGGAAACCTTGAGTGAAAAGTTTCGTCCTAACTGAGGAATATAGAAACCGGTAAAGTTTATGCCAGGTTGCATTCCGTGTGCGTCAATTACCGCCTTTATCTCCGGAGTCTTAACCAGATCGTTTTGCAGTTTCCAACAGTCTGAGTTTTTATTCACAGCAAAGCTCCCGATTCGAAGCGTAAGGAGTTCGGCAAGGAAAGTGTCCCGATACTTGTCGCGCGGGAAAATATTCACTACTCCATTCTCGATTAACCAATCATATCGTTCGTTCTGACTGATAATTTGGTCCATCACATCCTTTACAGTTCCCTCGCGAAGCTCTACTCGATAGCGATTCGATAATTTTTCATCAGACGAGATCTCAAGGCCCAGTGGAATATCATACTCAAGCGATAGTCTGGTAAGCAGATTCTGAAGCTGGCCTTCGAGAGCGACATTCTTTATCAGCCGAGTCGCTAGATCGCTGTTTTTTCTAGCCAGGTCGGGGCTTTGAGCCTTCGCTTGGTAGCTGTTGGAGATCGTAATCAACAGTACGATTGAAATAGCGCCGATGTACTTTATCCACATAACTCCTCCCCATAATTGGGTCCAAATGCCCTTTCAAAATGCCAAAATAGGCGAGCCAGTTTCGACCTCTTATCCACTAAGGCAACTCCCTTTTTTTCTGTGGGCCCTGGGTAAAAGTGATATTACCTGCTCCCGCATCTTTTATTACTTGATTCGGTCCGGTGTCAATTTGAATTCTACCCTGCGATACCCTTACACCCTGTTTGATTTCAACAGTTGGCAATCCCGAACCAATGGACTGTATGTCAATAAATACCCCGTTGTCTGGCGACGGGGCTGCGCCGGACGCGCGGGGATCCGGTCCCTGCACGGTTACCACCTGTTCCTGTACCATTACACCATTACCAGATGGAATGATGTTGCACGCCTGGTCCAATGGAATTACGGCAACGGGTTGAACCGTTCCAGTAAAAGGCGCTGAGGTGTTGCCGTAAGCATCAATTAATTTAGTGTCCTGCACATTGCTTACTTGACCTGGCACGATAACGACGCTGGTAAGTATCGGTCTTTCCCCTTGCTTCAAGGGTACAGCATTTTCCTTGATCTCCTGCACCACAGAGACGATCTGAGGATCCTGCCGAAGATCTAGAGTTTTTTGTTCTGTCCTCTGTTTTGGAGGTTCTTTGCCTTGACCTTGGTCTGGATTGGTGTCGTCCTTGGATGCACAACCGGTCGGATCTGTTAGGCGAACGGGATTGTTTAGCACATACGAATAGCGATTCCAGCTTTGCGGGTTCGCGGGTCTTCCACTGGCAAGTAATGGATCCATACCTGTAAATCTTCCATAAATGCTCGCGTAGTAACGCGCGCTGAAATAGTCAAGGCCCGTCTCGGAATCCCGTTCCTTCGATGTAAATTGCTGCCGGACGCCGTCGCCAGCCACATAGCCCATCGGCGTGGTGCGGCCGCCGGTGCCGGCAGGGAGCTCTTCACCGAAGGGTAAATAGTCATGGCGCTTCACATTCGCAAAGGTGCCGGTCTGGTCTAGGATGATGCGGGGTGTGCCAAGGTGGTCCGTTACCAGCCAGTTGATCTGGGTACTACTGGAAGTCGAGCCACTCGGCAAGGTCGTTACTTCAGCTGCTGATAAAGCCCGGTTGTAGACTCTGACTTCATCGATGCGGCCCTGAAAATTATGTGACTGGAACTGGCGACCGCCAATGCGAAAGTCATTTTGCGAAGTATAAAAGTCGCCGATCGCGCCCGAGCCTGAATAAGTGTGAAAGAGAGTCCCGTTAATGTAGGTCTTCACGACGCCGTTGTCGTACGTCACAGCGACGTGCGTCCATTGATTCAACGGCGCCACATAACCTGTGTTGACCCAGCCCCAGCCCGGATTCGTGTTGGCAAACGCCCACTGAATCGTGCCGTCTTGAAAGCGCGCCAGCTCATACTCGCCTTCCTTGTTGATAATGATGCCGCCGTACGTAGCCAGGGAACCGGCACCGGTAGGATAGATCCACGCGCTCAAGGTGCCGGCATTCGTTAGCGCCAGTGATGACTGCGCGCCCACCTGCACGTAATCATCCACGCCGTCTAAATTCGTGGCGGCTCCACTCTGCCCCGTGGTCCAGGTAGCGCCCGAGCTTAACGTACCTGTGTTGTTGTTACCCGAAGCGTCTGCGGCCGTCGTGCCGCTGTTCTCGTCAAACTTCCAGGAGCCGACCAGACCCGAGCTTGAACTTCCTGAACTACTTGCTGCTGTAATCAACAACTGCCCGTCGCGATAGCCGTACTCCTTCTGCGGCGCGCCCACGGCGGCATTAGCTGCATACTCGGCTACCAGTTCACCATCGATGCCATAGATATCCCAAGTCTCCTGATTGTTAATCCTGCGCCTGACGCGTTGCGAGTTCGCGTTGTAGGTGTAGGTGGATGAACCGCCAAACTTGTCCTGAATAGCAACGATGTGATTGTCACCATCGAAGGTCGCGGTGCCCGAGCCGGTATACGTATCTTTAGTCTGATTGCCGGCCTGGTCGTACCTGATACGTCGTTGACTGTCGGAGAGTGCCAGATCGCCGGGCGAATACAAGCGGTTCCTTGCGCTTTCGACTTCAAATGCGGTGTTGTTGATCCAGGTGCCTGACGTTTGCGCGGTGTTGATGGTGCGATTGCCCCAGCGATCGTAATCGTAAGTCTGCACTGATTGCTGCGACTCCGCATGGTTATAATTGACGAAGTACTCTGTTACTGAC
>Ga0208338_1000163_pt1 | contig 9018 bp, 6 predicted proteins | sample ForSoiNitrogNN91_FD_187858 | JGI IMG/M metagenome (GOLD analysis project Ga0208338, IMG submission 187858) | Forest soil microbial communities from Browns Valley, California, USA, that are Nitrogen fertilized - NN91 (SPAdes) | ecosystem: Environmental > Terrestrial > Soil > Temperate forest ...
CGGAGCGCGAGCCACGCCAGACAAAACAGTGCGAGGACAGTTCCGTAAATCTGCAATGCTGCCGGACGGAGAAACGCGTGTGGGACATATGAGTACCAATCGAATCCCTGTAGCGCCGCTTTCACCGTCAGCACGATTGCGCAGAGCAACGCGACTTGGAACAGGTTAAAGATGAGCCTGCGACGGTTGAGCCACAGCAGCAGTAGCAGAATGCCCGCGATCCAGAACACTCTTTGCGCCTGCATCCACGTGATGGTCCAGGTGTTCGCCTGGAAGAGACACACAACGCCTAACACGATCGAGATCAGCGCGCTGTAGTTGAGTACAGAGAAGACTTTACCGCGCTCATACCTCGCGCTGACGATCGCCGCCGCTGCGCAAATCGTCGCGTGCGCGAAAAACGCTGTCTGCCACGGAAACGCGAAGCCAGCCGGCGTGAAGTTAAACGCGAGCGCTCCCAGCAGCAACGCAGATCCGACCCATGTGAATTCCACCGCGCGATGCCGCGAGGCTAACCAGAAAGCTCCGAGCGCATAGAGTCCGTAAACGATCCAGATCGAATATTGCTCAAGCGCGGTGATGCCCAAACCCGTCACGAGCATCAGGCTCACAATCGCCGTGATCGACGCTGCAACGATATAGGAATTACAAGCGGGGGCAAGCCCCTCTTCCTGACTTGTTCTATTTCCAAGTGTTCTACTCTTCAGCCACTCGGATGCGATCACGAACAACGCCACCGCACCTACCAACGCCTGTCCGCTCCGAACAGAAACACTGACTTCGAGCAACGACATCACGCGCAGGTTTTGCCACGCGATGTCGCCGCTGAAGACGTGAAAAGCTACGACGTAAGCAAGCGCAAAACAGAGCGCCGCGATCACGTGCGCAACCGGCAGCTCCAACGCGACTGCAAGCACCGTGAGTACCGCGAAGTTAATCAGTGCCGCCGGAACGATGCTCGCGGGATTGGGCCACGCGAGGATCATCCCCGCCAGGACGATCATCAACCCGAGTATGCCGAGCGCAGTGCCTGCCGTGCGCGCCGCCACCAATTCCTTGTTCGCGATCTTGCGCCAGAGCACGGTACCGGTCGCGAGCATCGGCAATCCCCAAAGCGTGACCAGCGGCGCGAGGTACATCATCGACATACCGATTGGCCCCGCCTTGTACAGCAACAACCCAAACGGCAGCAGGGCCGCGAAGCTCATCGTTCCGAGCGCCGTGAAAACAGTCGTGGTCTCGGTTTCATCGATCTGTCGATCGTGCAGCACTACGCGCAGCGCGAGTCCGACAGTCGTGACGTAACACGCCACTGGAAACGCGCCGAGAAAGATCAAAAACCACGGCGATGCATCGAGCGACGCGAAATGTCGTACAAGCAACTGACCAACAGACGATCCGAGCACGCCCGCCGACAAGATTTGCGCGCAGCCAGGCGTGATGACGCGACCAGCGAAATAAACAAGACAGAGAAAGATTGCGGGCGCGGCCAGCTCACTCGCGATCACGAGTGGACCGGAAGAATTCCCTGCTGAGACTGCGGCGATCGCAAGAAAGTTCAAAGGCACGAGCAAGGTCGCAATCGTCAAGATTCCGCGACTAGTTGTTTGCAATTTCCAGCGATACTGCGTGTACAAGCCGATGCCGAAAAGCACGGCCGTGACAGTCGTGAAGATCAAAAACTTGAGAACGGGAATCTCGGCAATCTGCGCCCAGAGACTGACGACGAGCGCGGTCGAGCAACCGATGATGAGCAAGCCACCGACGATCTCGCCCCAGCGGATGTTGCTCTCTTCCATGAAGGAGTTGAGGACGTTAGAAAATGATTTATGATGTGTGATGTCCATGACATTTGGTTAGACAGGATTCAGGATTTATAGGATTGACATGAACCTTTTCGACGCCATTTTTCAGAATGACTCTTCGTCACCAGCGATCCTTTTCGACGGCCGCACAATCACGTATGGAGAATTGCGCGCCGAGACGTCGACGATGGCCCAGGTCATCAACTCGCTCGGCGTCGCAAGCGGCGATCGAGTTGCGCTTCTGCTTCACGACTCACCCGAGTTCATCGAAGCGTTCATCGCCACGATTGCGCTTGGGGCAATCGCTGTTCCCATCAACATGGTGCTGCGGGCCGGGGAGCAGTGTTCAATCCTTCACAATTCCGGAGCCAGTTTAGCCTTTATCGAGGCCGAGACCTGCCACACGTTGCTGACACATGCGCCAGAAAAGTTGCAGTCACTGAAAAATGTGGTGGTTGTGGAGCGTTCTGGCGGGCGAGCTTGTTATGACGAAATCGGCTCGATAACGCTTCATTCACTCGATCTTTTGCGCGATAAAGCGGCGGGAACGGTGGAGTTTCCGGTTGCTGGTCCAGATGATCCAGCATTCATACTCTACACTTCGGGCAGCACGGGCGAGCCGAAAGGCGCCGTTCACACCCCTGGCCATATCTTCTACACAAAGGAAACCTTCTGTCGCGAAGTGCTGTGTTTGACGAGTAGCGATCGCCTCTTCTCGTCGTCGCGGTTGCCGTTCGCTTACGGTCTCGGAAACAGCTTCACGTTTCCACTGCTCAACGGCGCCACGACGATCCTTTGTCGCGAGAAGCCGTCGCCCGACATCGTCTCGCGCATGTTCAATGAGCACCGGCCAACGATCTTTTTCGCCGTTCCCGTGGTCTACAACCTTTTGCTCGAACATCATCGCGCCGGAATGAAGCTCGACTGTTCGAGCCTGCGACTCTGCGTCTCGGCTGGTGAAGCACTCCCAGCACAGCTCGGTGAAGAGTGGGAAAAGGAGTTTGGCGTGCAACTACTCGACGGCATCGGCTCGACTGAGATGCTGCACATGTTCATGTCAAACTATGAAAACGAGGTGCGCTACGGCAGCAGCGGGCGTCTGATCCGCGGCTACGAAGCACGTTTGGTTGACGAGCATGGCGACCCCACGCCCGTGAATACAGAAGGGCACCTTTGGATCAAAGGCGAGAGCGCGGCGCTGTATTACTGGGAAAATCCGGAGGCGACTGCGAACACATTCGTCGATGGTTGGGTCCGCACCGGCGATCTGTATCGCTGCGACAGCGACGGCTACTGGTATCACATGGGACGCAGCGATGATTGTTTCAAATCGAGTGGGCGATGGGTCTCGCCGGTTGAAGTCGAGGGCGCGTTGTTGCGGCATGACGGCGTGGCGCGCGCCGCGGTCGTTGAAGATTTTGACTCCAATCAGCTTCCGTGTGCGTGTGCGTTTGTTGTGAAGCAGGATGTAGAATCCGACTCGGCGCAACTGGAGCATGAATTGCGCAAGCTCGCGGCTCAGTCGCTGGCGCGATTCAAACAACCGCGCCGCTATGTGTTCGTCGCCGAGCTGCCGTACACCGCGACGGGCAAGGTTCAGCGGTTCAAGCTGCGGCAAAGTTTAAAACAATGAAAAGTATCCAGGAAACATATGCTCCGAATCTCGCGTGCTTCGGCTGTGGACCGGCGAATCCGAAGGGTCTGCACGTCCGCAGCTTTCCCGCTGGTGAAGAAGTTGTCGCTGAGTGGCAGCCGAGTAAGGAGTATGAAGCGTTTGAGGGGATGTTGAGCGGCGGGATCATCGGCACGCTCCTCGATTGTCATTGCAACTGGTCGGCTGCGTGGCACCTGATGCAGAAGAGCGGCGCCGACAAGCCGCCGTGCACCGTCACGGCTGAGTACTCGATCAAGCTCTTGCGCCCGACGCCGAGCGATCAACCTGTGAAACTCGTCGCGCGTGTGGTCGAGTCAAGTGGCGACAAAGCGATCGTCGAAGGTGAATTGATCGCGCATGACAAAGTTTGCGCCACTTGTCGCGGCACGTTTGTCGCCGTCAAACCGGGCCATCCCGCATATCATCGTTGGTAAATAAAAATGTCGTACATGATTCATCGTCCTCGTCGACTTCGCAAAACTGACGCGATCCGTGCGCTCGTACGCGAGACACGGCTTGCACCGGAAAATTTCGTGCTGCCGTTGTTTGTCTGTCCAGGCACAGGCGTCCGTCGCGAGATCTCGTCGATGCCCGGCGTCTTCAATCTCTCGATTGATGAGCTAACGAAAGAGGTCGCTTCCGCACAAGATACGGGCGTGCGCAGCATCATTCTTTTTGGTCTACCTGAGTCGAAAGACGCCGGAGGCACCGGAGCTTACGCCGAAGACGGAATCGTCCAGCGTGCGATTCGCGCGGTGCGACAGTCGTCGCCGGAAATGATCATCATGGCTGATACGTGCCTGTGCGAATACACATCGCACGGTCATTGTGGTGTCGTGTGTGGTGGTGAAGTCATCAACGATGAATCACTAGATCTAATCGCGCGGACGGCGCTGAGCCAGGCGGCTGCAGGCGCAGACATCGTCGCACCGTCGGCGATGATGGATGGCCAGGTCGAAGCCATTCGCACGTTGCTCGACGCTGAAGGGTTCGAGAACACGGCGATCATGGCGTATGCGGTGAAGTATGCATCCGGGTTCTATGGTCCATTTCGCGAGGCGGCACAGAGCGCGCCTGAATTCGGCGATCGCCGCGCGTACCAGATGGATCCGCCGAATGTGCGCGAAGCAATGCGAGAAGCTGAGCTCGATTACACCGAAGGCGCAGACATCCTGATGGTGAAGCCTGCCACGGTTTACCTCGACGTGTTGAAGATGGTGCGTGAGCGATTCGATGTTCCGTGCGCGGCGTATCACGTCTCCGGCGAGTACGCGCTGATCAAAGCGGCGGCGCAGAAAGGCTGGATCGACGAAGAGCGCGTGATGATGGAAACACTCACGAGCATCAAACGCGCCGGCGCCGACATCATCCTGACGTACTACGCGCGTGAAGCGATCCGCGTGTTGAAGAGGTAAGAAACCTCCAGAGCAAGTCAACGAATGAGAATAGAAGAAGTCAGGAAGAGGGGCTTGCCCCCGCTCGTCGAACCCAAGCAACGGCGGGGGCAAGCCCCTCTTCCTGACTTGTTCTAGCCTTGGCGTTAGAGGTTGCTCAGAAGATCCACTATGCTGCTCTACGTTCTTTATTTGGCGTTCATGCTCTTCCAGGGACCGAGCTGCGGCTGCGAACAGAAGCCTGAGCTCAACGTGCTCGCCGTCGTCAACGGCGTCAAGATCACACGCAAAGATCTAAGCATCGACACACTCACGCAGGTCAGCATCGCGCAGGACACAGTAATCGTCGCACGCCGCCAGCAACTCGAATTGAAGATCAACGATCTTCTGCTCGAAATGGAAGCGAAGCGACGCGGCATCACCACTGCCGAACTTCTCGAGACGGGAGTAACGTCGAAAGTCATACCACCCACCGAAGCCGAAGCGAAAGCAATCTACGACCAAAGCACGAACCGAGATCAGAGTTTCAATAGCGTCAAGAACAACATCATGGCGGCGTTGAGAAGGGAGCGCTTTGCGGCGCGTGTGCGAGAGTTCGCAAACACGTTGCGGGCTGGGGCGAAGATCGAGGTTGTAAACCAGCAAGTCACACCGCCAACGAACGAAGCAGAGCTCGCGCGCGTGTTTGCAAACGTCAACGGAGTGAACATCACTTCGAGCGACATCGAGACTGCGCTGCTGCCGCTGATCTTCCAGGTCCAACAAAAGGTCTACGCCCTTCGCAAGCGCGATGTCGATCTACGTATCAACGACATACTTCTCGAGCAGGAAGCGACACGACTCGAGACCACGCCGCAGACGCTCATCAGCAGCCATGTCATCACAAAGATGCAGATCGTTACTGAGGAGCAGGCGCGCGCCTACTACAACGCGAACAAGTCGCAACTCAAGGGCGACTTTTCAGATGTGAAGCCCATGCTCATGCAGTATCTATTCGAGCTGGAAAAGCGAAAGGCGGTCGCGGCGTATGCGGAGCAGTTGCGGAAGGAGGCGGCCGTGCAAATCTATCTGACCGAGCCGAAGCCGCCGAATCTTCGACAACTCTGTTGCAACCTTGTAGGCTAAGCCCGCTTCTAAGGTCACATTCTGGTCACCGCTGGAGAATAGCGCATGAAAATGCTCCCCGGCTTTCAGCGAAACCGCCACAAAAAAGGCTTTTTTGCAGCATCGAGCCTGCTGCTACTGCTCGCTACGCAGACCGCTGCGCAGTCAGGCAGGCGCGCCCCTCCGAAGCCTAATCCCACGCCTGCTCCGTCGCCACAAACCGATCCCGAAGTCGTGCCAAAAAGTGGCGCGCGCGAATTGAAACAGCGTGTGTCTCTGCTGGCTGGGATTGAGCCTTCGTCGAAACACCTGCTCAGTGAAGACGCGATCTTCTCTAACTTTCTCCAGCACCTCGGCGATTTTAAGAACGTCAAAGCTACCTCGATGGGCGACCTCAAGCGCGACCGCGCTGTCAAGCGAGCGAAGAGTGAAACGGAGTCGATCGTGGTGTTGTTGCAGTTTGATGTTGATGAGTTTCAGAGTGGAACTGTCATACTGAACTCACCGGATCTCGATGTTAAGGTGCTCGTGTTCGAGCCGAAGACGGGGCAGAAGAAGTTTGAGGGAAAGGTCTATTACAAGGCGGTCGGCGGTCCGATGCTGAAGAAAGACAACTGGCCCACTGGAACGCCGATCCGGATCACGACTGAAGCGGTTGGTATTGAAGCAGCGGAGCAGGTGCGCGACTGGCTTCTGGTCCAGGATATTAAGAAGAATTAGCCACGGATAACACGGATTTTCACTGTTCTGATCTGTGTTCACCCGTGTTCATCCGTGGCTTAATTCATTTAGTGCTTTTTCTAATCGCTCCAGACCGGCTTTTAATATTTCCGTATCTCCTGCGATGCCGATCCGGAAGTGCGCGGGCATCTCGAAGAAGATCCCAGGCACGACTGATGTCTCGTATTTCTCACGTAACAAATCGCAGAGTCTTTCAGATGTTCCGTGGCGCACGCGCGGAAACATCACAGTTCCAAACTCCGGCCTGACTACTTCGAGATCTTCACGCGTATCGAGAAACTCATTCAGTATCTGACGGTTTCGATCGAGCAACTGCTTTGCACGTTCTCCAATTCCTTCGAGCTGTTGCATCGCGACCACACTCAGCCGCTCACCTGCATGCACCGCCGTCGCCGCAAAGAGATCGTTGAGCAGCCACATGCGTTTCGCGATCTCACGCTGTGCGAGGATCCAACCACATCGCAATCCACTCAATCCGAATGCTTTGGTTAGACTACTCGTCACTACAAACTCTTCACCGAGATGGAAACTCGTGCGCGGAGACTCTTCAAACAAAGTTTCCATGTAGACTTCATCAACCAACACGCGCGCACCCACGCGACGTGCGATCTCGCCAATCTGCTTCATCCTCGAATCGTCGATCAGCACGCCACTCGGATTGTGAAGATTCGTGATCACGATCAGTCGAGTCTTCGGAGTGACCCGGGCGTAGAGATCTTCAGGCTGAAAGTTATCTTCAAACCGCCTCGAGAAACGTTTGACGTCTGCGCCGAGATAAAGAGCCAGCGCGAGCATCGGCTCATATGCCGGATGTTCAAATAAGATTTCGTCTCCGGGCTTGATCAACGCCGCCATCGCAAGATGGTTGGCGAACGTCGTCCCTGCTGCCGTCACGACTTCTTCAGGAGCAACTCGATATCGTGTGGCGATCGACTTTATCAATGGCTGATAACCATAGCCACCGTCAGTGATCTCGAGATCGTCGAGCGAAACACGAATCTCGCTCAGCTTCACGTTGCCGAGACCGCTCGTCGCAAGGTTGTACTTCGCAACGGAGCGCGTCTTGGCCCAGTTCATGTACGCCGATCCCATCACTTCGCGCGCGGTCGTCATCTGCTGCTCCTCTGTCGCCAAAACCAGTAAGCGGGAATACCTGCGATCATGATTGCGATTCCTATCAATGTATTTTCCGGATAACGATAGACCGTGTTGATAACCACGAGCCAGCAAATTGCGATAAAGACGATTGTCGTGAACGGATGCCCGGGAACTCGCGTCACGGCAGGCCCTTCGCGTCTGCGAAAGATAAAAATACAGCACGCGGTGAGGCCAAAGAAAATCATGTCGATGGAGACGACGTAGTTCAGGATTCGTTCGTAAGTTCCGAGAAGAGCGATCACGATTGCCAGCAGTCCCTGAAGCGCGATGGCCACGATCGGTGCGCGTGTTGTCGGATGGACCATGCCGACGCGCTCGAAAAACAGTTTGTCTTTTGCCATCGCGAAGTAAACACGCGGCGCAGTCAGCATGCTTTGGCTGAGAAAGCCTGCAGTCGAGATCGCGATACCCGCCGCGATGAGACGCGCGCCAAAGTCTCCGAGGGCGCTGCGCATCACGTCGGACGCGGGTGTTTTTGAGGCTGCGAGCGCGGCAGTCCCGAGGACGCTCGTGTAAACCACGTTCGCGGCAAGATAGAGTATGACCACACCCGTGACGCCGAGTATCAGCCCGCGTGGAAGATTCTTGCGCGGCTCTTTGATCTCGCCGGCGATGAACGTCGACGTCTGCCAGCCACCGTAAGCAAAGATCACCGGCACGAGCGCAGCGCCGAATGCTGTCAATAGATCTGCTGACACTGGTCTATCAAGCAGGCTCGATGGATTCGTGCTTCTGTGCGCGAACAGAAACCCACACACGACCAGCATCGCGATCGCTACAATCTTCAACACCATCAGAATACTCTGCACGGTGCTGCCGGCGCGCACGCCGAGACAGTTGATCGCAGTCAGCGTCGCGAGCACGATGACTGCGAGGTACGCCGATGAGATTGACACGTGCGTCAGCTCGACGAAGTAACGTGAAAACGTAACAGCGACTGCGGCCATCCCGCCGGTCTGAATCACTAGCAGCAGCACCCAGCCATAAAGAAATGCGACGCCGGGATGAAACGCTTCGCGCAGGTACGCATACTGGCCGCCAACATCCGGCCGGAGCGAAGCGAGCTCGGCCCAGATGAAAGCGGCGGTCAGTGCAAACAACCCGCCGACCGCCCACGCGCCGAGAATCAAAAACGGCGTGTGAACCTGGAGGGCGACCACCG
>Ga0208338_1000164_pt1 | contig 9010 bp, 7 predicted proteins | sample ForSoiNitrogNN91_FD_187858 | JGI IMG/M metagenome (GOLD analysis project Ga0208338, IMG submission 187858) | Forest soil microbial communities from Browns Valley, California, USA, that are Nitrogen fertilized - NN91 (SPAdes) | ecosystem: Environmental > Terrestrial > Soil > Temperate forest ...
CATAACGAATCGGCAGGTTCAACTCCTTCGCGATCGCCACCGCGATTCCACCTTTCGCCGTCCCATCCAGCTTCGTCAAAACGATCCCGGTAACACCGGCAACTTTCAAAAACTGTCGCGCCTGTTCCAGACCATTCTGTCCCGTAACAGCATCGACGACGAGCAGCGTCTCGTGTGGCGCACCCTCGACTTCGCGTCCCGCCACGCGTTTCATCTTCTCCAACTCCGCCATCAAATTCGATTTGTTGTGCAACCGCCCGGCGGTGTCGACGATGAGAACTTCCGAGCCACGCGCCTTCGCCGCCTTGAGCGAATCGAAAAGCACCGCTGCCGGATCAGTTCCCTGCTTCTGTTGAATCAGCGGCACGCCCGTGCGCTCGGCCCAGATCGCGAGCTGGTCTGACGCCGCCGCGCGAAACGTATCCGCTGCGCAGATCAACACATCATTCCCCTCAGCCTTGATTCGTTGCGCCAGCTTGCCGATCGTGGTCGTCTTACCGACGCCGTTAACACCGACGATCATCATCACGTACGGCGACACGCCTTCCGGAACACTCAGCTCGGAAGCCACGCCCTGACGCTCAGACGCCTGCAGGATATTCAACAGCTCGGTCTTGATCGCCAGCTTCAACGCGTCGAGATCGTTGATCTGCTTTCGCGCGATCCCGCGACGTACTGTTTCGAGGATCTCGAGCGTCGTCTGCACGCCGATATCAGCGGCGATTAAAACTTCCTCGAGCTGGTCCAGCAACTCTTCGTCGATCTGCTTGCGACCGGCAAACAACGTGTCGAGCTTGTCAGACAACGACTCGCGCGTGGCCGCGACAGCGCGCCGGAACCGTGCCGAGAACTCCTGTTCGAGTGCGGCTTCCTGCGCTTGCAGCTCTTCGATCGAACGATCGAGCCCGAGAATCGAATTCGAGAAAGTAGATCTCGACGGAGTTGGTTCCGGTTTAACTGTCTTTTGCGGAGGTTCGACGGCCGGTTGAACGGAGACTTCGACAGGTCGTTCAACGGGTGCCGGCGGCGGTTCTTGCTTTACTTGCGGTTCCGGTGTGGCTTCGCTCGGCTCATTTAGACGTAGAGAGACGAAGTCATCCTTTTTTCTTCTCCAAAAAAGTCCCATGTGGCGCCGATTATAACCACAGATCCGCGGCTTAACTAACGCCGACGAGTTCGGACTGGGAAACCGGTTTTGGAGTCGGCTTTCTGAGCTTAACTTGTCCGGGTTTGATCTGGCCTTCCTTGCACGCCTCTGAAAATGCAGCCACAACGGCCGGATCGTAACGCGTGCCGACAAAGGTTTCGATGCGGGCGAGCGCGTCTTCAAACTTCATCGCCTTCTGATAAGGCCGGTCGGTGGTCATCGCGTCAAACGTATCTGCGACAGCCACAATCTTGCCCATGAGGGGGATCTCGTCGCCTTTCAATCCCTGCGGATAACCCATGCCGTTAACCATCTCGTGATGCATGTACATGCCCGGCAGAAACTCTTTCATCGCCGGAATCTGCGACATAATCTTGTAGCCCTTCTGCGGATGGCCCTTCATGATCTCGTACTCTTCATCCGTGAGCGCCGCGGGCTTCTTGAGGATCTTGTCGTCGATCGAGATCTTACCGACGTCGTGCAGCAACGCGCTGATTCGAATCTTTTCAACTTCTTCATCCGAAAGACCGAGACGCTGCGCAATCGCCATCGAGAAACGCGAGACGCGCTCCGAGTGACCACGTGTATAAGGATCTTTGCCGTCGATCGCAGCGGCGAGGGCTTTGACAGTGCCGATGAATAACTCGCGGTTTTCCCGTGAAGAGTTTTGCAAATCGCCGATGAACCGCTCGATCTGGTCAGTCATTATGTTGAAGGAATTGCCGAGATCACCGAGCTCCGTGCGGCTCGTGACTTCGATGCGCTTCGAAAAGTCGCCCGAAGCAATGCGATGCGCACCGCCGGCAAGCTCCTGAACCGGAAGAGTCAGCTTCTTCGCGAAGAAGATACCGATCAAGAGCGTCAACAAAGCCGCGACAAAACTAATCCAGAGCACTTGCCAGCGCATGTCGGAGACTGACGCGAGCGCCGCGGCTTCGTCCTGGATCGCGATCACGCCGAGACGTGAGTTTTTATCGAGCTCGGCAGTGGCGTATGAACCGAGCATCTCGACCGTGCGGCCGTCGCGGGTCGCGGAAAACGGCGCGAGAGCCGATTGGACTTGCGCGCCTGACTCCTGCCAGTCCTGCACCACCTTCAGATCGGTCATCGCCTTTTCAGAGAACGCGACACTAGCTTCCGGATGAGCGACCGCTCGCCCATTCTGGTCGACCACAAAAACCACGGGCAAGCCGGCGTTCAGCAACTCGCGCTCGCTCTTCGAAGTCGGTTGCTGCACCGCGTCAAACACTTCCTGAAACGACACTATCGCGACGACTGCCGCGACCACTTCCTGATTATTCGGACCGCCCAGTACCGGCTCAGCAATCGTGAGCGCCATCTCCTGTCCGGAACGGATGATCTGCGGGCGACTGACGATAAGGCCGCGCCCATTCATCTTTGCCAGAACTTCGCTGACTCTGGTGTCAACTTCATCGAGCTTGATTACGTTCGGCTGAAAAGCGCGATGGAGTGTTCCGTCAACGGGATAGAGGACCAGGGCGATGAGGTTTGGGTCCTCCTGCAGAGTGTTGTTGAGACGCTGATCGTAGCCCGAGTTGTCCAAAGCCTGGATGCCGCCGGAGATTTCAAAAGCGCGGGCGAGGCCGGTGACGACGTCACGGTAGCGCTGGCCGTAAAGCTCGATTTGGCGGGCTTTGTCCTGCACAAGCTGCGCCTGGTAGCGACCTTCGACGGAGCGCAACTCAGCGGCGCTGCGGCCGGAAAGGAGGTAGCCGGTAAACGCGAGCGGCAGCAAGCCGACCAGGAGGAGGACTCCGAGGACTATGTAGAGGAGACGAATTCGTCCGAGTTTTTCGAGCATTCGTGGTTCTGGCGGTACAATCGACGGCAGGTCTGGGTGTGACCGAACGACACTGTTCGGCGTCTGGTTATTATTGTCGAGCGCCCGCAGGAGTGTCAACGTGTTTTAACACTCGTTTTGCGACTTTGCGTCCTTGCGGCTTTGCGTGAAATATTTCCTGGGCGTCACATAGGTTTTCACGCAAAGACGCAAAGGACGCAAAGTCGCAAAGGATTTCTCGACTTATCACACATTAAGGGCGTCTAAACGCTGAGCCATGGATACTTTGGCTAGTGACGAGATCATCGTGGAGCGTGCCCTGACCGGCGATGCCGAGGCTTTTGGCGAGCTCGTGCGCCGCTGGGAGCGCCGCATTTTCGCGCTCACTTACGGCATGCTCGGCCGCGAGGAAGACGCCCGCGACGCCACTCAGGAGACGTTTCTCGCCGCTTTTCGGAACCTCCGTGGCTTCCGCGGCGAGGCAAAAGTCTCCTCATGGCTGCACCGGATCGCCGTCAACCAATGCATCTCGCGACAGCGACGCTCGAAGGTCCGGAGCGAATCGGCGCTCGAAGAGGAACACGAAACCAGCTTCACGACGCCGCGCACTTACTCACCCGCGCACGTTGCTGAGGGTCGACAGGAAACTGCGGCCGTGCGGCGTGCGATTAACAGTTTGCCGGTCGAGCTGCGGCAGGTCGTGGTGATGAAGGAGTTTGAAGAGCTGACGTTTCGCGAGATTGCAGACGCGCTCGATCTGCCGTTGAGCACGGTCAAAAGTCGTCTCTACACGGCACTGAAACAGTTGCAGATGCGTCTACAGAAGTTTGAAAGCAGGAATTGAGATGAACGAAATACAAAACTCTCCCGGTTGTGAACGCGCGTCAGACTTGATCGCGTTCGTCTACGGCGAAGCTGACGCGCGCGAGGTGCCCGAGTTCCAACTCCACTTGCAGCAATGCAAAAGTTGTCGTGACGAGGTTGCGTCGTTCGGCGACGTGCGCCACTCAATCACGGCATGGCGAGACGAAGCACTGGCAGGTTTCGTTTCAACGCCGGTAAAACCGCAGCCAAAGACGAAGTCTGCGCTCGCCGCTCTGCGACAGTTTTTCGACTTATCTCCGTTGTGGCTGAAAGGCGCGACCGCATTAGCAGCAATAACGTTCTGTGTACTCGCTGGACTAGCGCTGTTCAAAAGCGATAACAATCAGGTGACTTCAACAAGAGTTTATACCCAGCACGACATTGATCGAATAGTGAAAGAAGCCCTCGCACAACAAGCACGTGTTCAGCCACCAGTACAAACTCCGTCGCCCGAAAACGTCGTCGTAAATTCCCCGAAACCGAAACCAAAGAATTCTCGGCCGTCGCCGCCGGCTCAGTTTGCACGAAGCCAGCGACCTCTCTCGAAGTCTGAGCGCGAACAGTTGGCCGCAGAGCTGAGACTACTTTCGAGTGACGATGGCGCAACTCTCAACCTACTCGGAGATCGAATCAACCAGTAATCATGTTTGAGGAAAAAATGACATCACGAACGATTTTGTTAGCCGCGGTCTTAATCATCGCTTGTGCAGGGTTCAGCTACGCTCAGGAATACACTCCACCTCCTCCCGATCCGATCGCACAACTTCAACTCACGCCGGATCAGCGTCAGCGCGTGCGAATGATCCTCGAGGAGAACAAAGGCGAGCGCCAGTCGATCAATCGACGCGTCCGTGAGGCGAACGTCGCGCTCGATCAAGCGCTTGACGCCGATGGCACTGACGAGAACGTGATCGAGCAGCGAATAAACGAGCTCGCCACCGCGCAGGCGGCTCAGATGCGCCTGAGAATTCACACCGAGATGAAGATCCGTCGCGAGCTGACTCCGGAACAGATAACTACGCTGCGACGATTGCGCTTACAGGTTAGAGATTTCGTTAACGGCCAGCGCCCGCTCAATCCCCAACGCCGCAACATCCGTCGACAGCCCTAGTTTCAACAAAAGTTATCCACAGATTACACAGATTAAGTAAATCAGTGTAATCTGTGGACAGCTTGACGCCCCGCGTACAATTTGCGCATGATAGGCCGCTCTTCTAAACGCGCAGCCTAAAACTACTTAACGCTCTGGCGCAATCGAAAGAACGAGTCCGACTAAGCTCTCCATGAACTTCGCCACGCGCGCCCTGCTCGAGCTGCAAGAGACCACGCTTTTGGCCGCTCGCGCTTTTCGAGGTATTTTCAAAAAACCTCGCTATATTCCTGAGACCATCGCACAGATGGATGCGATCGGTGTCGGCTCTTTGACTATCATCATTCTCACGGGCTTTTTCACCGGCGGCGTGCTGACCGTGCAAACGTTTCCCACGCTGAAAAGCTACGGCGCACAGTCGCAAACAGGTTATCTCGTCGCTGTTTCTCTCGTACGTGAGCTCGGTCCCGTGTTATGCGCGCTGATGGTTACCGGGCGGGTCGGGTCCGCGATCTCCGCCGAGCTCGGCTCGATGGTCGTGTCCCAACAGATCGACGCGATGCGCGCTCTCGGCACTGACCCGATTCGAAAACTCGTCGCTCCGCGTTTGTGGGCGCTGCTCGTGAGTTTGCCGCTGTTGACGGTGCTGGCCGACGTGCTCGGCATCTTCGGTGGTTGGGTGACGGCAGTCCTGCTCTACTCCGTATCTTCGAGCACTTTCATTTCGGCAGTGCGCGACGGTATCACCGTCGACGACATGATTGGCGGTGTCGTCAAACCGCTCGTGTTTTCGCTGATCATCGGCGCAATTGCTTGTCGACAAGGACTGGGCACTGAAGGAGGAACCGTCGGCGTCGGCCGCTCGACCACGCGGGCAGTAGTAAACGCCTCCATCATCGTCATTATTGCCGACTACTTTCTCGCGAAAGCGCTTCAGGTTATTCTAGGCACCTCGTAATTTCTAAATGTCAGCCGAGATTCACACAACTTCAGACCGTATAAGCGAACAGGCTGCGGAGTCGACTTTCCATGAAGTTGACGATCGTGAGCGCGCTATACCCGCGATCGAATTTCGCAACGTCGTGCTGGCCTTCGACGACCGCATCATCCTGAACAACCTGAGCTTCAAGGTGATGAAGGGTGAGACGAAGATCATCCTCGGCGGCTCGGGTGGTGGTAAGTCAACGATCATCAAGCTCGTGCTCGGGCTGCTCAAGCCGGACGAGGGGCAAATTCTGGTGGAGGGTGAAGACGTTACCAACTACACCGAATACCAGATGATGAAAGTACGCAAGAATATCGGGATGGTCTTTCAGGAAGGCGCGCTCTTCGACTCGCTTTCGGTTTACGACAACGTCGCGTTTCGCCTGCACGAGCAGGGTGTACCTGAAGATGAGGTCGAGCCTGAAGTTCGTCGCATGTTGAGATTCGTAAATCTGGAAGATGCGATCGATAAGATGCCGATCGAGCTCTCGGGCGGCATGCGGCGGCGCGTCGGTATCGCGCGTGCGCTCGTCGGAGATCCGAAGATCGTTTTGTTTGACGAGCCGACTGCAGGTCTCGATCCGCCGACCGCGCGAACAATCTGCGAGCTCGCGATGAAACTTCGCGACCTCGAAGACGTGTCGTCGATCTTCGTGACGCACGAGATGAACAATCTCCAGTACATTTGTTCCGAGTACGCTGTAGTTGACGAAGACGGCAAAGTGGTTTTCGAGCGGGAAGGCGAGCGGCTTTGTCTCATCAATAGCAAAGTGATGATGATGAAAGAAGGCAAGGTCATCTTCAGCGGCACAGACGAAAGACTGCGACGCGCAGAGGATCCTTACATCCAGAGATTTCTGCGGGGACATTAAAGAGAGAGAGTGAGGACAACGCCATGCCTCGATCAAAAGCGAGTATCAGCCTGAGCCAGGTACGAGTCGGTATATTCGTGCTGGTCGCGATCGCCGTGCTCGTTTTCCTCGTACTCAACGCTTCGGGCGACATCAATCCCTTTAGCAGAAAGCTGCACTTGAAAGCTCGTTTCGTGGATGCGAATGGATTGCGCGAAGGTTCTGAAGTGCGACTCGCCGGCGTGCGCGTCGGCAAGGTGGAGAAGATCGTGTTGCTCGAGCCGTCGCCGGTTCCGGGCGCGCCGCGAGTGGAAGCACAGCTAACTGTCGACTCGACGATCGACGGCCGTCCTGCAAACGAGCGCATTCGTTCCGACTCGCAGGCGCAACAGGGATCGCCCAGCCTCCTCGGTAACGAGATGCTCATCAATATCACGCCCGGATCAGCGGTGGGCCAACCGGTCCAGGACGGCGCGCTTTTGCCGTCGTCTTCTTCGAACACCGTCAACGACTTCGCTACTTCGGGAACCGATTTGGCCCAGCGTCTCAGTAAACTTTCCGATGAGATCAACGGCATCGTTAAAGACGTAAAAGACGGAAAAGGAACGGTGGGACGTCTGTTCAGCGATGAAGCGCTCTATAACAATCTGAACGCGACGATACGTGAGACTCAGGATGTGATGACGGCGGTTAGATCGGGCAATGGCTCGGCCGGTCGCTTCATCAACGATCCGGCGCTCTACAACAACGCCAACGAGATCGCGGTTTCATTGAAAGCCATTTCTGACGATCTGCGCGCCGGGCGCGGCTCAGCGGGAAAATTTTTGACCGACGACGAGTTCTACAATCGCATCAACCGCACGGCTGACCGTCTCGATAAATCAGTAGACCAGATCAACCTCGTGATCGCTGACATCAACGCCGGTCACGGCACCCTCGGCAAACTCATCCGCGACGAGCAGATCTACAACGACGCGCGCGCCGCCATCGCTCGCTTCAACACAACGGCTGAGCGCGTCGACAACCTCGTCGCCGCCGCCCAGCGCGGTGAAGGCACCGTGGGCAAACTTCTCAACGACGACACTCTCTACACCAACGTCAACCAACTCTCCTCCGAAGGCGTAAAAATGATCTACGACTTCCGCCAAAATCCGAAGAAGTACCTGACCATCAAGTTCGAGCTGTTTTAGTTTCAGTTTGAAAATACGCCGAAGACGTTGGCTGATTTCAGCCCAGGGTTCGAGGAACGAGAACCCTGGGGGACCACACCTCAAAGCGTTCTAACCCTGACAGGGTTTGAAGGTTAGCGAACCCTTTCAGGGTTAAGCGCCTTGTTTATCTTCTGATCCCAGGGTTGTCGCAGTTCCAACCCTGGGCTGAAATTAGCGAACGCCTTCGGCGTATTTTCAAATAGAAGCAGTAGCAATTCAGGTTAAACCTGCTGATGAAACCATTCGATCATATCTTCGACCCTACAGAAAAAGCCAAATCCACCGGCCGGACGATCCGGATAGATCTTCTGTAAATCAAAAACAAAATTCTTTCCGACATCGAGATATACACGCCGGCTTGCGTAGGCGATGTGCTTCTTAGGATGTTTCCAGCGAAATGTTCGGTAATTAGAGGGAGTCTCCTTCCAGCGTCTCAACTGGAGGGCCTTTGACGACATCTCTCTCTTCCGAAACTCCAGGCGTGGGCCACCGTCGGAGGGTTCAATGGAGTCTTGAACGTCGAAGATCAAAATCATATTGCCAAAGAAGTTTTCGTAATCGCGAATCTGTTCGGGAGACAATGGTGAGCGTTGCAACTTCACGACGAGGCCATTTGGCAAGCGAATATCTGCCAACCGGGGTTTGCCGTTTTTTCGATAACAACTTCGATCCAGGGCTCTGGGACTCGGGCTTTCCATTCTGAGTGCCAGGCTGTATCTGCTTCGATCCACGAATCACATCCTGCGATCGCGCGATGAGCCCAATGCCAGACATTGATCTCTCCGCATTTGGATAGAACCTCGCCATCGCAGGTTTGACATAGTGCGCGTTGGCCAGTGCTGGTGGGACGTACACGCATTCCATCTTTGAGGGCAACTTCCATTGGCGAAAGTATAGCGTAAGGAAATATGGATGAGCCTGCTCCGCAGCCGAACCTAAAGCTCGCGAAGCGGGCGCCAGCATAGCCCGCGAAGCGAGCGCCAGCAAAGCCCGCGAAGCGAGCGCCAGCAAAGCCCGCGAAGCGAGCGCCAGCAAAGCCCGCGAAGCGAGCGCCAGCAAAGC